>Ga0265294_10010312_pt1 | contig 10641 bp, 11 predicted proteins | sample MunlanPumphouse3_FD_192504 | JGI IMG/M metagenome (GOLD analysis project Ga0265294, IMG submission 192504) | Groundwater microbial communities from a municipal landfill in Southern Ontario, Canada - Pumphouse #3 | ecosystem: Environmental > Aquatic > Deep subsurface > Groundwater | place...
TTCTGATTCAACTGTACGAGATGTTGTTTCAAGACTTAAAAAGAAGTTAGATGATATTAATATAGAAAATATATCTAACTTTGGTTATGTATTAAAAAAGTAGGATTTTAAATCTACTAAAAATAAAATCTACTAAAAAATGACAAAAAATCAAAATTTGATTAGTTGTTTCATTATGGCTACTTATTAAATATTTCCAAAGCTCTTTCTAAATCCTCTTTTGTATCTATTCCAAAAGATTTTGAATTTACTTTTACCATAGCAATTTTAAATCCATTGTCAATTGCTCTTAACTGTTCTAGTTTTTCTATATTTTCTAGTTTTGAAGAGTTTAAACTACAAAATTTATTTAGAGATTTTTTTGTAAATCCATAGATTCCTAAATGTCCAAAATAAGTAGAATTTTCATCACCATCTCTATGATATGGAATTTTTGCTCTTGAAAAATATATTGCCTCTTCAAGATTATTTATTACAACTTTAACTAAATTAGGATCATCTGCACTTTGACTATTTATCTCTTTGTAGCAAGAAGTTATCAAAGTATTTTGACAATCTTTTACCTCTTTTACTCTATTTATTACAGCTTCTACAACATCAATTTCAATAAAAGGTTCATCTGCTTGAACATTTACAATAATTTCATCATTGCTTAGGTTTAGACTATTTACAGCTTCATTTATTCTATCTGTTCCACTATTATGATCAACACTTGTCATAACTGCTTCAAAGCCATGCTCTTTTGCTAAATCATAAACTTCTTTTGTATCTGTTGCGATTACTACTTTATCCAATGAACTAACCTGTTTAGCAGTTCTTATAACCATAGGAAGTCCAAAAATATCTACTAAAATTTTGTTTGCAAATCTACTTGAATTTAATCTTGCTGGAATTATTATCATAACAGTTTCTCTCTATTTTTTATTTTATTATATAGTTTTATATCTTTAAAAATTTATATGATTGCTTTTAGACTTTTTGTATTAAATAGTCTTAGTGAATCACTTTTTAGGTTTTTTAGCTCATTTGAACAACCATTTTTTGAAAATATAACAATAATATCAGCAGATATATCTTCGCTTTTCAAATCTTCCAAAAATTTATTAAATTCACTCTTTTTTACTTTATTGTCACTATATTTACAAAATCCTGCAACTATTTTTCCTGAAGTTGTTTTTGCTACTATTGGAATTTGGATTTTTTCACTCCAATATTGTCCATGTTGTTTTATAGGGTCTTCAATAAAGCTATTTTTTACAAAACTTAAAGCTAACTCTTCAAATATAAAATCACTAAAATCAGACTCTCTTCCTTGAAACTTTGTTTTAAACTCTTCATAGTTTCCATCTTTAATACCTTTATAAATTGGAGATACAAACGCAAACCAAAATCTAAGAAATGGATTTATAAAAATCAATCTTTTTACAGCTTTTGAATCGCCCCTTTTACCTAATAAAAAATGTTCAGAAGAGTCAATATCTATAATTGCCTTTTCATAAAGTGAATCGACACATTTCATACCCTCTTCAAAACTAACATGAGCTCTTTTAAAAGCATTTGTTGTTTTTCTATCTCCTAGTGCAATTCCTGAAAGAATCGCATGTTCTACGTGATAACCACCTGTTAGCTGATTAACTTCATTTCTTAAGTAGTTATAGTTGTTTAATATATTTTTTTCAATAAGTTCTAAAATAGGCTTAGTCGTATCAATTTTTATATCAAGTCCACCAAATACGGTGAAATATTGTATTGCTACTTGCATATTTTCTATATTATTTGTTTTGCAAAAATCTTTAAAGAGCTCTTTGAATGATTTATCTAATATAATCATAGTTATTTGTATTCCTTTTTTTTTAAAAACTGATTCTACAATAACAAATATCATATATTGATAAACTAAAAATATATTTTTTTATATACAAATTACTTTGACATTAAAACTATTTTTAGTTATTATTTCAACTAATAAATTATTTATAAAGAGTAAAAATGAAAACAAATATTAAAAATATAAGAAAAAGTAGTAATACTAAAATAGTTATAATTAGTGATGATAAAACAATTTTAGAAAAGGATCTTAAAAATTTATATTCTGATTTTGAAGATATAAAGATTGTATCAACTAGTGAAGGTATTAATTTTAAAAATATGTCACACAATGATTTACTTGTTTTGGATATGGATATGCCAAGCGAAAATTTTGATAACATAGCTTCAAAAGCAAATAGTGTGCTTGCATTAACTCCAAAAATTGTTATTTCATCAAAAAGCGATGATGAAAATATTTCTAAAGCTGTAAATATACAAGCTTATTCATTTTTATTGAAACCTTTTAATCCAATGAACTTAAAATTAGCAATAATTATGTGTATAAATCAGACAAAAAGATCAGATAAAATTGAGTTGAGTAATGGAGTTTATTTTGATGAGTATAGGGATCAATTTTTTAAAAAAGGTGGAGTTCTAATCGATTTTACTAGACTTGAAAAAGGATTTTTAAAACTTTTAATCGAAAGAAGAGATGAAATTACTGATTATGATACTATAAAAGATTTAGTATGGAAAGGTAAAGATATGTCTATTTATACTATGAGAAATATTGTAAATAAAATTAGACAAAAAACATATTATGAAATAGTAAGAAATCACTCTAGTAGAGGCTATACTATAGATATTCTAAAAAAATAAAAGGGCTTATATTGCAAGAAATTATTGTTTCAAAAGAAGAGTTAATAGAACTATTTGAAAAAGAAAAAATCATAGATACAGGTAAAGGCTGGTATATGGAAGATAGTTTTATTGATATAATAGCTCTACACGAAATTGAACCAAAATTTCTTCAAGACCTTGCAAATGCAAAACTCTATAAAATAATAAAAAAGAATGGTAAATAAATTACCTTCTTTTTTATCTTAAAACTCTTATCATAAGTAAAAAATAACTTATTTTTAAATATAATTCACATCTATTAAAAATAAAGGGTGTAAAGTGAGAAAAGTAGTTTTATTTATAATATTTGCTCAATTTTTGTTTGCAAATCAAATAGGTATTTCTTTAAATAGTGGTAAATATGGTTCAGTTGATACATTTAGATTAGGAGTATCAAAAGCTTTTGATGAACCAATTTATAGTGGAGATATTGTAGCTTTAAATGGTTTTCATGAAGTTGGTTTTTCATATTTTAGTAGTGAACACAACAATATAAAAGCAATATCGTATTCTCCTGTTTTTACTTTGGATTTTGTAAGTTTTGATATTGCTTCTTTTAAGCCATATTTAGAAGGAGCAATCGGAGTTGCTTATTTATCTGATACAAAAATAGACAATAAAGATTTATCGACTAGGTTTCAATTTGAAGATAGAGTAGGGATAGGTTTAAAAAATAGAAATTTAAATTTTTATTTAAGATTTATGCACTACTCAAATGCTGGAATTAAAGAGCCAAATGATGGATTAAATAGCACAATGGTAGGTTTTTCTTATAGATTTTAAAAACTTTAGTGCCTAAATAATTAGGCACTAGATTTTTTTGCTTTTTATTCCATATAAAACTAAACAAATAACTAAAATTACTCCTGATTGTAATATTCCCATTGTTAGCCAATTTCCAGCTATAAATCCAATTTGAGGGTCTGGTTGTCTGTAAAACTCTGCAATTATTCTTGCTATTGTATAAAAAATTCCGTACATAATTGCAAGTTGTCCATCGAATTTTTTTCTATTTCTAAAGTAAACAAGTATTAAAAATACTACAATACCTTCTAAAAACGCTTCATATATTTGAGAAGGGTGTCGCAAAATTCCATCAACATAAATTCCCCAACTAACATCAGTAACTCTTCCTACAAGTTCTTGGTTAAAGAAATTTCCAATTCTACCAAAAACATAGGCTGCACTAATTCCTAAAACTGAAATATCAGTTATAAACCAAAATGATATATTTTTTCTTTTGCAAAATAGAATTGAAGCAATTATAAATCCAATAAAGGCACCATGATAACTCATTCCAGCTATTCCAACATAAGTTCCATTTACATATGGATTAAAGATTTGCCAAGGATTTGTTAAATAGTAAGTTGTATTTGAGTCATAAAAAAGAATATATCCCAATCTTGCTCCTAAAATAACTCCAATTTCAGCCCACCAAATGTATGAATCAAAAATATCTTGATTTATATTTATATTGTCATATTTGATAAACCATTTTGCAATAAAAATAGCACTAAGTAGTGCTAATGCATACATAATTCCATACCAATGAACTGCAATATCACCAATGCTAAAAGCTACTGGATTAAAATGAGAGTATATATTTTGCCAAAATTCCATTTTTTAATCCTCTAAAGCTTCAGCTATTAATTCTATTGGGTTTTTAAATACCACATCAACATCGGCTAGATAAAGTGAATTTGTTATTTGCATTCTACAAGCACTACATTCAGCACTTACAATTTGAGCTTTACTATCTCTTATCATAGCAGCTTTTGGAGCTCCAGCAGCTTTTGAAAACTCATATTTTTCTGTTTGCATAGTAACTCCACCAAATCCACAACATCTATTTGAATCACTCATCTCTTTTAAAACATAGTTTTGTTTTAAAAGTTCTCTTGGTTCCTTCCAAACATTTTGCATCTTTTTTGCATGACAAGGATCGTGGTAAGTTACCATTTGATCAAATTTTTTACCACTTTTTGCAAGCATATTTTTTAATTCTGTATTATTTTCAAGCCATTTTGTTGCTAAAAATATTTTGTTTGATAGTTTAATAGCTCTTTCTTTCCACTCTGGTTGGTCGTGTAAAAAATGCTCCCAATCTTTGTTTATCATTGCACTACAAGTAGCTTCTGGAATTATTACTGCATCAACACTATCTATCCAAGACTCAAAGTATTCAATATTTTTTTTAGTTAAATAATCAACTGTATCAAAAGCTCCTGTAAAATAAGCAGGTGCTCCACAGCATAACTGTTTTTTTGGAATAAAAATATCAAGTTCTAATTTTTTTAATATTTTTACTAAACTATCCCCTGTATTTGTGTATGTATAGTTACTCATGCATCCAATAAATATAGCAACTCTGTTTTTCTTAATATCATCAATTTTATTTGAAAACTTAATATTTTCAGGGTATTTGTTTAAAAAACTAATACTATCTGCATATGGTAAAGCACGATTTTTTTTAACTATTGGAAGAGAAAATCTAGGAATTGCACTTTGTTTTTCTTCATTTATTTTAATTCCACATGTTTGAAACATATATCCTAGTTTTGACATAAAGTCCATAATTTTTCTATGTCTTAAAAGAAAGAAAAATAGTCTTTTATACCAAGCAATTCCAAATTTTTTCGCAATATCACTTCTTACTTGCTCAATAATCATATCTGTTGGTAAATCATTTGGACAAACTTCAACACAGTTTGTACATAAAAAACATGATTCAAATATATTTTTTGCATTTTCATCTAGTTCTAGCTCATCTCTTTTGTAAGCTCCCAAAAGGTCTATAAATCCTCTAGGACTTGTAGCTTCGTCTTGATTTATATTAAATATTGTACAAACAGGTTTGCACTTACCACACTTCACACAATCGTCAGAAATCTTTGTATAATCAAATTTATCCATTTAAAAAAAGCCTTAAAAATTTTATAATAAAGGCTTAATATACTTAAAAATTGGTTAAAAGTTGTTAAATAGGCAATATATAAGCTCTTAAATTAAAAAACGATACTATTTATCAATTTATATGAAAGGTTTTATATGTACTTATTTGGATTTGGTTCGTTAGTAAATATAAAAAGTGCTCAAAATTCATTTAAAAATAGAGAGCTTAAAAAAGAAGATTTGATTCCTGTAAAAATAAAAGGGTATAAAAGAGTTTGGAACTCTATAGAGTCTATTTGTTTTGAAGATAAACTTGTAAACGGTATTTTTTTAAATATACAAAAGGATGAAAATTCCTCTATTTTTGGAGTTATGATAAAAATAAGTGAAGAAGAGTTTGAAGTTTTAAAATTAAGAGAGAAAAATTATAGTTGCATAACTATAAAAAAAGAGTATGTTTTAAATCGAAAATTAGATGATGATTTAATAGCTTTTATGACAACAAGAAATGATAAAATAGCAAAAAATGGAGATAAGAATTGTTTTATACCTTCAAGATATATTCAAATTGTAAAAGATGGAGTTAAAAATTTCTCAAAAGAGTTTCAAGATAATTTTGAAAATACTTTTACAAATTTTCCATTTGAAATAAAAGATGGTATTTATACTTTTAGTGATCCAATTCAAAATCAAGCTGCAAAAAATAGTGAGAAATTATAATGAATAAAAATATAAATTGTTTTATTATCACATCAAAATTATCAGAAAATAAAAGAGAGAAAAAAGAAGATAGTTCAATTTCTAAAGAAAAAGATATTTTAAGAATAACATATTGTGAAAATGACTCTTTGGAAAAAGTTGAAGAAGATGTAAACTCTTTAATTGGAAAAAATAGAACTTTTTCATATTTTTTAAATAAAAGATTTATTCCATTAACAATCTCATTTATCTCAGTATTTATAATTTTAATTGCATTTTTAACAATCTCTGTTTATGAAGATTTTTTAAAAAGAGTAATTCTTGAAACACCAAGTAGTTTTGAATTAAAAGATTATATATCTTTAGGATTTGTAATTTTTTTATTTTTATCTCTTTTGTTTATGCCAAAAATTTTAGATGCCGAAGGAAACGAACTAAAAAACCTTATTAACTCATGGTTTAATAAAGATATTAGAAAAGCAAAGCGATTAAAATTAGCTTATTCAAATTTTGATATAAAATCAGAAATTCATCTATATAACTTTGATTTAGAAGAGCAAAATCACTGGCTTTGGACTATTTTTGTAAATATGATTTTAAATAGATTTGAAAATATATATTTTTATGTAAGGTCTGATAAAGTTCAAGTTATTCAAAAAAATCTTGAAAATATAGGTGTAAGAGATATAAAAATAGTTAAAAAGGATAAGATAGAAAAGAAATCAAATATTGATGTTTTATTATCACAAAAAGAGCAAATTTTTTACTCCTTGATGCAACTTTGCTCTACAAAAATTGTTAAAAGTAAAGATAAAAAGATATTTACATCTTTAGAACTTTTTGAATATTGTGGAAAAAATTTTATAAAATCTGAAGATGAAAATAATTTAAGTTTTGGTTTTCAAAGTTTTATAAATAGAAGTTTTGATGATTTTAATTTTTTATCTCAAGAAAAATCTTTACAAATATTTTTTACAAATAGTGTTAAATTTAAAGAGTTAAAATCACAAAAAAAAGAGTTATCTCAATATTTGAGAAATCATCTTGAAGATTGTGTTTTCAAATTTGAAAATCCAATCTCTCTTTTAATTTTATATTACTATGTTAAAGATTTAGTTTTAGATGAAAAAAGAGTTATTAAGATATTAGAAAAGTTTATAGTCTCAATTAAAGATAAACAACAATATGAATTAATAAATGATTATTGGTTTGAAATAGCTGGATTTATGTTTGATTCAGGTGATATTAATAGTTTTGAAAACTCTTCAAAATCTTATTATAGAAAATTATCAATAAGTACATTAAATGATTTGGCATTTTTATTTGAAAGAAGTGGATATTTTGAACAAGCGATACTTTTAAATAAGTATTTATATGAGATTAATCCAAATAAATATATATTAAATATATGCTCTTTATATGAAAGAATGGGGCATTTTGAACAAGCATATAATAGTTTACCAAAAGAGCTAAAACTTGGTAAAAATGATAGACCATCAGATATTGAAGTAAGATATTATCAAAGAAAAGCGGTTTGGATAATAATTTCTCAAAGAAATTATACTTTAAAACATGAGGCAATAGAATCTTTAGAAAAACTAGGAAAATTACTTTTTTCTCACAATGAAGATAATGAACCTTTATGGTTGTGGCATTTTTATAATATCAAAGCAAATCTTTGTGAATGGGAAGAGAACTATGATGAAGCTATAAATTTTTATAAAAAATGTTTAGCAATACCAGCTTTGGGACCTTTTGAATATGGAGCAACTTTTGTAAATATGGCAATATCTTATAGATTTAAGTATATTTTAGATGTAAATAAAAACGATGAAACCATAAATAAAGCTATAAATTTAGGAAAAATTGGATTGAATTTAAAAGAGTCTGTTGGAGATAGAGATGAAATGCCAGTTGTTTTACATAATTATGCATTAAATATTTTATATAAAATCTCAAATATTTTTGATGAAGAACTTTGTAACATTGTTTTAAAAGAGACAAATGAGGCTCTTGAAATTTTAGAATATACAAAATCTATAAAAAGATTAGGAATGGTTTTAATAGAAAATTATATTGCAAAAAGTTTATTGCAACTTGATACAAAAGATGTTGTAGATAAACTTAAAAAAAATATCTCTATATTTAAAGAGAGTGAATTAAAACAGATGATGCATATTTATAATCAATTTATAAAAAATAATAAAATAGAAAAGTTAGATTTTTTATAAAATGTTACTTTTTAAATATATATAAAAAAATTAGTAATAATCTTTTAAAATCTTGTATAATTTAACTTATGCAAGATTTACAAATATCAAAAAATAGTCTATTTTTTACTCTTTTTCTACTTTTTGTTTTTATGATAAATATTTTATTTAACTATTTGTCATATAAAGAGTTAAAAAAAGAGTATATTTTTGAAACAAAAGCCGAAGTCTTAAATATCTACTCAAAAGAAAAATTTGATGTTATAAAGCTAAAAGGCGATGGTTTTGAATTTTTTGCCTCTTTTTCAAAAGATGAAAATATTAAAAAACTAGATTTTCTAAATGTAGTTTTTGATACTAGAAATATCACATTTTATACCTATCTAAAAGGTTTTTTTACAAATATTTTATACTTTGAAAGAGTTGAAAAACAAAGTAATTTAAAAGAAAAAATTGTCAAAAATATAGAAAAAAACCACGATGATTTTATTATAAAAGAGCTTTTTAATGCTCTGTTTTTAGCAATTCCAGTTTCAAGTGAACTTAGAGACATAATAACAGCTTATGGAATAGCACATGTTGTTGCTTTGTCTGGTTTTCATCTAGTGGTTTTATCTTTTGTGATTTATTGGATATTGTATTTTCCTTATAGTTTTTTTCAAAATAGATATTTTCCATACAGAAATCGAAGATTTGATATTTTATTAATAACTATGGGGATTTTATTTTATTATCTACTTTTAACAGATATTGTTCCATCTCTTTTAAGAGCTTTTGTACTTTTTTGTCTTGGACTTTATTTTTTAAGAAGCAATATAAAAATTATTTCATATATCACACTTTTTTATACTTTTTTAATAGTTGTTGCACTTTTTCCACAATATATTTTTAATATTGGATTTTGGTTCTCTATATTTGCAGTTTTTTATATCTATTTGTTTATTCAATATTTTAAAGATGGAAATAAAATTTTACTTTATATATTTTTTAATATCTGGATGTTTTTAATATTTAACCCAATAGTTCACTACTTTTTTGCTCAAACAGCTTTTGAGCAGTTTTATTCAATTCCTATTACAATATTTTTTACAATTTTTTATCCACTAGAAATTGTTGCACATAGTTTTTATATATCTTACTATTTTGATGATTATTTAAAAATATTTTTAGAAAATAAAATCAATGTTTATGAAGTTTATACTCCTTTATATTTTTTTATACTATATATTTTGTTTTCATTTTTATCTATTTGGAGTAAAAAAGCTTTTTGGGTATTAAATATTTTGATGATAGGATTTAATCTATATCTATTTTTTTAAAATAGATATAGATGACTTTTGATTAATTATCAATTAAATTTTAAAATTTTTATCTTTGATAATACGAGATTATTGAAGCTTTAGCTATCGTATGTGAATTTAGCATATATCCAACAAGTGCAGGAGTTGAGTTTTTATCTAAACCTAAACTTTCAATATCAAGAGCATGAACTGTAAAAATATATCTGTGTGCTTTATCTCCAACAGGAGGACAAGCTCCTCCAAAACCACTTTTTCCAAAATCTGTTATACTTTGAATAACATTTTTTTGCTCAATATTTCCAAATCCTTCTGGTAGATTTGTATTATTTTTTGGAATATTAAAAACTATCCAATGCCACCATCCTGAGCCAGTTGGTGCATCTGGGTCATAAACTGTAATTGCAAATGATTTTGTATCTTTTGGATAATTTTCCCAAGATAACTCTGGAGAAATATTTTCTCCACTACATCCAAAACTATTAAAAACCTGCTTGTGTGTTAATTGACCTTTTAATGTATTACTTTTTAGTGTAAAATTATCTGCAAAGATGAGGCTTACAAAAAGAGTTAAACTTAATACTGTTTTTTTCATTTTTTATTCTCCTATTTTTGTCGTAAAATTATAATTGTAGCAAAAGTTGATAATAAAATCCCAATAAAAACTCCAAATGAAATAGTATCACCTTCAACTAAAAACATTATAATAGCAACCAAAGCAGGGCTTAGATAAATATATGCCATAACTTTTTTTGCACCTAAAACTAAAGTTGCTTTTTGATATAAAAATAGTGTGATTATTGTTGTTCCTATTACTAAATACGAAAGTAAAT
>Ga0265294_10010313_pt1 | contig 10641 bp, 10 predicted proteins | sample MunlanPumphouse3_FD_192504 | JGI IMG/M metagenome (GOLD analysis project Ga0265294, IMG submission 192504) | Groundwater microbial communities from a municipal landfill in Southern Ontario, Canada - Pumphouse #3 | ecosystem: Environmental > Aquatic > Deep subsurface > Groundwater | place...
CACTACAAAATTATAAAATTATAGGAGAAATTTATGGCAAAACATCAGTTTCAAACAGAAGTAGGACAACTTTTACACTTAATGACACACTCTTTATATTCCAATAAAGAGATATTTATTCGAGAGCTTGTATCCAATGCGAGCGATGCACTTGACAAATTAAACTATTTACGACTTACCGATGAGAATTTAAAAGAAGCGTATGCTTCTTGGAGTGGTGAGATAAACATTGCTTTTGATGAAAAAGATAAATCTTTAACGATTGTGGACAATGGTATTGGGATGAATGAAGCGGATTTAATTGCTTCAATTGGTACGATTGCAAAATCGGGAACAAAATCGTTTGTAGAAAACTTAACGGGCGATGCTAAAAAAGATTCAAACTTAATTGGGCAGTTTGGAGTAGGGTTTTACTCTGTTTTTATGGTAGCTTCAAGTGTTGATGTTATTTCAAAAAAAGCAGGTGAAGAGACAGCGTACAAATGGTCAAGTACGGGTACCGGTGAGTTTGATTTAACCACGGCGACTAAAGAAAACTCAGGAACAGTCATTTACATTAAACTCAAAGACGAAGAAGTTTCAGAGTTTGCAAGTAAGTACCGAATCAAAAATATTGTAGGAAAATACTCTAACCATATTGCGTATCCAATTTTCTTAAATTACAGTGAAGAAGTGAGCGAAGAGTTAAGTGAAGAGGACAAAAAAGCAGGTAAAGAGGCTTCTAAAACAACTGAAAAACGACACGAAAAAATCAACGAAGCAACAGCACTTTGGATGCAACCTAAAGCCAAAGTAAAAGAAGAAGAGTACAACGATTTTTACAAATCTATTTCACACGATTCGACTGATCCAATGCTTACAATTCACACAAAAGCTGAAGGGGTAAGCGAATATACGACACTTTTTTATGTTCCTAAAAAAGCACCGATGGATATGTACCGAGCGGACTACCAACCCGGAGTAAAACTTTATGTAAAACGAGTCTTTATTACCGACAGTGAAAAAGAGCTTTTACCAACATATCTGCGATTTGTTCGAGGGATTATCGACTCGGAAGATTTACCGTTAAATGTTTCAAGAGAGATTTTACAAGAGAATCGAATCTTAGCTAACATCAAACAAAGTTCGGTGAAAAAAATCTTGAGTGAAATTAAAAAACTCTCAAAAGATGAAGAGAAATATGCTGAGTTTATTAAAGAGTATAACCGACCAATCAAAGAGGGAATTTACCAAGATTTCACAAACAAAGAAGCACTTTTAGAACTCGTACGTTATAAATCGACAAAAGCAGAAGGGATGACTTCTCTTGAAGCGTATAAAGAGAGAGCCAACAGTGAACAAAAAGCAATTTTTTATATCACGGGTGATAATGAAAAAATCTTAAGAAACTCACCACTGATTGAAAGCTATAAGAAAAATGATATTGAAGTTTTAATTTTAGACGACAAAGAAATCGATGAAATTATTACACCAACTTTTGGGGCATACAAAGAGTGGTCATTTAAAGATGTTTCAGTATGTGAAGCTCCAAAAGTGGAACAAACAGAAGAGGCAAAAAAAGAAGTTGAAGAAAAATTTCAAGATATTACAAAAAAAATCAAAGATATTTTAGGTGAAGCCGTAAGCGATGTTCGAGTGACAAACCGACTTTCAGAATCGCCTTCTTGTGTGGTAAAAGATGGAAATGAGCAAATGATTCAAATGGCTCAAATGATGCGGGCCATGGGACAAGAGATGCCAGAAGCTGCACCTATTTTAGAAATCAATCCAGACCACATAATCGTAACAAAACTTAACGGTTGTGCCGATGATGCGATGGTAGAAGATGTATCATGGGTATTGTTAGACCAAGCAAAAATCAGCGAAGGTATGGAAATCACCGATGCTGTTGCGTTTGCGCAGAGATTGAATCGAATCACTTCAAAAGCCCTATAAAAATAAAAGAACTATTTGCACGCATCTTCGGCGTTGCAAATAGTTTTTCTTTCAATCACCTACTAAGTGTAGGCTCAATCAAAAAAAACCATTCGCGCCTTGAATCTACATACAACTAGTTCTTTTATTATGATTTGAAATCGATAAATAGTGTAATGTAAATTTCGCTATTATAATTTTATGATAAAATTAATTAATGAAGATATATTGAATATGTTATCAAGGTTGAGTCAAGCACATGCTCAAGCAAATAATGAAAATGTAATGATTATAGAATGCATAATAATCAGCCTTCTGGAGTGGTACTTGATAATTCAAATGATAACTTTGGTGCTTTGAATATTGGGAAGAATAAATATAAATTAAAGCCTACACCTGAATTATATACAACTCTTTATAGGGGACAAAATAAATTTTACAAACCATGTAATCCATCTATTTATCGGAAAAATATTTCCTATGAGGATAGAATAATTAATGAATTTAAAAAGATAGAATTTATAAGACTATTGAAATTACATCCTATTTTAAAAGATTTAAGTGAATATAAAATATATGATTGTAGTATGCAACATGACTTTGAAGGATTAGCTCAACATTATGGATTTTTAACTCACCATTTAGATTTAACAAATAATAAAGATATTGCCATGTTTTTTGCAACAACTCAATATAATAATGGAAAATATGAAATTATAAAAGAAAAACAGCAGGGAGTTTTATATAAATTAAGTTATCAAAGGAATAAGGAAAGAATTAATATTATAGGAGCTCAATGTCTTAATCGACCAGGAAAACAAAGAGGTTTTTCTATTGCATTAAATGAAAATGAAAACTTTAATGATTTAGTTGATGAAATAGAATTTATAGAAATTGATGAAAAATTATCAACATATTATTATGATATGTTTAATGCTGGAAGTGTTCTTATACCAGAAGATATAATGTCAAAAAAAGCCAAATATATTTTAGAATCTAATGTCGTTACCAATGATGCAATAAATTTTTTTATAAAAATAAACTCCTCATATAAAACAGAAAATATAAAAACAATTTTATTAAAAAACAATTACATAGTTTCAAATAAAAGTATTACTTTTACAAGAAAAGAATTACGTCAAATTTCTAAAGAGTGGTTTAAGAAAGGTAGAAAAGATTTTTATTCAAAAGTTTATTCTAGGGGGACAGCTTCATCTTTAAACTAATTTTATGTTAAAATAATGTTTCAAAGGTCAAAAAATGGAAAAAGAACTGCTTAATAAAATCAAAATAGAAAAACAAAAACTTTTAATCGATGGTTTTAAAATTATTGGAGTTTTTGGCTCGTATGCAAAGAATACTCAAACAAAAGAGAGTGATATTGATTTACTTTACGATATTGAACCAATCTTTATTCAAAAATATTCAGGTTTTGAAGCCTTTTCAAAACTGAGTGAAATTAAAGATTCTTTACAAAAAGCATTGAATAAAAAAGTTGATATTGCTTCTATTGATAACAACTCAAAAACATTTAAGAAATATGCTTTAAAAGATGTGATATATGTCTAGTTCTTTTGAAAAACTTGATTTTATTTTAGAAAAAATAGAGGATATAGAATCTTTTAAAGCACGATACAAATCCATTGAAGATTTGCTAAATGACATTATGGGATATGATGCAACACTGATGTCTTTATTGCAAATTGGAGAAACATTAAATAAACTTAAAAATGAACCCTTTGCTGAAAAACTTCCTATAAAAGGTACTTACGATGTGAGAAATTTTATTGCACACGATTATGAGGGTGTAAATAAAGTTATCATTGAAGATATTATTAGAATTCAACTTCCAAAATTAAAACAAATTATTTTAACAATTAAAAGGCAAATATAAAGGTAAATTTAGAAAAAGAGCAGGCGATTATAGAATCATATATTTACTCGAAAACAATGTCTTGCTTATCACAATTCTTAGAACAGCTCATCGAAAAGAAGTGTATTAATCAAATTCTTTCTCAATTTCAATGCTTTCAACTGAATATTTGGCTATGGTGTTTTCTTACAAAGTAATTCTTGTAATACACACTATTGAGGAGATTTACTTGACTTATACAATTATTTTTATTTTAAGCATGACAGTTATTCTTTTTTTATTCAAAAAAGACAAGATAATAAAAAAAGGGAAAATGCCTTTTAAACACTATAAATAGGGTATCTTAAAATTGGAACTTATGTTATAATTAACAAAAAGGATTCTTGATGATACGATTACTTTTTATTATTATTTTTGCTTTTTGTCTTAGCGCTTGTTCAACTTTGAGTTATTCTTACACTGCCCAAAAAAATCAGATGAATTTTAAAACATTAAATGACACGGCTTTTGTTTTGAAACTTGGCAATCCTACTTTAGCCATTCAAAATGACAGCTGTTCTCTTTATTCATATACGTTAAGCGATGTATCACAAGGCTATGGAAAGATTTTTGTTGAAGATATTACGTTGCATTCTAATTGCCAGTTCAATCAAGAGGCGTTGGGTGCTTTTATGTATGAGTTTAAAGAGCAACTTAAATTGCAATCTTTGAGCAAAGTAGAAGAGTTGGCATTTAAAAATTATGAGTTTTTAACCTATAAAGTCAATGATATGGCGTATGTCAATATTATTTTCATTTATGCGCCATTTTCTAGCACTTTTATAGTAGATTATGAGGGGAAATTGCACCATGAATTGCTTTTGCAGTTTAATCCTTTGTATAAAAATAACTATTTGCATGAAAAACGATTCGACGCCAATTACCATTACAGTTTGGTACGAATGAATATTTTTAAAGGCTATTTTTCTCGAATGTCGGAAGATTATAGTCGCTAAGATTTAAAGGAAATAACGTATGAATTTTTTTAAAAGAGTTTTAAAAAGTATAGCAAAAGCTTCGTTGCCCATTTTTTATTTTGATGAGAACGAACTCAAATTTCAAATTGACACCAATGAAATGCTAAGTTACCCTTTGGGCAATTTTGATTTTAAAACCCGGCATGATCCGTATACGATTGAAGCCTATACGATTAAAAATCAAGAACTCTTTTTGGAGCATATTCGGCTTGACAGCAATTGCATTTGGAACACCGATGCTTTTGGGGCATACAAATCTTTTTTCAAAGGCAAACTCAAACTTAAATCCATGCAACTAGTAGAAGAACACCAATTTGATAACTATACGTTTACAACCTATAAAATCGATAATCAATTTTTTATCCACCTCATTCATGTTTATGAAATGCACAAAGATACTTTTATTGTCGATTGTAAAGGCATTTTATATACCAAACTTTTAACGGCACTAAAAGAGTCATTTGCCTATGACTATGAATACGAAGAAAAAGGGGAGATAAATTTTGAAATCAGTATGACCAAAGAGAATGCATTTGCTTCCTATTTTAGTCATTTGGGTTCATGATATACAATAATACTGCGCTTGATTCCCGACACTTTTTTCAGTCAAACACCACTTTGTAAATAAAATAAAGAATACACCAGAGAGTTTTTTTTTAAGGAAAAAAGCAATGCGTAAGGAGAAGAAGAGGGGGAGTTAACGCATTGCTTTTTTGTAAATTGTATGACATAATTCAAATAAAAATTTGAAATTATAAACAGTATTTCTGTTTAAAACCTAAGTAATCACTTACTTGAAGAAATTTTAACGAAGTAGGACAAAAACTATCCTAATTAAAATAATATAATAGGATAAATTTAGTCCTATTTAAGCTTTCACCCAATACAAGTTTAAAAAGAATTACGATAAAATCGCACAGTTTTAAGAATTTAGGAAAAAATATGGAAGAATTTAATATAAAAGATTTGAAAATAAATTTTGAAATTTCATCATTATTAGCATTTTTAGAGTCAAAAAAAGAGTTTGAAATCGATGTGTATGGAAATATTTATGCTCTTAATGAAGCTTCAAAAACAACGCCTTTGATTTTTAGAGGAAAAGTTCCTTCTTCGTTCCATGAAACAGAATTGACCCGTTTAATTGAAACAATTTTTGGAAAAGAGTACAACGTTCAAACAACAGCCAGTCATTGTACTTTGAGTCTTGTGGGTGCATGGCAGAGTATTATTGGACTCAATCAAGACCGCATGAGCTATTTTGACCACCAAACCGATGGTATTGAAGTATTTGAAGAAAAAGAGTTAGAAGATATTGGTTGGCAAGCGGTTTCTTTAAATATTAATTACCGTACCATTTGCACTTATCTTGAACAAGAGTGTAAAGGAACGTTTGTCTATTATGACAACGGAATGCACTTCAACGGATTTGTTATTTTCAAAGATACGCAAGAAGCCAAAGCAAAAATGTGTGAGTTTGTTACCCTACAAATTGAAGAAAAAATAAAAAATGAAGAACTTATTTTAGAAGAGTCAGACGACGATGAAAAAGAAGCATTGGCATTTTTTAACTATAAAGGATACTAATTGGAAGAGTTGATAAGAGAGTGGGGATACATAATACTGTTTTTGTATTCTTTTGGTGGTGGATTTTTAGCGTTAGCCATTGCGGGTGTTTTGTCGTATGCAGGGGATTTGAATATTGTAATTTCTATGCTTGTAGCAGGAAGTGCCAACTTCTTAGGGGATCAATTTTTGTTTTTACTGGCACGTAATAACAAACAATATGCCAAAGTCATGATGGCAAAATATGGACGAAAAGTTGCCTTAGCGCATTTGATGATGCGACGATACGGTTCGTATGTTGTGGTGATTCAAAAATATATTTACGGCATTAAAACCCTTATTCCTTTAGCAATGGGATTAACCAAATACGATGCTAAAAAGTTTATGATGTTCAATGCCCTAGCTACAATACTTTGGTCAGTCATTGTTGGTTATGCCAGTTATCTCATGGGGGAGCTATTTTTAACCTATACCGAAGAGTACAAATATTACGGCGTTGCAGTTATTTTAGCCATTGTTTTTGGTGTGGGATATTATTTGAAGAAAATTTAAGTAGTGACAAGAGACGAGTAACCAGTAACAAGAAATAAACTTCGCTACTTATTTTACTCGTCACCTCTTACTCATCACTCGTTACTTTATTAAAAGTTTTCCCACTCATCATCACTTTTTGAAGAAGCAATGGCTTCTTTTTTTACAGTAGATTTCTCTTTTTTAGGTGCAATGGGATGCTCATATTCATGTCGTATGCTTTTAATATTTTTTTCAACTTCTCTTTTTTCTTGCCCGTTATACTCTAAATTAATCGTTTGTTTTCGCAATACAATATCATTTTTCCCATCAAACTCTTTTGCATTGGCATGTTCAATAATAACATTAGAAATATCAAGAGTTTGTCGAGCAATTGTATCGGCTTCACTGGCACTGGTTGCATTTTGTTGAGTGATTTTATCTAGGTTATTCACCGCATCATTAATTTGCGACATACCAATGGATTGTTCTTTACTGGCATTGGTTACATTATCAATTAAGCTGATGGTTTTTTCAATATTGTCATTGAGTTCATGGTATCCCGCAATCATAGACGATGCGATTTTTTTACCGTCGCTGGTTTTCATTTGGGCATTTTCAACCAAGGTTTTAATCTCTTTGGCAGCTTCGGCACTTCTTGAAGCCAAGTTTCGCACCTCTGCAGCAACAACGGCAAACCCTTTTCCGGCTTCACCTGCAGTGGCTGCTTCAACGGCTGCATTGAGTGATAAAATATTCGTTTGAAAGGCAATTTGGTCAATGACCGTAATGGCTTCATTAATGGCGGTAGTTTGTGCATTAATATCTTCCATGGCTTTTGCCGTATTGGTGGCCAATAGTTGTCCGGTTGTAGCGGAATTTTTCAGTTTATCTCCAAATGATGCCATTTGAACGGTGGTTTGGGTGTTGTTTTTAATGTTAGACGTAATTTCCTCTAAAGAAGCCGCTGTCTCTTCCAGCCGTGTGGCTTGATCGTTGGCGGCATTGGCAATTTTATCCATATTGTGGGTGAGTGTTTGGGCATTTTGTCCTAAAATCATACCACTTCGTTTGTTTTCCACTAATGTTTCTGTAATAACATTGCGTAAAATATTGACATCTTCTTCGAGTTCTTTAATAACCCCTTCTAGGTCATTTTCACTAATTTTGGGTCGAAAATCGAGTTTTGAATAGGAGTTTAACACTTTCATGATATTTTGAATATTTTCGTTAAGTGTATGCAACATTTCGTTGATAATATTTTTTAAATCATTGAGTGCTGGGTTATTTGAGTCGGCACTGATTTTTGTATTTAAATTTCCTTTGTTAATCTGATTGGCAACGGCAATGGTGTTTTTAATGAGTTCTTTGTCTTTTTGAATATTACGTTTGGTGTTTTCAATATTTTCATTAATAATCCGTGACATCATTCCTAACTCATCTTGTGAATCAACAGTTTTAAGGTTAATATCCTCTTTTTCAAAGTTAATAAAAGCAAAGAAATCCACCAACCCTTTTTTAACGACATCCACGTCTATTAAGATAGTAAACGCAATGGTTCTTGCCAATATAAGCGTTAAAGCAACCCCAATGGCACTTAAAATTCCAAACACAATTAGGTTGAAATTGGCATCTTCTTTTTGTTTTAAAATAGCATTGGTAAGCGCTTGTGCTAAAAAATCTTCCACTACTTTGAGTTGATTGATTTTTTGGGTTATTTGCTCAAACCAATAAGAAGGTTCAATTCCAAAATCGGCTATTTTTTCTTGATACAAGGCAACAGAACGCATGCGAATAACTTCATTAATCGAATTACCTTGAACCGTTTGAACATAAAACTCTTTTGATTTTTCAGGTGCAATTTTCAAAAATACGTCCATATACGAATCTTGTGCCGCAATTAAACTCAAAAATCGCTCTTTCATTCCGGCACCAAAACTGTCTTGTGCAAAAGTATTGGTACCAATGGCTCTTTCAATTCCTGCTCTCTCTTTGGAGAGTAAAAAATTCATATACGCCACAATATCTTGTGAAACACGTGCTGTGTTTGAGAGTTTTGTAATGGTACTAATAAGGTTAAGTAATTTGGTATTGGTGTTGGTGTAATAGCCAATGGCTTTTGCTGCTTCGATATTAAGATTCGTAACACTGTTTCTGATATCCTCAATCTTTTTCAACTCATCTGAGGCTTCTCTTAAATTGGCGTTAAACTCTTCGCCATAAACAGATTTGTCAAAATTGTTCAGAAAGCTCGATAACTCTTCAGATTTTTTTGAAGTTTCTTCTCTTTGATATGGCAATTCCGATTTAAATTTTTGCCCATTACTGCCTAAAAATCCAGCGGTCATACCTCTTTCTTTTTGTGTTTCATGAACCAATGCCCCAATTTTAGTCGATAATACAACCACTTTTTCTAACTTTTTAAGACCTTGAGTATTAACATACGAATCATAAGTCAGTTTTGCTGCGAGTAAAATGACGATAGCTAAAGGTATTGACATAATTAATATCAACTTCTGTTTTATCGAAAGTTTAGATAACATAATTTTTTCCTTAAATTTTATTGTTAGATACTAACATAAATTTTTGGCTAATTTAATGATTCCAATCAATTCTATTTTAGATATAATACAAAAAAATAATTACAAGGAAATCCTATTTCACCATTTAATAACTTAAATTTATCACCAGAATTTTTAGAAAACATAAGCTCTTTAGGGTTTGAAACCATGACAAAAATCCAAGCTTTGGCTTTGCCTGTTATTTTTGACAATAAAGATGTCATTGCACAAGCGAAAACAGGTTCGGGGAAAACCGTGGCATTTTCAATCCCCATTGTCAACAAACTTGATGTAAAAAATTTTAAAATTCAATCGTTAGTTTTAGCCCCTACACGTGAATTAGCCAATCAAATAGCCCAAGAAATACGAAAACTCTCTCGGCATATTCACAATGTTAAAGTTCTAACGTTGTGCGGAGGAATGCCTTATAAACCCCAAGTGGCTTCACTTTTTCACGGGGCACATATTCTTGTAGGAACACCTGGACGAGTTTTAAAACACCTTGAAGAAAACAATATCAATTTTGATAATATTACCACGTTGGTGTTAGATGAAGCCGATAAGATGCTCGATATGGGATTTTATGAAGACATTATGAAAATAGTGGATACTTTGCCTAAAAACAAACAATCGCTTCTTTTTTCAGCCACCTATGAACACGGCATTGAAAAATTATCCAGTGCCATTTTACAAGATGCCGTTATGGTAAAAGATAAAGAAGAACAAGTGGTTAAAATTGAACAAATCTTTTATGAAACCAAAGAAGAGGCTAAAACCACACTTATCCCTGCACTGATTTCACAAAACAAAGCCCAATCGGTGTTGATTTTTTGTAACACCAAAATAAAATGCGATGAACTTTCCCAAGAGTTATTTGACTTAGGTTTAGATGTGCAAACCTTGCATGCGAATATGGAACAAAAAGATCGTGATGAAACCATGATTGTATTTTCAAATAAATCGTATCCTATTTTAATTGCCACCGATGTTGCATCACGAGGTTTACACATCGATGATATTGATTTGGTGATAAACTACGATTTAGCCAGAGACGATAAAGTGCATACGCACAGAATCGGACGAACTGCACGAGCCGGAAAGGGTGGATTGGCAATTACATTTTATGAAAATTTTGAGTACGACAAAGTGGAAGATTTAAAAGAAATTTTTAAAGATATCACCATCCAACCCATCAGCACCATTT
>Ga0265294_10010314_pt1 | contig 10639 bp, 10 predicted proteins | sample MunlanPumphouse3_FD_192504 | JGI IMG/M metagenome (GOLD analysis project Ga0265294, IMG submission 192504) | Groundwater microbial communities from a municipal landfill in Southern Ontario, Canada - Pumphouse #3 | ecosystem: Environmental > Aquatic > Deep subsurface > Groundwater | place...
TATCTCGATGCCGTTCTCTTCGAGCGCAACCTTGATCTTCCAGAGGAGATCCGTCCGGACCTCCCACCAGTTCCGGGCCGGCGCCCAGATGTAGGCGGTCAGGTTGACGCTGTGCTCGCCGAAGTTGTCGACGAAGACCGAGGGGGCCGGGTTCTTGAGTGCGAAGGGGTGCTTCTCGATGACCTCCCTGGCAATCCGGATCGCCGCATCGGCGTCGTCCTCATACCGGATACGGATCTCATACGTGAACCGCCGGGCTGCGTTATGGACGTAGTTCGTGATGTTCGAGGTGAAGACCTTCTCGTTCGGGATCCGGATATAGATCCCGTCGTAGGTCTTGATGACCGTCGAAAGGATACGGACATCCTCGACGCTGCCGGTGACGTCCGCGACGTTGATGTTGTCGCCGAGCTTGATCGGACGCTCGAACATCAGGAAGAGGCCGGAGATCAGGTTCGAGACGACGCTCTGGCTGGCAAAACCGATGACCAGACCGGCGACTCCTCCCGCTACCAGGAGTCCGGAGAGGTCGAACTTCAGCTGCGGGAGCGCGATGACGAATGCCCATATGATGATGATATAGTAGATCAGTTTTGCAAACAGTTCGGATTCATTCTTGGGCAGCCGCTCAGCGAGGATTCTGCGGACGTTTATCGCGACGATCTTCGCAATGATCACGCCGACGGTGAGGACGACGGTAAAATACAGGATATTTTCGAGGGTGATCTCGCCGATCCCAAGCGGGATCTCCAGGATCTCGGTCACGTTGAATGCCATCAGTGCCCCCACTCCATCAGGTGGCCCCGGTTGAGCACCGGAATCTTGCGGGCCTTGTTCAACTCCACGGCCTTCTCCATGCCGGGCCGGAGAGGCGCGTCGACGAAGTCGGTCTCTGCGAGCGTCCTGGAGAGAACCCTCATCGTGGCGGAGGTCGCGACGAAGTCGCCGTAGTAGATCTTCATATCGACGCTGTTAAAGACCGCACACGAGACCTCCATCCACTCGAGGGAGAGGTTCTGGATGGAGAGTTCCATCACTCCCTCGCGGTAGAACTCGACCGGAGGGATATCCGGGTAGATCGCGCTCCGGCAGTACAGGGCAATGACCCCGTCTGCCGGAGGCCCATAGAGCGTATACTTCTGGTTGCCGAGACCGAAGATATCGAGCACCTCGATATCCCTTGCGGACTCTATAAATACGCCGATCTCGACGGGAAACTTCAGGTAGACCGTCTGGGTGGCGCCGGGTTCGATCATCATCGGGGGGAACTCCATCATCAGGAGGTCCGTGATGTCCTTGGGGAGGCTGCCCGGCTCCACCGGGTTGATGACGATCTCACCCGTCTTTGAGACCAGGATTCGCTCGAACGTCCGCCCTTCGCATCTGCGCCGGTACGTCAGGAGACCGTCGACGCTCCCGGTTTCCACCATAATATCACCGGATTCCTGGTGAAAAGTGTCCCTGTAACGCCCGAACATCATCTATGATCTGCAAATACTCAAATATTAATCTACGCGATAGACGCGATCTCGGGGGTTCGCGTTCCGCCACCCGATCCCGGCAGATGGATAAATGCGGCCGTTTATGGCGATACTCGAACGGAATAAAGCGTTTGTGGGAATACTTTCCGATTATCAGGAGAACGAACTGGGAAGGTATAAATAATAAATCTTTTTGATAGTATATTTCGCAGAAGATAAATAGACACTCTTTTAAGCGACCGCTCCAGACATTTTTCCTGTGCGTTCGCCCCGAAGAGTGATATACAGGGGGCGTACATCGGCCGGCATGGAGGGCTTACCCGGAGTTCCGGGCGAGAGAGCCTATTCGCGGCGTTGCGGGACGAGGAGAGTTCCCGGGTGATACGGTGAAGATAGAACAGAAAAGGGTCAGTGAATCCATGAACCACAGCCAGATACCCGTGAGTATCTTCGCCCACCTCCAGCAGCCGACGCTCGTCCTCGACTGCGAGGGGCGGGTGATCGTCTGGAACGAGAGCATGGAGTTGTCCACCGGCATCCCGGCGGAAGAGATCGTGGGAAAAGGCGGGTACGCTCATGGAAAGGCGTTGTTCGGCGAGGCATACCCCACACTGGCAAACAGCATCCTGACTCACGAGGATGTCGGGAGCGCCCATTACCGCCTGTTGCAGCACGAAGGTGAAGAACTGCTCGCGGAGTCGCAGATCCCGGCGTTCTCCGGGAGAACGGCCGTCTGCGTGGCAGCCCCCCTCTACGATACCGGCGGCCGACAGATCGGTGCGGTCGAGACCTTCCGCGAGGCCCCGCACGAGGAGGCGGCCGACGAGTCCCGCGGCGTGCCGGAGGAGCAGGTGCAGATCCTGGCGAGCGCCCTGCCCGACATGATCTTCACGCTCGACGGGGACGGCATCTTCACCCAGTTCTTCTGGGGCGGCGGCTGGAACCTGGGCGTAAACCCGGATGAAATCGTGGGCAAGACGCCCTATGCCCTGTTTCCGCCGGAAGAGGCTGACTTTCTGGCCGGGGCGGCGTCCCGGGTCATCGAGACGGGGGAGAGCGTAGCGGAGACCCGGGCGTTCTCATGGCGCGATGAGGAGCGGTCGGTGCAGATCGCCATCCATCCCCTGCACAACGCTTCCGGGAGGACCGTGGCCGCGACCGGGGTGGGCCGGGACCTCACCCGGGAGATCGCCTGCGAACAGGCCAGCCGGCTCTCCAGCCTCTACCTCGACCTGCTCGGCACCGATATCTACAACACCAGCATGGTTGCGGCAACGATCATCGAGATGCTCCGCGACCGGCTCTCCGGCGAGGAGGCGGAACTCGCCCAGAGGGTCAAGATCACCATCGAGCAGGGGATCAACGTCATCAAGAACGTCGAACTGCTGACCACGCTCGACCGGCACAGCATCCGCCTGGAGCCGGTCGACCTCTCCGCCACCATCCGCGACCAGGTGCAGCGGTATGCGGGCATCGATATCCGGTACGAGGGGGGGACCTGCATGGTCTGGGCAACCCCTCTTCTTGAGCACACCATATCGAACCTGATCAGCAACAGCATCAAGTTCGGCGGCATGAAGGTCAGGATCGATATATCCGTCATGGAGACCGCCGACACCGTGATGCTCACCGTCGCCGACACCGGCATCGGCATACCGGACCACGCAAAGCCGAACATCTTCGACCGTTTCAGCCGTGAGGGGAGTAAAAACTCCTCCGGGGGCAGGGGTCTCGGGCTTCACATCGTCAAGACCCTCGTGACCCGCTACGGCGGACGCGTCTGGGCGGGCGACCGGGTTCCCGGCAAACCGGGCGAAGGGGCGGCGATCAAGATGATCCTGCAGAAGTGCTAGTGGGGTTTTCCGCGAATTTGGGTGCGGGCCGCCGTCCTGAGGATGGATCCGGATCGCGGCGCTCCTCCCCTGCCTCCACCGGTCCTGGACATCAGTAGCACCCACCCCGCCCGGCCTTCGGCCTCCTCCCCCGCCCACGAGGGGCGGGGGCAGTGCGTGGCGATAGCCAGTGGGAATCCGTGTCACGGGAGGGGGAACCAGGATTACACCCATTCCAGTATCTCCCCATGCAGTGGACCGTGGGGATATCGCCATTGGGGGCGGGGCCGACGGGGAGGGTGAACCCCCTCCCCTGTCTCCACTAACCCTATCCAGCCGGATATCTATCTCCCGGCCCCGGATCCTCACAACACCATGAGAGGCACCGTCTGGGTGAGAAAACGGGCGCACTCCTCTCCGCCGGCCTCTTCCCCCCGGTGCCCGGGGTACTCAGATATATATCCCGCGAGCGACTATATCATACCGCATCATTCCCATTGGGGACCGCTTCAATGATACCAACCATATGCTTTAAAGAACGAAGATATATCGAAGAGTTGAGAATTCTTACCCGGGCGACCGCGCTCGACTGCATCATCGACGAGCGCTTCGACCGCATAGTATACCTCATAAAAGAAGGAGACATGGGTCTCGCCATCGGCCGGCAGGGGAGCAATATCAGGAAGATGCAGAGGGTTCTTGGTAAACGCATCGAGATGGTCGAGTACTCGGCGGAGATCGAGCAGTTCGCGAAGAACGTCTTCAAGCCTGCCGCCGTCGTCGGCATCGCGAAGAGAGACGACGGGAAGCTCACGGTGTATGTCAGCGAAAGCGACCTCGGCATCGCGATAGGAAAAGGCGGATGCACCATCGAGAAGGCACGGGTTCTCCTCTCCCGGTACTTCGATACCGAACTTGGCGAGGTGCTCGCAGGAGGTGAGGCCCATGCGTGACTGGGATATCCTCGAAGAGGTCTGGCAGGTCATCCAGGACCGGGCGGAACACCCGTCTGCCGAGAGTTACGTCAGTTCCGTCCTGACCCACCGGAAAGGGGTCGATAAATCCCTCGAAAAGGTCGGTGAAGAAGCGGTCGAGTTCATCCTCGCCGCGAAGAATCAGGTCCCGGAGAGGACGGTCTCCGAGGCGGCCGATCTCCTCTTCCACCTGCTTGTGGCGCTTCAGGCATCCGGCACCGATGTCGGCGACGTGCTCGACGAGCTCGCGGCACGCCGGAAGTGATCAGAGATACTCTTTCAGGTCGACCATCCGCGGGAGGTCGTCCTTTTTTACCGCCGCCGTCTCCACGACCGTATCCTCGATCATGATCGGCGCCCGGTAACGCAGAGCGATGGCTATCCCGTCGCTCGGCCGGCAGTCCATGATCTCGGTTCGCGACCCCTGCCGCAGATGGAGTTTGGCGTAGAAGACCCCCTCCTCCAGAGAATCGATGTGCAGAGAATCGAGCGATATCTCAAAGTTCCGAAACATCTCAACGATGAGATCATGGGTGATGGGCCGGGGAAGCATCTCGCTGTTGAGCGCGTTGCTGATCGAGATCGCCTCCCATAGCCCGACGTAGATGGGTATCGTGCTGTCGCCCCCGGCATCCAGGATGACCGTCGGCGCCGCTCCCATCTCGCTCACCGACATGAACACGCCCTGCACCCTGCAGCTTTGAGTCGTCATGTGATCACCGGACATCAGCCTTCTGATGCTTAAACCTTGGGGTCAATCACCGCTGCTTTCTGGCACGGGCAAGGAACTCGCGCCGGACAATGATGAGACTCGACAGGAGACCGAGGAGGATGTTCAGGTAGTAGAAGATCAGTCGCCAGAGGAGGACGAAGACACCCACGATCGCCGACGGGACAAAGAGGCTGTAGAGCGACGTGGCGCCGATCTCCGCAACGCCCGAGCCGCCCGGGGTGAGCGGGATCATCATGATGATGGCAATGACGAGCTGGACGACGAACGACTCGATGAAGTACGGGGGCTGCCCGAGGCCGACGAGCAGCATCGATGCGACGACGAACTCCGAGAGCCAGAAGAGCAGGGTGAAGAGTATCCCCCACACGAGGCCGCCTTTCCCGTGGTTCACGAACCTGACGAGCCCCTGGTTGAAGTTGTCCACCTCGCGGTCTATCGTCTCCAGCAGGCTCTCGAGCCGCTTTAAGCGCCAGCGGCGGTCGATCCACCGCGAGATCCCTTTGAGCGCCCGCTTGAGATGGTCCGGGTGCCTGACGGAGTAGACGAAGACCAGCACGAAGAGGGTGACGAAGACCCAGGCGGCGTACATCATGGCGCTCAGCCCGCTGAACCCCGAGGCGAGGCTGCTCCAGTAGTTGCCGAGGAAGAGCATGGCGAACGCCCCGAGCACCCCGAGGATGATCCCGTCGAGGATCCGCTCCATGATGACGACGGCGGTGGCGTCCCCGACCGGAACGCCCGCCCGGTAGAGTTCGTGAACCCTGACCGGTTCCCCGCCCGCCTGGGACGGAGTGATCGCCGCGACGAGCAGGTTCGCCAGAACCAGGTTCATGCAGTGGGTGAGGTGCACCCGGTAGCCGAGCGACGCCGACATCTTCTGGATACGGAGCGCCCAGAACCCGAGCGAGAGGATGTGGAGGAGGACGGCAAGAACCAGGTAGTACGGGTTTATCCGGCTGAGGTACTCGATCGTCGACTCGTCGACGGTGAAGTAGAGAACGCCCGCCATGACAAGAGCGCTGAAACTGAGCGAGACGATCAGCCACTTCCACTGAGACTTCTTCATCCTCTGCGCTCCCGGGCACGGGGACGGCCCCCGGAAAGACCGACCCTCACCCCCGGGTGCTGCAGCCGTCCGCGAACGGCCGGGCAGCACCGGAGGGAAACACCCGAATTTTTAGTAATAAATTATCGTGCGGCTACTATTTAACGATGGTTTCATCGAAAAATCGATAGAACCGGGGATCCGCGAAAAAACCGGATCCTAAACGGTGAAGAGGCCCCGCTCCCCGGTTATCCGAAACAGCCCCGCGCGGATACCGGCATCAAGCCAGGCGTAGCCGTAGCTGAACCGGGCAAGGGCGGTGGCGCGGTCGCCGGCATCGAGGAGTTCCACACCTTCCGCATACCAGCCGCGTGCCGCCGAATAAAACTCTCCGGCCGCTGCGTGGAGCGGGCTCGCCTCGTCCGCCGCCGCCTCGACCCCCGCGAGAGCCGCATCAAGCATCCGCCGGTAGCGATGCGTCTTCTCGTCAAGATGGGCGTCCTGCGATGCCGGTATGCCCGCATCCACCGTCTCCGGGGGGTGGGCGAGAGAGGGCACGAGCAGCCCGAGACGCGAGCCGGCGTCAAGCCAGCCGAGCCCGTAGGCAAACGCGACGAGGGCGTTCACCCGGTCGCCCGCCCGGAGAAACGCAAACCCATCGCTGTGGTAGGCGGCAGCCATCTCGAGCACCTCCCCGGCCGCCCGGGAGAGGGGGGTGCCGTCCGGGACGGCGATCCGGACGAGGGAGAGGGCCTCTCCATACAGAGCGCCGTAGCCGTCGAGGTTCATAGGCCGGCGAAAGTCTCCAGGTACTCGCGCTCCATCGGGTGGAGGTCCGCCGGCACGGCGAGGATATGGAGCGGGGGGCCGAAATCCGTCTCCTTGAGGGCCGCACCGGTCCCGGCGGCAACCACGGGATGCTCCGACCCCGCCCGGGCGATCCCCACGTAGAGTGCGGGAGGTTCGATGCCGCGCTTCTCCGCCATCTCCTCGAGGATGGCGATCGCCTCCGGGACGCGCATGTAGCGATCCTTCTGGATATCCAGGTAGACGAGCGTATGGAGGTTCTGCGCAAGATTCGCCGCGACCGTCTCGAGGGGGGCCGTCGGGAACCAGCCCTTCGCGGGGAACGGCACCGAGCAGGACTTCCCGAACCGGTAGTTCTGCAGACCCGAGAGGCCCGAGACCGCGCTCGATATCGACGACGCGTGGATGATGGAGGTCTCGATCCCGGCGGCGGCCGCCCGCAGCCGGAGATCCGCATGCGTCGTCGAGACCATAGGATCTCCTCCGGTCAGGAACGCCACCCGGCCGGCAGCGGCGCAGTCGAGGATCTCGCGGGGGTTCTGCTCGACGTCCTCCCGGCCGAGCACCCGGATTTCCTTTCCGAAGAACGCTTCCATCGCACCGACGTCTGTTCCCATCAACCGCGACGTGTACGCCTCCAAAAAGACGACATCGGCGCTCCTGACATATTCGAGGCCTTTGACCGATATGTCCCCGAGGTCGAAGAGCCCGAGGCCCACGAACGTCAGCATCGATCTTTCACTCCCGGGGGTTATCCGGGTACCGTCATCCCTGCTCAAACGTCAGTGCTCCGTCGTCGTAGAAGTACCGGATCCAGGGGGTCGTCCTCCCGCGGATGCCCGTGATGCGGAAGTCCCGCTTCACCGTCCCTCCCCCGTCCTCGACCCTCACCTCGATGACCATGTTCATCAACTGCTTGATCGTGGAGATGGTTCGCGCGTCGAACGACTCGCTGTTGAGGGTGTAGATCCCGATCCCCTCCAGTTTCTTCACCCGGTTGGTGATCACATGGAGGAACCTGTAGGTCACCTCCAGCTGCGAGTACATGAGGAGCGTCGAGACCGAGTGGAGGCAGAACCGGATCGGCGGAGGCATCGGGCCCGGAGGTTCCGCCATCACCCCTTCCTTCCACATATCCTCCACCATCCGGGAGAACTTGATCCCCATACTGGTCAGGTCGAGCGGGCTCGTGACGAACTTCGCCATCGCCGTGTCCCGCAGGGTGGGCACCGAACTCTTCGTGACCGCGTCGATGATCCCGACCCGGTTCCTGGCCGCCCCGAACCTGCGGAACGAACCGATGACGTCGGAGGCACGCTCGTCGGTCGAGATGGCAACGGCCCATTCTCCGGGCTGGGGAGAGGCAATCCGGTATGCCAGGAGCTCAGCGTAGGAGAGAGGGGGCGCCAGGAGGAGAATATTCGTGGCGGCCCGCAGGCCCCCGTACTCCCCGTCGATAGCCGGGATGCCGGTTTCGTAGGTGTACATCTTCCTATACCAGTTATGACAGGAGATAGTGGATAAGCCCTCCGACCAGGAGCCCGAGGGCAACCGTGTAGGCCGTGATCGCGAGCGTGATCCGTGACCCGACTTCACGCAGCAGCACCGTGATCGTCGCGAGGCAGGGGACGAAGAGGACGGTCACGACCGCGAATACGTAGAGCTGCAGCGACGAGAGCACCGCCCCGAGGTCGGCGGTGCCCGCGAGGATGGCGAGGGTCTCGAACGCCATCTCTTTTCTGAGGATCCCGAAGATGAGCGCCGTCGCCGCATAGCCGGGAAGGCCGAGGAGGGCCATGGTGTAGGGTTCCACAAGCCCCTCGAAGTACGCCATGACGCCGAAGAACTCCAGAAGGCCGAGGACGATGCTTCCCGCGAGGAGCAGGGGCATCGCGATGAAGAGGAACTCCGAGAGGCGCGCCCAGGACTTCTTCATCACCAGTTTCGGGTCCGGCCAGCGGAGCGGGACCATCTCCATGATCATCCCGAACCGCTCGCCCGGCGTCACCCGGGAGAGGACGAGCCCGGTTATGAGGATCAGGAGAAAGACGATGGCGTATACGCTGAACGCCGCCGCGATGCCGACGAAACTCGCCACAATCCCGGCGATGATGACCGTCCGGGCCGAACAGGGAACCATCGTGACCAGGAACGAGGCGATGATCCGCTCGCGCCGGGAGCGCAGGAGCCGGATGCTCATGATGGCCGGCACGTTGCACCCGAACGCCAGGGTGAAGGGGATGACCGCCCCGCCGTGCATCCCGACCCGGTGCATAGCGTTGTCGGCGAGGAACGCCGCCCGGGTCATGTACCCGGAGTCCTCCAGGATGGAGATGATAATGTAGAAGAGGAAGACGTACGGGAACGCTATCCCGAGGCCCGCCTGGAGCGCGATGAGGACCGATGTCCCGAGCGTCTCGACGAGCGGCGGCAGCCCGAGCGCGACGAAGGGCTGTATCGCAAAGACATCGAAAAACTCCACGATAATCTCTTCAAGGAACGATCCCGCGATGAAGACGAAGAGGAGCATCCCGATCAGGATACCGATCAGGATCGGCATCCCGGGGATGAGCCGCGTCAGGATGCTGTCCGGATCGGTCTGGGGGAGGTTGAGTTCCTCCTTCACGGTGAGGTCGGCGATCTCGTGGGCGAAGTTGTGTCGGTTGGCCGCGATGATCTGGGCGACCGTCATCCGGTGCCGGGACTCGATCTCGTCGGAGATCGTCCGCGCCGCCTCGATCAGTTCCGGGTTTTCGCCGAACCCGAGGAGCGCACGAACGCTCTCTTTTCGGTCGGCACCGAACATCTTCCCGAGGCTCCGGACGGCTGCCTCGATGTGGTGGTCGTAGGGGATCTCGACCACCGACGGGCTCGAGGCGGCGAGGGCCGCCGGGATGATCCGGTCGATGTTCTTCCCCTGCGACGCCGCCGTCTGGATCACCTCGACACCGAGAAGGTCGTGAATCGGGCCGGGATCGACCTCAAGCCCCCGTTTTGCGGCCTCGTCGATCATGTTCAGCACGACGACCATCGGGAGGCCGTACTCCGCCACCTGGAGGAGGAGGTAGAGGTTGCGTTCCAGGCGGGTGACGTTCGTCACCACGATGACCGCGTCGACGTCCTGCTGCTCCAGGAACCGGCGGACCAGGCCTTCCTCGTCCGAGTTCCCTTCGAGCGAATAGACCCCGGGCAGGTCGACGAGTTCGACGATCTCGCGCTGGAAACAGGTGTTGCCCCGCTGCAGCTCGACGGTGGTTCCGGGGTAGTTGCTCACCTCCACCCCGAGGCCGGTGAGCTGGTTGAAGATGAGGGATTTGCCGACGCTGGGGTTGCCGATCAGCGCGAACTTCATGGACACGACTCCACGACGATCGATCGCGCGATCTCGGGGCTGATAGCGATGTCGCAACCTTTCACCCTGACGACGACGGATTCGTTGGGGAGTTTGCGCCGGATCTGCACGATCTCTCCGGGGAAGATGCCGAGATCGAGCAGCCGCCGGTGCCGCCGGGGTCCGCGCATCATCGCCACCCGGACGGTATCGCCTTCCTTGCAGTCGAGCAGCGTGCAGTCCCGCCCCCGGCAGCGTCCCATACGCCCCCGCGGAGACTGGGCGCCGTCCATGTAGGAGGAGAGCCGGTCGATCGTCTCGTCGGATATCCCGTGCTCGAGGGTGCAGGCCTCCCTGCTCGCGGCATCCTCATCGACGCCGAGCATCTCCGTCAAAAAACACTGGAGAACGCGGTGTTTCCGGGCCACCTGTGACG
>Ga0265294_10010315_pt1 | contig 10639 bp, 7 predicted proteins | sample MunlanPumphouse3_FD_192504 | JGI IMG/M metagenome (GOLD analysis project Ga0265294, IMG submission 192504) | Groundwater microbial communities from a municipal landfill in Southern Ontario, Canada - Pumphouse #3 | ecosystem: Environmental > Aquatic > Deep subsurface > Groundwater | place...
GCCTCCAGTGAGATTTATGTATCTTTTGATAGCTCTTGGGATGATTGGACAGGTGAAGAAGATACAGACTCTTGGTATTCAGAAGAACCTGCTGAAATTTCTCCAGCAATAGAGTTAGATTCTCCTGAAGAAGAAGTAGCATTAGTTACAGAGGAAGCTAAAGAACCTGTTACAGAAAAGGCTGTAAAAAAAGAGAAAACTATTAGACCTTATTTAGATAGAAGTGAATTTGGAATAAATGTTGGATATAATAACTCTGTTCAAGTGGATAATGAAAGTTCTTATAATTTGTTTATTAGTTATAAGTCTATTTCTGCATTTGGAATTATCAAAGAGCATATAGGCTTAGGATTTGTAATTAAAGCTGGAGTAACAGGGGATTCTTTTGAGGCTGATTCTATTAATTTTCAATTTAACGAAGGCCCTTCTTTAACTTGGTATTCAGGATCAGATTTAGTTTTCAATTGTAACGTTGGTTTTCAACAAACCGTAAAATTGGATTTTAGCAATGTTATATTATCTGGAACAATGGACTTAGGTGTAGGCGTTATGTTAAATGAAACGTGGTTCGTATTTGGAAATTTAATCGCTAACTATACTCCTTCTGAAAATCAGCAAGATTTGGGAATAACTTTCCAGTTGGCAAAATCGTATTAAAATTTAATCATCAGGAATTGCATCATTTAAAACATCGACGAGAAGTTGATATTCACCATCAATGGCACAAATATCTGCTTCAAGAAGATCATCAGGATCAATTTCAAACCATTGAATTTGATAATTGGCATTAAGCGAAAGTAAATGGAAGAAAATTCTTGTAGCTCTACCGTTTCCATCGGTGAAAGGATGTAAAGCTTCCATTTCACCCATATAATAAGCTAGGTCATTTATAAAATCTCTTCTATCTTTGTGGGTTAGGTACCGGTCAGTTTGGAGTTTTTTGAAAAGAGTCTTACTCATATTATCAATAAATTCTGGCTGACAGAAAACAATTCTTTTTGAAGCGGAAAAAGTTCTCACTTCTCCTGAATGGGGATAAATATCTCCAAAGAGGGAAGAATGTAAATCTTTAAGAAATTCAAAGTCAAACTTCGTTGGTCTTTCATTTTTAAGTATTTCGGCCAATCTAAGCGGATAAATATTATTTTCTATCCTTTTTACCTTTTTTTTATCTTTTATATTAAAATAGTTTACTTGTACGTTCTTATTAGGATAAAAAACACTATTATCTGACAGTGGTTTAAAGATTGTTTCTAATTTTTCTTTTTCAATGTAACTCTCTACGGCATTATCTGCACTAATTTCATCGTCAAGAATCTGCCTTAAAACCTCTTCAGTTTGTTCTTCTAAATCAAATCCTTCTGAGTTTTGATTGAATCTTATAAAATCAATGCAAAACTGCATCTGGTCATTCTTCACTTAAATCCTCCTGATTATAAATGACTACGTTAGGTAATAATACATGTCAAAGTCTTCAATCGTCAAGGTTATAAAGCCAAGTTATAGATGTTAATAATATCCTGGTGGTCTAATTGCTTGAAATGTCCAGCAAAAGTTCTACCTCCACTTAATGCTCTTGTAGCCATGAGTTCAAAATCTTTGTTATCTTTTACCTCAATATCTTTAAGACGAGTTGGTAAACCCATACTTTTATACCATTGTTCAAGTTTTAATATTGCAGCTTCAACAACCTTTTCATCGTTTTCCAAACCAAGGTTAATTCCCATCACTCTGGTAGCAAATTGATAGAATCTCATTTTATTTGCTGTCCAACAGTATTTCATCCAAGCAGGGAAAATGATTGAAAGTCCAGCGCCATGAGCAACATTATACATTGTACTTAGTTCATGCTCTAACCAATGACTTGCCCAGTCTTGTTGCCTACCCAAACTTAGAATATTATTATGGGCCATTGTTCCTGCAAGCATTACTTCAGCTCTATAGTCATAGTTTTTAGGATTATTGTAAGCCAAAGGTCCATAATTTAAAATTGTATTCATATCAGCTTCAATTAAACGGTCTGAAACGTCAACATCTTTTGTATTTGAAAAATAACGTTCCATTAGATGTGCTAAAATATCACTGGCTCCACAAGCCGTTTGATAAGCTGGAAGTGAATAACAAACCTCTGGATCAAGAATTGAAAAGATAGGATAATTTAAAGTTGAATTATAGCCACGTTTAAAACCTTGTTTCATGTTTGTAATTACGGTACTTGTAGACATTTCTGATCCGGTTGCAGGGAGAGTGAGTATAACACCAACACCTAAAGTTTTGGTTATACTAACTCCTGTCTTCATAAAAATGTCTTCCCATAAATCTTGATCTTTATCTAAGCAACAACCTATTGAAATTGCTTTTGCAGTGTCTATTACTGATCCACCACCAACAGCAAGGATAAAATCAAGCTTATTTTGTTTAATAACCTCAACTCCTTTTTCAACGAGAGCATAATGTGGATTTGGTTGAACACCACTTAATTCTAAAAATTCAATTTCTTCTTGTTTAAGACTTTTAATAACGGTGTCAAAAATTCCATTTCTTTTCACAGAACCTCCACCTGTTACAATTAAAACTCTTTTTTTTCCGAGAATTGAAAGTTCTTTTCCGGTGTTTTGTATAGTTTTTTTTCCAAAAATTAACTTAGTTGGACAATGCCAAATAAAATTATTCATAAATGCTCCTACAAAAAAAATTAACACTTATATTTTAACATAATAATAATTTTAATCAAATATCTTTAGAAAAAAATTAGTACAATTCTTTTCTAGGTCCTTTAAAAGCAAAAGATTACTATTTCAACTTTATTTACTCTATTGAAATATAATTATCATCGTTAATACTATTGATATAAAGCAATACTTTGACTAATCTATTAAAGTTATGGAAAAGAAAAAAATTACAGATGATAATATACTGAAGCAGTTAAAGAAAACTGGAACAGACAGGAAAGAAATATTTACTCTTTCAGATGGGCAAGCAAGACTTGTTGTAAATAATTGTACTACGATGTTAAACGAAGTAAAAGCAAATTTCTCTTTGGGACCTCTTGAAAGTTACATACTTGGTCAAAGTTATATTGCTGCAAGTTTGATTTCAAGTAATATAAAAGAAAAAGACCGAATACAGCTTAATATAGAATGTGGAGGACCAATTAAAGGGATTTCTGTTGAAGCATGGGCTAATGGTGCTATTAGAGGTTATCTTAATAATAACCCAATTCCTTGGGATAAAGAAGTACCTCCAACTATGGATGAACTTTATGGACCTGGCTTTTTGACAATTACCAAACTTTTAGAGGGGTATAAGACACCTTTTTCTGGGCAAGTAATGATGGAATATAGTTCTCTTGCAAAAAATTTGGCAGTTTATTACCAAAAAAGTGAACAAACTCCTACAGTTTTTGCTATTGATATTAAGACTACTGAAAAAGGTCAAATATTTGGAGCAGGTGGTTTCTTTGTTCAGTTAATGCCAAATTGCAGTGAAGAATTTATTACTAAGCTGGAAAAATTAATTAAAAAATTATCACCGATTGGAGAAAAAATTAGTGAGGGAATTGATATAAGAGATTATATTGAAGAAAATTTTGCTCCTTTAAAACCAAAGTACCTTGATACTAAACCTGTAATGTTTTATTGTCCCTGTCGAAGAGATAACTTTAAAGGTTTCTTAAAAGGATTGCCTGAAGAAGAAAAGAAAGCAATATTTGAAGATAACAAATTTCCATTAAAAGTTAAGTGTTTTAACTGTGGAACGGATTACTCATTTGAAGAAAATGAAGTAAAGGAGATATTTAGATGATTTTTTTTGCTACTGCATCAGCTAATCAAAATGATTTAGTAGAAAAAGAAGCTAGGGCGGCTGGATCAGATGATGTAAAGCTTAGCTCCGGTGGAGTTTTTTTTAAGGCAGACCTGAAAACTGCTTATAATTTTTGTTTATGGTCAAGAAGTGCGACCAGACTTTTGGTATTGTTCCATCAAGAAGAAATTGAAGATATGGATGCCTTTTATGAGCATTCGGCTTCCCTTGCTTGGGAAAATTGGATTACTCCTGAAGTTACTTTTGCAATAAGCGAAACTGTAACTGATTGTTATTGGATTAGGAATTCTCATTTTGCATCTGTTCGTTTGAAGGATGCAATAGTTGATAGAATTAAAAGTAAATTTGAAGGTGAAAGACCAAGTGTTGATCGAGAGAATCCAGATTTAGTTTTCCATTTACATGTTAATAGAAATACAGTTTCCTATTATGCTGATTTTTCAGGAAGATTACTTGCTAAACGTGGATACAGAAAAGCTCAGACTACAGCTGTTTTAGCAGAATTTCTAGCTAGTACTGTTATTTCAAGAAGTCCGTGGAGAAAAGAAGACGAAAATGAGGTTCTTTTGGATCCTTTTTGTGGTAGTGGTATAATTTGTATTGAAGCTGCAATGATGCTTTCAAATTCAGCTCCGGGGTTGATTGACCCTAATCGTTTTGCTTTTTATAAATTGCCTTTTCATGATGAAGAAGTGTGGAAAGAAGCCTTTGAAGAGGCAGAAAATGCACAAATTGTTCCTAAGGCAAAAATTTATGGTTGGGACATTGACCCTCAAGCAATTGAAATTTCCAAAAAGAATGCAAAAGCTGCTGGAATGGACCAATTTATTGAATTTGAATGTAAGGATTTTACAAAGATTACCAAGGCCGATAAAATTGCTGAAACTGGGACTGTGGTAACTGATCCTCCTTATGGTCATAGACTTGATAATGATTCAGTTTACCTAAAGAATTTATACAAACAAAGTGGAATTAATTTTGTTGAGGTTTTTGGTGGATGGCATATTTCAATTCTTTGCGCTGATAGCAGTCTCTTAAGTTATGTTGATATGAAGCCATATCGAACAAATACATTATTTAATGGGGGATTGGAATGTCAGTTAGCCCATTACTATGTTTATACAGATGCTGAAAGAGCTGAGATGATTGAAAAGGCAATTAACAAAAAAGAAGAAAGGTTAAATGCCCCACTTTCAGATGGTGCTCAAATGGCAGCTAATAGACTAACAAAAAATATTAAGACTTTAACAAAAGAAATGGAAAAGGACAATGTTAGTTGTTACAGAGTCTATAATGCTGATATGCCCGAGTATTCTGCTGCAATTGATGTTTATGAAAATAAATGGATAACTCTTCAAGAATATGCAGCTCCTTCTACAATTGAAGTTGAAGATGCTCAAAAACGTCTTGAGGAATTGATTCTTGCAACTGAAAGGGTTACTGGAATTGATATTGATAATATTTATGTAAAACAAAGAACCATGCAAAAAGGTAACGACCAGTACAATAAAAGCTCTAAAGCAAAAGGTGAGTTTTATATAATACATGAAAATAATCATTCTTTTAGAGTTAATTTTACTGATTATCTTGATACTGGAATTTTTCTTGACCATAGACCTATAAGAACTTTAATCCAAGCTCTTTCAAAAGATAAAAGATTTTTGAATTTGTTTTGTTATACTGGAACTGCTTCAGTCTATGCGGCTGCAGGGGGAGCTTTAAGCACTGTAAGTGTTGACTCTTCGAATGCTTATCTTTCATGGGCTCAAAAGAATCTTGAAATAAATGGATTTACTTCTTTGAATCATTTCTTATACCGTGATGATTGTATGAATTATCTTAGTTCTTCTTTTGATAAATATGATCTTATTTTCTGTGATCCACCTACTTTTTCTAATAGTAAAGATCGCGGAACTTTTGACGTTCAGTATGATCATAGTAGATTAATTAAAGCTTGTATGGGTCATCTTTCAAGCAAAGGTTTATTAATTTTCTCAACAAACTTCAAGAAGTTTGTCTTTGATGAATATCTTTCTGAAATCTTCAAAGTTGAAGATATTTCGGACCATACAATAGGGAAGGATTTTGAAAGAAATTCTAAAATTCACTATTGCTATCTTATTAGACATATAGACAATGAGGGTTCCAAAGAAGAGGAAGAAATCATCAGAAAGGTTCTAAAAATTAAAAGAACTGTTGTTAGAAGACCTAAAACCCCAAAAGTTGTGAAGGCTATAGAAGAGGTCAAACCAGTTGAGACAGTTGAAGCAACCAAAGAAGTCAAAGAAGTTGAAAGTAAATAGAATAAATTTATTCTTTGTAGAAGTAAGTAGATAAACAATGTTTCTACAAGGAAAACTTGAATTATTGTTTTATTTTTAATACTTTGTAATCATAAGGAATTTTTTATGTATAAGAAGATGGGTTTAATTATTTTATTGTTGTTTCCCATATTACTTTTTGCTCAGACCATTGAAGCTCCAGAAAACTTGGATTTAGTTATTAAAAGAGCTTATGCTAATAGTAATACTGTTAAAAGATTGAGAATTAATGAGAATAATTACGAATTACAAAAGAGCTTAAGAGATAGTTTAGATAGTGATGGCACCACAGTCTATGATGTAAGACTTTCAGCTTTGACTGCAAGCAAAGATAGTGAAGGAGATTTTGTTTTATCAAATTCTCCTCAACTTACTCCTCAATTTACAGTAACTTTTCCTGAAATAGGCGATGAGTATTATATTTCAACAGGCTTTTCTTCTGATTTTGAGTTAGATGGTGGTACTTTTACAAAATCTGTTAGTCCTTTTGCAAAAATTACAAAGGATTTTACTTTTGGTTATGAAGATTTAACTGAGACAATAGAATATGAACAAAGTGATTTTAAAAATGATATTGCCTCAAAAAAGGGCTACTACAATTTTGAAATTGGTTTGATTAATAGCTTGATTGAAATAATGCAACAAAAACATTCTATTGAAGAAGCACAAGATTACTTGGGTGAAATCCAGGAAGATTTAAAAAATCAACTTCAACTCAAAGAAATTAGTGAAAAATCTGTCGATTATTTAAATGCTCAACTTTCAATATCAAGTCAGGAAATAAAACTTAATGGTTTAAAAACAAAGCTAGAAACAAGTAAAGCTAATTTTATAAATACCTATGGAATTGAACCTGTAGATGTAATGGTGCCAAATCGACCTGAAATTGAAATTGAACTTAATGAAAATGGAAATAGTTCTGTTAAAGAAAAGAAACTTGATTTGGAACTGGCTACAGAAGAAATAAAAAAACTTACAGGAGCTACAGAAACTTTGGATCTAGAGGCTGGCGTTGAAGCTACATTACTTGCCTCAAATCAAGACGCTACACTCAGTGTTTTAGGAACTTATTCAAGTGATAATTTTTCAGTTAGTGCAACAGGAAAAGTGTTTTATGATAACAAAAAAATCTATCCTTCATTAACAGTTTCTGGAAACTATTCAAATGCCAAAATTAATGCTGAAACTGATAACCTAAAATTAAGTCAAGCAAAAAATGCTGAGATATTAGCACAAATGAATTATGATCAAGCTTTAATTGATTATCGCTTAGAAGTTAATAAACTTAAAACTGATATTGCAGATTGGAAGATTCAATTATTACAACTCGATAATCAATTGAATTACCACAAGAAAGTTCTCGAACAAAACCAAAAATTACTTGAAAAGGGATTTGCAACTGTTAAAGAAGTTGAAAAAGCTGAAGATGAAATTGAAATAGATTTATTTAATCAGAGAATTTTATATATTGAAGGAAAAGTTCTGCTTTTACAAGTAGCAGTCTTAGAATTATAGGGAGTCATTTATGGACGGAGAAGTTGAGGAAAAATTAAAAGGAAAAGAAGTTGTTTCCAAACGTAAAAAAACTGTAAAAAGGATTATATGGACAATTGTTATATTGGGTTTAATTGTTTTTGCAGTATTTTATTATCAAAGTAAGAAATCACAACTTTCTGGGTCTTGGAATAAAAATGAAGACCAGGTAACTGGTCAGACCGAATATACAGTTTCTGTGGTAAGAGAGGAATCCTATAAAAATAATGTTGATATTTCTGGATATGTTGAACCTTGGGATACTCAAGTAGTAAACTTTAGATCTACTGGAGCTATAACCTCCATGTTGGTTGAAGAAGGAGATATAGTTAAGAAGGGTCAACTTTTAGCAACTATTGATGATACGAATGAAAAATATAATTTAGCAAGTAATGAAAATAGAATTGAAAAAGCAAAGTTAACTGGAAATGAAGGTGATCTTGAACTTCTGGAATTACAAGAAAAAATTTATCAAACTGCTTTAGATTATACAAATGTAACCGCTGCCTTTGATGGAGTTATTGTAAGTGTAAATCTAGAAACTGGTGATTATGTTAGTGCCGGAACAAAAGTTATGACAATTATTGATAACAGTAAATTAAAGGCAACAGTTGAAATTGATGAGATTGATATGCAGAAAGTCACTCTTGGAATGAAATGTAATTTATTAAGTGATGCAATTCCTGGAGTAACCCTTGAGGGTTTCGTACATTACATTCCAATGGTTGGAGAATATAGTAACAAAGGAATTGGAATAATGAACGTTGTTATTGAAATTGATGACTTCCCTGAAGCTATGAAGCCAGGTTTTTCTTTCGAAGGTACTTTAGAATCTGATACAGAACAAAAAATGTTAATTGTGGATCAAGCAGCTGTTTCAACCGTTTCTGGACAAAGTTATATTTCGGTAAAGCAAAGCGATGGGACTTTTGTTGACGTAAAGATAACGGCAAAATATCTTGGAGAAGGGGTTTGTCAAATTTTGTCTGGAGACGTGAAAGATGGTGATGAAGTAAAAATTGCCTCTGCCTTTGCCTCTTCAAATAATATGGGAGGTGGTTTGGTCTTTGGTGGTTCAAGTGAAGTGCAAACACAAAGACCTTCTGGAGGAGAAGCTGGAAATAGAAAGAATGGACCCGCTTCAGTTAATTAAGGGTGTGAAAATGAATAAAGTTATAATAAGCCTTGATAATGTAAAAAGATACTACTTACTAGGTGAATATGTTGTAAAAGCCCTAGATGGAGTAACTGTAAATATTACCGAAGGGGAATTTTTAGCAATAATGGGGCCCTCTGGAAGTGGAAAATCTACCATGATGAATTTAATAGGTTGTTTGGATACACCGACAAGTGGAATTATTGAAATTAATGGAGATAAAACAAACGGGATGAAAGAAAAGCAGTTAGCTCATCTTAGAAGTAAAAATATAGGGTTTGTTTTTCAACAGTTTAATCTTCTTGGAAAGATAAGTGCCCTTGAGAATGTGATGACACCTTTGTTATATGCAGGTGTGGGTCCCTCTGAAAGAAAAGAAAGAGCTATTGAAGCTTTAGAAAGGGTTGGACTTGCAGATAGAATGAAGCATAAGCCTACCGAATTATCAGGAGGTCAAAAACAAAGAGTTGCAATTGCTCGATCTTTGGTAAATAACCCATCAATCATATTGGCAGATGAACCAACTGGAGCTCTTGATTCTAAGACTGGTTTTCAAATTATGGAACTTTTTGAGCAATTAAATATGGAAGGTCGTACTATTGTAGTTGTTACTCATGACAGAGAAATTGGAAATTCTTGTCACGATCAAATTAGAATTCGTGATGGAAAAGTGGAGGCTTAGCAATGTTTTTTGAAAACTTAAAATTGGCATTCTCTGCCATGATCCATAATAAAATGAGAACAATCCTTTCATTGCTTGGAATAGTAATAGGTGTTGGTGCTGTTGTAGCAATTTTAAATCTTGGTGCCAGTGCCAAAGAAAGTATTAATGATTCAATTTCTTCTGGCGGATTGGAATTGGTAACTTTGTATCCAACTCCAGAAGAGGAACAAAACCAAATTTTTGATTTATATTTAGCTCTTGATTTAGAAAAAGAAATTCCTGGAATTGATTCTATAATGCCTGTTGTTTCAAGTTTCACTAACGTAAGAAAGGAACAAATTACAACTTCAGCTAATCTTTCAGGAGTTGAGTCTAATTATGCTAATAAATTAGATTATAAAGTAATATCTGGAGAATTCTTTACCAGTCAAGAAAATATTTTAAGAAATCAAGTTGTTGTACTAGGAAGTAGTGTTGCAGAAGAGTTGTTCCCATATGGAAATGCCGTAGGGAGTTATATTAATATTTTCCGAAATCAAGCAAAGAGTTATAAAGTAGTCGGAGTGATGGAAGAAAAAGACCCAGCTTTAAATATTAGTTTTAATAATAATATTTATATTCCTTTTAATACTTTTTCTCAGAAATTTTCTAAAGTAGACAATATTGGTTCTTATGTGATTAAAGTTATGGAGGATTCTGATGCTTTGGAAGTTGAAGAAAACTTAAAAACCTATTTAAACTCTAGAGTCACAGAAGATGATTATCAAATATTTTCACCTGCTACTTTGGCTGAGATGGCAAATCAAATTACCAGTACCTTTAGTGCCTTTCTTGCAGCTATTGCCGCAATTTCACTTTTAGTTGGTGGAATTGGAATTATGAATATAATGTTGGTCAGTGTTACTGAAAGAACAAAAGAAATTGGAATTCGAAAGGCCTTGGGAGCTAGTCCAAGAGTTATTATGGGACAATTTATTACAGAAGCACTCGCTTTAACTTTATTTGGTGGTTTGATAGGAATTTTACTTGGGACCTTAATTAGTTATGGAGTAGTTAATTTTGTTTCTTGGAAGTTGTATATTTCAACATCTTCGTATATTCTAGCAGTAGGTTTCTCTACTTTGATAGGAGTTTTCTTTG
>Ga0265294_10010316_pt1 | contig 10638 bp, 9 predicted proteins | sample MunlanPumphouse3_FD_192504 | JGI IMG/M metagenome (GOLD analysis project Ga0265294, IMG submission 192504) | Groundwater microbial communities from a municipal landfill in Southern Ontario, Canada - Pumphouse #3 | ecosystem: Environmental > Aquatic > Deep subsurface > Groundwater | place...
AAAACAATCCCCAAGCTAAATCGATTAACCCCCAAGATAAAATTTCGCTTAAATTCCTGGAGTCAGAAGTCATTCTTGCCATAATCCAACCAACCCTAGTTCTATCATAATAAGAAAAAGGTAACTCTTGTAAATGATTAAAAGCTTTTTCTCTAATATTAAATGCCAATTCGGTTTGGATTTTACCAGCAAAAAGAATAAACAAATATACCATCGCTGCCTGAATAATCATAAAACCTACAAAAAACCCAATCAACACAGGTAGTTTAGAAAAATCAGCAGTACCATTTTCAACATTTGGTTTAATAATATCATCAATTGCAAAAGCAGAAATATAAGGATAGACGATATCAGTAACTGCTAAAATAGTAATCGCTAATATACCAAATATAACATGTTTTTTCAAAGGTTTCATGAACACTAATATTTTTTTCCATGTTGACCAATCAAATTTCTGGGACGTGAAGTTCTCTTCATCTTGTAAGTAATCACTCATTATCTTCACCATCCTCTTCTAATTGGAAATTAATCTGAGATTGAATTTCCCATATATTTTTATAAAGACCATTAATTTTAATTAAATCCTCATGTTTACCGCTTTCTTTAATTCTTCCATCTTCTATAACCAATATTTGATCCGCTTCAGAAGCTGTAGTAATTCTATGAGTAATGATAAACACAGTAGATTCTTTCCATTCTTGATTTAAAGCCCTACGGATTTGAATATCCGTTTCTGTATCTACAGCCGACAAACTATCATCAAAAACTAAAATCGGCTTTGGCTTTAATAACATTCTAGCAATAGCTACACGTTGCTTTTGTCCTCCAGATAAAGTAACTCCTCTTTCACCAACTAAGGTATCATAACCTTTTTCAAAGTTCATAATATCATTGTGTACTTGTGCTATTTTCGCAACATTCGAGACTCTATTTAAATCGGTGTTAGTGTCAGAAATTTTTATATTGTCTTGAACAGATTTAGAGAACAAGAAAGGTTCTTGAAGAATAACCCCGATGTTTTTTCTAAGATGATGTTTTTCGATTTCTGTAATCTCAATACCATCAACTAAAATCTGTCCTTTTTGATAATCAAGAAGTCGGATTAAAAGGTTCATTAAAGTACTCTTACCAGATCCTGTCTTACCAATAATAGCTATAGTTTGACCTTGTTTAGCTTTAAAGTTAATATCAATGATTTGGTCTTCTTTTGAATCTCGAAACTTAAATGAAACATTCTTAAACTCTACACTGCCTTTAATTTCTGGAGTATCTTTATCTTCTTCATCCACATATTCACCTGGATTAGAGATAATATGATTTAATCTTGAAACAGATACAATAGTTTTTGAAAAATCACCAACTAATCTACCTAATTGTCGCATTGGCCATATAATATTACCAGCATATGCTAAAAACGCTGTATAAACGCCCACAGAGATATCTCCACGTGAAGCAAATATGATACCAATTAAAGCGATTATGAAAAATTGAATAAATGATATGAAATCAGTTGAACTCCAAAATATAGCCATTTTTTTAACTAATCCATAATCAGAATCAGTAAACTTACGATTTAATCCTCTGAATTTCTTAACTTCATATGCTTCGTTAGCGAAAGCTTTTACTACTCTTGCGCCACTTACGTTTTCTTGAACATGAGTTGTCATAGATGCTTCATTCTTTTCTATTTCATTAAACATTTTTTCTACTTTGCTAAAATAGAAAGCCGCGCTAGTTAAAAGAATTGGCGCTATTATCAAAGACACCCACATGATTGTGACATTTAGTCTTGACATTTGGTAAATTGATAAACCTACTAAAAGAACTAATCTAGCAACTTCAATGCTTTGTTCAGAAATAAATCTTTTATACATTTCCACATCTGTAGTACATCTTTGAATAATATCACCAGTCTCAGAATGTGAATGAAAATAGTAATCTGCATCTCTTAATTTTAAATATAAGTTATTTCTTAAATTATACGCTGTTTTTTCTGCGAATATCCCTGATATAGCTCTTTGCACAAAAATAAACACCGCTCTTATTAAAGCTAATACCACGATTAAAATCGCAGCTAACAATAAAGGACTAAGCCCACCTTGATCAACCAACATATCCGCAAAAAACGGAGGTAGTTTAGAACCATCATCACTCATCTTTAGAATAACATCGATGATGTGCTGTCCAAATAACGGGGTTAATGTTCTTAAATATGATACTATAAATAATGAAACCAAAGCGGGAATTAATAACAATGAATTAGATCCCATCCATTTGAACATCAACCCTAAATGTTTAAAAATATGACGCTTTGGTTTTTCAACTTTTTTTATTGCTTCCAAAGTATTTTCCTCCTTGCAATATCCATGCAAGATATTATTTCTACATTTTTTTAATAACTTGCATACCCAGAAGTTCCATGCCTTCATTAAGGATATTTCTAATTATCGAAATTAAACAAAGTTTTGTATTTCTTTCGATATCATCTTCAACGACAATTTTTTCCTTAGCATAGAAACTATTAAAATAACTGGCTAACCCTAAAAGATACTTCGCAATCACTGATGGCGAATATTCTTCTTTAGCCTTTAACAAAATCTCTTCATACTGCGCAATCGCTTTGATTAATTCAAAGCTATGATCTAGCGCATATAAATTATAATCAAGTTTATCATAAACAAAATCATTTTCTTCTAAAACCGAAGTAATCCTAACTGAAGTATATTGCAAATATGGTCCAGTTTGACCAACAAAATTAACCATATCATTCAAATTAAACTCTATTTCATTTGTACGATAATTCTTTAAATCATTAAATATCACAGCTGATACTCCAATTTTTTCAGCTATTTCTTCTTTATTATCTAAATCAGGATTTTTCTCATTTATATAATCTAAAGATAAAGCAATAGCTTCTCTAAGAACATCTTCAAGCTTAACTATTTTACCTTTTCTCGTAGACATCTTTTTCCCATCTTGCAGTACTAATCCAAAGTTAATATGATGGATTGAATCGGCGTAGTCATATCCCATTTTTCTAATAACTGCTTTTAACTGTTCAAAATGCAGTTTTTGTTCATTACCAACAACGTATAAAGCCTCTTCAAAATCATAGTTATTCTTACGATAAAACAAAGCTGCTAAATCTCTAGTAATATAAAGAGTAGATCCATCACTTTTTTGAATCAATGCCGGAGGCATAGATTCTCCTAAGTCAACAATCATCGCGCCTTCATCTTTTACCAAAAGATTCTTGCTTTTTAACTCATCCACAACAGCTTGCATTTTATCATTATAGAAAGCCTCTCCATTATATGAATCAAACTGAACTTTTAACATATCATAAACCTTCATATACTCGGCTAACGATACTTCGCGAAAATGTTCCCATAGTTCTTTATACTCTAAGTTTCCTTGTTCTAACTCTTTAAATATTTCTCTTGCTTTATCTTCCATTTCCGGCTTATCTTTAGCCATCTCATGAAATTCAACATATAACTTAACTAACTCTTCTATTGGATTCTTGTCAACTAAATCTTTATTACCAAAATTTAAGTAAGCATAGATGATTTTTCCGAATTGTGTACCAAAATCACCTAAGTGATTGATTCTTACAACTTTATACCCTAACTTATCTAGAATATTTCCTAAAGCATGGCCAATAATTGTTGAACGTAAATGCCCTACTGAAAATGGTTTAGCAATATTAGGTGATGAATAATCAATTACCACTGTTTTATTGTTGCCATAACTATACTTCTTTGATAAGACATCAACATTTTCTTCAATAACCATTTTTGAAAAAGCTATTCTATCTAAAGTAATGTTAATAAAACCACCAACACGGTTAATCTCTTTAAACAGCGATCTAACACTAGTGTTTTCTATAAAAGTCGTTACTTCCTCTACGACTGAATCAAGTCCTTTTCGCAATACTTTTACTACAGAAAAAACCGGAATCGAAATATCTCCTAAACTACTTGATTTAGGTTCTTCAACAACGATATTTATTTCTTGATTATATTTTTCTTTAAAACTCTTTTCGAGTTCTTCTCTTAAACGATTCTTAATTTTATTAATCACTCTATCAACTCCATATCTAATAGTATTCTAGCACAATTATTTTACTTATGATTCACTTATTTCTAAATCAGATAAAATATTGTACATTTCTAATAAATCTTCTTCTTTTTTCTTAATTTCCGATTCAACTTCATGATAACGTTTATGGTCACTATAAACCTCTTCTAAGAACAAAGTATTCTTCTTTTCAATTATCTCTTGTTCCAAGGTTTCAATCTCAGATTCCAACTTTATTCTTAACTTATCGGTATTAACATGTTTTACTGGCTTGTCTTTCTTCACTTTTTCTTTTTGAACATTTTGATTCTTAATCAGATACTCTTCATAATTACCAGTAAAAACATGAGCTTCTTTATCTAATTTTATGATCTTAGTCGCAACTTTATTGATAAAATATCGATCATGAGAAATAAAAATAACTGGACCTTGATACTCTTCAAATACATCTTCAATTATATTTTTCGAATCAATATCTAAATGATTTGTTGGTTCATCAAGAACTAATATATCTGGTGCTTCTAACATCAATAATAATATTCTTAGTTTTACTAACTCTCCACCACTTAGCACAGAGATTTTCTTGTATACATCTTCTTTAATAAAACCAACTCTTGCTAAATCGCTTCTAACCTCAAATAATGTTTTACTTGGATAAATACTATGAACTTGTTCTAAAAGATTCATTTCACTATTAAAAAAATCAAGATTTTGGTCAAAATATCCAAATTTTAATTTCTTATAAAATCTAAATTCTCCTTTTAGAGGTTTTAATTCTCCCATCAAAGTTTTAATCAATGTTGTTTTTCCAGTACCGTTATTCCCGATAATTCCTATTTTCTCAAAACCCCTCATCTTAAAACTGATGTTTTGAATAATCGGTTTTTCATATCCAATACTTAAATCTTCAACTTCTAATATATGAACATTAGTAGGTCGAGAAGTTCTAAAATCTAGATTAAGATGTGTGCTGCTTAAGTTTTTAACTTCGATTCTTTCAATTCGATTAATCTTTTTAATCCTATCTTGAGCACTCTTTGCTTTGGTCGCTTTATAGCGAAATCTATCAACAAAACTCTGTAGATGTGCGATCTGCTTTTGTTGCTTTTCATATTTTTTCACTAACAACTCATAGCGATTTACTTTTTCGATTTCATAATCATCATAGTTTCCATGATATACTTCAATCGTTTGATTATCAATTTCATATATTTTTCTAACTACTTTATTGATAAAGTATTTATCATGAGTAATAACTAAGACTGAACCCTTATAACTTCTCAAGTAATCTTCCAACCACTCAATTATTTCAATATCCATATGATTTGTCGGTTCATCTAAAATTAGAAGATCAGGTTCAATCATTAATAGTTTAGCAAAAGCAATTCTAGTTTTTTCTCCACCAGAAAAACTTTCTACTGGTCTATCATAATCTTCTCTTGAAAAACCGAATCTTGTCAGAAGCATCTCAGCTTTGGTTAAGTAGTCATAACCACCTTTAACTAAGTATTCATGTTCTTTATCGCTATATCTTTTAAGCATCAACTCAGAGCTATCCTCTTTAAGTTTCACTGCTAAATCATGAAGTTCTTTCTCAATTTTGATTACATCTTTGAAAACAATTAAACATTCATCAATTAAGGTATTTTCTTCTGATTCAATGATTTTTTGTGATAAATAACCTATTTTTGCTTTGTTAAAAATAAAAATTTCCCCAGAATCTGGGGCAATTTCTTTTAATATCATCTTGACTAATGTCGTCTTACCAACGCCGTTACGCCCAATAAGCGCAACCTTTTCATCTTTATTAATTTCCAATGAAATATTATCAAAAAGCATATTACCGCCAAAGGTTTTATTTAGGTTATTTATTCGTAAAATGTTCATATGTGTCACCACCTAAAATATCGTCAATCGCGATAATTCAATATTTTTACAATATTATTCTATCAAATATTAAATCATAAAACAATAAAATTATTTACTAAATGACTATTTTTTTATCCTTCTATAAGAAGCAAGATGCCCAAGATGGTATAATACCCTCCTGTAATCATCAATAGACCACCCATTATCACTGCAAATATGACTGCATTTTTCTGTGGTTCTATTTTCGTTTTATATTTATAGTTCATCATAGCTTTAACGAATTTTCTTGGAAAAAATGCTATCCTCGCACCTAGCAAGAAGAAAGCAAAGCCGATGACTGATAATAAAATCTTTAAAAACATTACTTATAGCTCCTTAATCATCTAATATAACGTTATTATTTTGTTCATCAAGAATATATGGATTCTCCATAATCTTTTTAAATTCTCTTAAAGATAAACTATTGTATAAACCATCGCATATTCTTTCGTCGATTACAATACCCATCTTCATTATTTTTCTAGCAGCTATTTCTTTTGTTTCTTGGTTAATTACCTTAGGTTCCCAAGTTTCTTTACCCATAGAAACAAAAATACCTGTTGTTCCAAAATTATAAATATGATGAAGTACTGCTTCCATTTTAATTGACTTTAAGTTTGTAACAAATATTGATGTATGGAATGGACTAACATCAATAATCTTTTTTGACAACATTCCGTGCTTATCCATCCACATTAAAAATCTAACAGAAGCCTTAATTAAAAAATTAGGGGTTCTGGTAAGAATTTTTGCAATATGATCAGTATCATTATGAATTTCGCCTTGATTTTCTTTTACAGTTTGATGAATTTTATCCATAATATCATTTATAGATTCTGTTCCATCAAAACTCATTTTTATAGTTGTTTCCTCAGCCTGATCAATTAATTTCTTCTTTACAGATAATGAGATCTGAATGTTATTTCTTTTATATATTCTACCATTCATAATAAAACGATTTAACTTAGGTCTGATTGATAAAACTCTAACAAAAGATGCCATAACAACATCCATATATGTCAATCTTAAACCATCTTTCTTCCTTTTATCAAAAATGTATTTATCCAAATTTTCACAATCTATTTCTTGAAATTGCATTACCATCGCATCATTACGATCATACATAATGTGAGGTACAATTCTCATAAACGGATCAATATTCCTAACTTTCTTTCCGTCACATCTTCTTCCAAACATATTTCCCCTCCTGAAATCTTATTTGATTTTATCACAATTCTCTAACAATAACAATAATATTATAGTTAATTAATAGTTTTGATTAAATTTATGTTATAGTTTTTTTATAAGAATTATGATAAACTATTTATTACATTTGGTTATTTTTTTTCCGCTATAAGCCAAATAATAAATTACTAGCGAGGAGACGATGATGAATCAAATTGATGCCCATTTTGATGACGGCAAGAATTATTTTAGAATTAGATCTTGTGGCCTTATAATTAATGATAACCAAGTATTAATGGTAAAAAATGATCAAGATGATTATTTATACTCTGTAGGAGGCGCAATTCACTTAGGGGAAACTGTTGAAGAAGCTTGCGTTAGGGAACTTAAGGAAGAAACTGGCCATTCATATGAAATAGATCGTCTTTTATTTGTACATGAGAATTTTTTCACTATGAACAATCGGCCTTTTCATGAAATAGCGTTTTATTTTTTGATGAAACCAAGTAGTATTACGAAGTTCACACAAAACAGTATTGGTTTTACCGGTGCTAAAGAAGAGATGGTATGGATTCCATTGGAATCATTTAATCAATACAAAGCCTATCCAAGTTTTTTTGGAGAGGAATTAACTAACCTATCTTTACATGTTAAACACATTGTTACAAAAGAAAACAATACTTAAAAAGAATACGAGGAGCAAAACAAAATGAAAATTAAAAACTACACTTATATTATCTTACCTTTATTGGTTGTTGTATTTTTCCTTATAGTCGCATATTTTGGTAATCAATGGTACATTGCATATCAAATTAATAAAGGCAATATGGAAATGGCGTCCATAGGTGTCAATTATTCATATATATTTGAAAGTTTCAATAATATAGTACCTTTTTGGCCTTGGACAGTTTATCCCTACATTATAGCTTATCCATTTTGGACTGGTACATTTATTTATATAAGCATACGGTCTAAAGACAGTATGTATACAATTATGACAATGGCAATTATCACTTTTATCATCTGTGGAATTTGGTATTTCTTCTGGCAATCAACCGTTTATGACTGGAGATTCACTTCAGGGATTTTCCTAAACAATGATGTTTTGACCCCTCGAACTGATTTGAGTTTTGAGGAATCAATAGTACTTTGGATCTATCGTTCAGCAATGCCGTTAAACGCTATGCCATCATTACACACGCTTATGAGTTGGTTATGTGTAATTGCATTAAGAATGGATAAAAAAATTCCAACTTTCGCAAAAATAATCATTTGGGTTTTATCACTATCAATTATAATTTCAACACAAACAATCAAACAACACTATATCATAGATGTAATTGTTGGATTAGCCTTAGCTGAAGCTTCTTATTGGGTATTAAGAAACTCTCGAATTGTTAAAGTTTTTGCTAAGTGGGTTAGTTCTTTCAGTAAAAAACTAAGACTTGAGTAATAAATGTAAACGTTTTTCTTAAACAAATAAATCGTTGCTTATTGATTTATTTGTTTTTTATTTTTATAATTAGCAAAAGACGACTAATATCGAAAGTAAAAAATGAGGTAAAGTATGAAAAACTATTCAAAAGAAGACATTTTAAAAAATGCCAAAAACGAAAACGTTAGGTATGTTAGATTAATGTTCACGGATATTATAGGTACAATTAAATCCGTAGAAATCCCAGTAGGCCAACTTGAAAAAGCCTTGGACGGAAAGGTAATGTTCGATGGTTCTTCTATTGAAGGATTTGTTAGAATAATGGAAGCTGACATGTACTTGAAGCCTGATTTCGATACCTGGCTAGTTCTATCTTGGGAAGAACCAAGATACGGAAAAGTCGCTAGATTAATCTGTGATGTATATACACCTGATGGAAACCCTTCAAGTGCAGACCCAAGATCAAATCTAAAACGAGTCATCAAGAAAATGCAGTCAATGGGTTTTTCAACTTTAAACATTGGCTTTGAACCAGAGTTCTTTTTATTTAAACTAGATTCTTGCGGCAAGCCAACTCTAGAAATAGTTGATGAAGGCGGTTATTTTGATCTTTCTCCTATAGATGGTGCTGGTGATTGTAGAAGAGATATAGTTTTAGAATTAGAAAAAATAGGTTTCAAAATTGAAGCTTCTCATCATGAAGTCGCACCTAGTCAAAATGAAATCAATTTTGAATTTTCAAATATTGTTGAAGCTTGTGATAATGTACAAACATTTAAACTAGTTGTTAAAAATATTGCTAGAAGGCATAACCTTCATGCAACTTTCATGCCTAAACCTATCGCTAATATAAATGGCAGTGGAATGCATACAAACTGTTCACTAGCTGATATGGATGGCAATAATGTTTTTTATGACCCAAAAGATCCTATGGGATTGTCAACCGTCGCTAGAAGATGGATTACTGGTATCTTAAAACACTCTAGAAACTTTTGCGCAATAACCAACCCCACAGTTAACTCATATAAAAGGCTAGTTCCTGGTTATGAAGCTCCATGTTATGTTAGTTGGTCTGAACATAATCGTTCAGTAATGATTAGAATTCCCGCTACAAGAGGCAAGACTACAAGAACAGAAATACGCTCTGTAGACACTACAGCTAATCCTTATTTAGCGGTAGCGGTTATACTAGCTTCGGGATTAGACGCAATAGAGAACGAGTATGACCTTATAGAACCTATAAATGAGAATCTTTTTGCTTTGTCAAATGATCAAAGAAAATTATTAGGAGTAGAAAATCTACCGGACAACTTAAAAGAAGCTGTTGATTTATTAAAGGAAGATAAACTAATAAAAGAAACTTTAGGAGACCATATTTTTAATAAGTTTATTGAATACAAAAATAAAGAATGGGATGAGTTTAGAAAACAAGTTACTGAATGGGAAATAAATAAGTATATAAACTTAATCTAAAAATCACTAAATAAAACAAAAGGCTACTTATGAAATAAATGAAACCTATAAAATAGAGTAAGCATCAAACCATCAGTACCTACAATTAAATCTGGAAAGATAGTATAATACCTTCAAACTAAAAAACTTGAAGGTATTTTTAATGCAAGCAGATCCAATCTATCAAGCAAAAAGGCAGCTAGAGTGAATATTTCATTCTTAAAACTTAGATCAATGACCTAATGTTATATTGAGTTTGTTTGCCTTTCTGACTATCCTTAATTACTTTATCATATCTATTTCTTCATGTTTAAAAAACTTAGTCTTTACTTGATTTGAATTTTCTATTAATTCAAGGAAAAACTCTTTGTCTTCTACCATCCATTTTGGACTATATACATCTTCATACAAAACATCTTGCAGATATGAACTTAAACCTTGTTGTATTCTTAATCTTGATTGCAAAAACTAGTTTTCCAAAACTAATACCATTAAGCATTTTCTCATGGATTAAGAATATAATGAAGACCATTAAAATCAAATATTTTTCATATTGAAATCCAACATTCTCAGAAATA
>Ga0265294_10010317_pt1 | contig 10638 bp, 22 predicted proteins | sample MunlanPumphouse3_FD_192504 | JGI IMG/M metagenome (GOLD analysis project Ga0265294, IMG submission 192504) | Groundwater microbial communities from a municipal landfill in Southern Ontario, Canada - Pumphouse #3 | ecosystem: Environmental > Aquatic > Deep subsurface > Groundwater | place...
TTCTTGTCAGCCGGTACATAACCGCGTCCAATATCAACATATATCTCCATATTAAGGGCTGCTTTTTTATCCAAAGTTGCAATATGCAGTTCTGGATTAAGTACAATGGTGTCTTGATCGCATTTAATATCCGCGCCGGTTACTTCACATTCCCCTGCACAGGAGATAGTGAAAGACTTAGGTTTTAATTGACTGCGATCTTCAACTTCAACCTTAAAGTTAAGAGCTTTAATATTTAAAATAATATCTGCAACGTCTTCCCGAACGCCCTTAATCGTAGAGAACTCATGCAATACACCATCGATTTTCACGCCGGTTACTGCTGCCCCAGATAAAGAGGAAAGAAGAACACGACGCAGGCTATTACCTAAAGTAATACCATAACCACGTTCCAAAGGTTCCCAGACGAACTTACCATAACGTCCATCTTCGCTAACTTCGTTTGTGACCATTTTAGGGTTTTCAATTTCTATCATGCGGAAAGCCTCCTTTTTGCGCATTACCACAATACGCGTAATATATGGTGGCAAACAGTATATTATTTAGAATATAATTCAACGATAAGATGTTCTTCAATAGGAAGATCAATTTCTTCACGAATAGGGAAACGATCTATTTTGCCGCCTAAATTTTGAGCATCGCCAACCATCCAAACAGGCACAGTTTTCTTTGCTAAAGTTTCAGCCATCCCTTTGAAATATTCTAAACCACGGCTATTTTCCATAACAGAAATTACATCTCCAGCCTTAACTAGCGCAGAAGGAATATCTAAGCGCTTGCCATTAACGGAAATATGACCATGTGTAACAAGTTGACGAGCCTGGCTACGACTATCAGCCAAACCAAGACGATAAACAACATTGTCCATTCTGCGTTCCAACATAATTAAAAGGTTTTCACCAGTAATACCTTTTTGTTTTTCAGCACGTACAAAGCAATTATGGAACTGACGTTCCAACATGCCATAAATACGGCGTGCCTTTTGTTTTTCACGTAACTGAATACCATATTCAGAAACTTTTTTGCGTGCTTGGCCATGTTGACCAGGTGCGTAAGCGCGTACCTCAAAAGCACATTTGCTACCGTAACAACGATCGCCTTTAAGAAATAGTTTTACTCCTTCACGACGGCATTGACGGCATACAGCCTCAGTATATCTTGCCATTTAACGGGTACACCTCCTTAATTAAACTCTTCTACGTTTTGGTGGGCGACAGCCATTGTGAGGAATGGGAGTAACATCTTTAATAGAATTAACTTCCAAACCAGCAGCTTGCAAAGAACGAATTGCAGCTTCACGACCGCCTCCCGGACCTTTAACGAATACTTCGATTTTTTTCAAACCATGTTCCATCGCAGCCTTAGCAGCTTGTTCAGCAGCCATTTGTGCAGCGAAAGGAGTGCTTTTACGGGAACCGCGGAAGCCCATGCCACCAGCAGATGCCCAGCTTAATACGTTACCAGCAGTATCAGCTATAGTAACTATTGTATTATTGAAAGTGGAACGAATATGAGCCACTCCGGTTTCAATATTTTTACTTACTTTCCGTTTAGTACGGACAACTTTTTTTCCAGCCACTCGTCTAATCCCTCCTTACGTATTATTTCTTTTTACCACCAGTGCTCTTTTTAGGTCCCTTGCGGGTACGAGCATTGTTTTTAGTATTTTGTCCACGTACAGGAAGACCCGCACGATGTCTACGTCCACGATAGCAACCAATTTCGACTAGTCTCTTAATGTTAAGAGATTCTTCGCGACGAAGGTCACCTTCCACTTTATATTCGTGGTCAAGGCTTTCACGGAGCTTGGAAATTTCTGCTTCCGTCAAATCTCTAACGCGAGTATCGGGATTAATTCCTGTTTTAGTCAAAATTTCACGAGATAATGTAAGACCAATACCGTAAATGTACGGTAAAGCATATTCAATACGCTTATCTCTCGGCAAATCTACGCCGGCAATACGTGCCATTAACAAGCACCTCCTTATTATCCTTGTTTTTGTTTATGTTTTGGGTTTTCACAAATTACCATTACATGACCTTTGCGTTTAATTACTTTGCATTTTTCACATATTGGTTTTACAGATGGTCTAACTTTCATAATAATAAACCTCCTATTGCCTGTCTTAATTATTTGAAACGATAAGTAATTCTTCCACGATTTAAATCATATGGAGTAAGTTCCACCGTCACTCTGTCGCCAGGCAAAATTTTGATGAAGTTCATGCGTATCTTACCGGATATATGTGCTAAAATCACATGATCGTTCTCCAATTTTACTTGAAACATTGCGTTGGGCAGAGATTCTAAAATTGTGCCTTCTACTTCAATTACATCCTGTTTGGACACAGATGATACCTCCTTGTTTTAGGCTTTGGAGCCATAAATAGCACTACTTTTTACCACGGTTTCTGTTAGAACCGGGAAGTAAGCACTATAAAAAGCAAATTCCAGGTTCGTCGGCCTATACAACCGTTTCCAACGCAACAACACGATCTTTTCGGTATTGCGTTTTTCGATAATAAAGTTAATCAAAAGTAGCTTGTTATTTCTTGAGTGCTGCTAACAAGTCAGTATAAACCTTATCGATATTTTGCATTCCTTCAATATCAATAAATACGCCTTGCTTTTTATAGTAGCCAATAAGAGGAGCAGTTTGGTCATGATAGGCTTCCAAACGCTTTTTAACAGTTTCCTCTTTGTCATCGTCACGTTGATATAAAACTCCACCGCATTTATCACATATACCCTCAACCTTACTAGGATTATATGCAATATGGTAAGTAGCTCCACAAGCTTTGCAAATGCGTCTGCCTGTTACACGGCTTACCAATTCGGTATCCGGGACTCCGATATTTACAACTCCTGTCAAATTAATAGACAGGTCTTTTAAAATACCGTCAAGAGCCATTGCCTGCTCTGTTGTCCTAGGAAATCCATCTAAGATAAATCCCTTAGCACAATCCTTTTGAGTTAAACGCTCTCTGACTATGCCGATAGTAACCGCATCTGGCACCAGACCACCGGCATCCATATATTTTTTTGCTTCTTTTCCTAATTCTGTCCCATTCTTCACAGCCGCACGGAACATGTCTCCCGTAGAAATATGAGGGATTTGGAATTGAGCAACTAACTTTTCTGCCTGAGTCCCTTTACCCGCACCGGGAGGGCCCATTAAAAGAATGTACACATTACCACTCTCCTATTTCATGAAACCTTGATAGTGTCTCATAAGAACAAGAGATTCTATCTGTTTCATAGTATCAAGCGCAACGCCAACAACGATCAAAAGTGCTGTACCGCCAAAGTAAATCCCGGATATACCTGTTATCCAAACAATTAAATTCGGCATAATAGCAATGAACGCTAAAAATATTGCGCCAGCCAGTGTTATTCTGGTCATAATTTTATCTAAATAATCTGTGGTTGGTTTGCCAGGTCTAAGACCAGGAATAAAACCACCGTTACGTTTGATATTATCACTCATATCTACTATGTTCATGCTAACAGCAGTGTAAAAATAAGTGAAAAATATAATCATTACAATATAAATCGTTGTTTGCAGTGGAGTTCCCCAAGCGAAATAACCGGCAATCGTTTGTACCCAGGGCACTTTAACAAACTGCGCAATTGTTACAGGAAACATTAACACTGATGAAGCAAATATGATAGGTATTACTCCTGCTTGGTTAACCTTAAGCGGTATATAGCTAGTTTGACCACCATACATTTTACGTCCCACAACACGTTTAGCATATTGTACCGGCACCTTACGATGAGCAATGGTAATAGCTACTACAAAAGCAACCATCGACAATGCTATAAGAGCAAATATAATAATGTTAAACACACTTATAGTTCCTGCCTGCAAATACTGAGACATAACCTTCAAACCATCCGGAAGACGAGATACTATACCAGCAAAAATTATCAGTGAAATACCATTACCGATGCCTTTAGCAGTAATTTGCTCGCCTATCCACATAAGTAGAACTGTCCCTGCTGTTAAAGTTATTGCAATCATTAGTATAGAAAATGGACTGGGATTGTTAATAGCAACTTTTAACCCGTAAGCCATACCAATCGCCTGGATAAAGCCCAACACCACAGTGCCATAACGATTAAGTTTGGATATTTTCTTGCGTCCTTCTTCGCCTTCTTTTGACCATCGTTCCAAAGTTGGAACAACTACTGTCAAGAGTTGTAAAATAATGGAAGCATTAATATATGGCGTAATGCTCATGGCAAAAATTGAAAATTTACTCAACGCACCACCAGAAAACATATCCATTAATCCAAATAAATTACCACTGGTGAAGAGTTGTTCAATCATTGACGCGTTGACCCCGGGAACAGGGATGTGTGTTCCAGCCCTAAATACGATGAACATGGCCAACGTAAATAATACCTTTTGCCTGAGTTCCGTAATCTTAAAAATATTGTTAAGGGCTGATAACAATTAAATCACCTCTACTTTTCCGCCGGCAGCGATAATTTTTGTTTCCGCTGTCTTAGTGAAACCCATAGCTTGTACAGTTAACTTTTTAGTAAGTTCGCCGTTGCCAAGAATACGCACGCCATCACGAATATTCTTTATCAAGCCACATTCAATAAGAGTAACAGGATCAATTACCTCACCGTCTTCAAAGCAATTTAAGTTGCCCACATTTATTTCAGCGTAATGTACGCCAAATTTATTGTAGAACCCGCGTTTTGGTAAACGTAGGTATAAAGGCTTTTGACCACCTTCAAAACCAGGACGCTTTACGCCGCCGGAGCGGGATTTTTGTCCTTTTTGACCTTTACCTGATGTTTTACCCAGACCGGATCCAAGGCCACGACCTACTCTAGTTCGCGACCGTTTGGAACCCGGAGCTGGAGATAATTCATGCAAATTCATCTGCAGCACCTCCTTGTTTTAAGATTCTACTTTTTCTACTTTTACGAGATGATCAACTTTATGAATCATACCGCGAATAGTAGGAGTGTCATTTTTAACAACACTTGTACGAATTTTTCCTAAGCCCAAAGCCTTCACGGTTGCGCGTTGATCTTGCGGATAACCGATTAAGCTACGAGTCAGTGTAATTTTAATTTGTTCCATAATGCTGCCTCCTTAACCCCATAATTCTTCTACAGTTTTACCACGCAATGCTGCAACTTGTTTAGCACTCTTAAGAGAAGTTAATCCTTGAAGAGTTGCACGCACAACATTGTTGGGGTTTGAGGATCCTTGGCATTTAGTTAAAATGTCACGAACGCCAGCCAACTCAAGGACTGCACGAACAGGGCCTCCGGCAATTACTCCGGTACCTTCTGCAGCCGGTTTTAAGAAAACGCGGCCTGCGCCATATACACCAATAATTTCATGAGGAATGGAGGTTCCTTTCAAAGGAACGCTAATCATGCTTTTTTTAGCATCTTCAACGCCTTTGCGAATTGCTTCAGGAACTTCGGCAGCCTTACCAAGGCCCATGCCTACATGACCATTTTCATCACCAACAACAACCAAAGCAGAGAAGGAGAAACGACGTCCGCCTTTTACAACTTTAGCTACGCGGTTGATAAACACGACTTTTTCTTTTAAGCCATCATCTTGTTTTTCGAAATTCGCCACTATTATTCCTCCTTCTGTTAGAATTGAAGACCAGCTTCACGAGCCGCAGCAGCAAGTGCTGCTACACGACCGTGATAAAGATAGCCGCCACGATCAAATACTACTTGTTTAATACCTTTTTCTAAGGCTCTCTTAGCAACGGTGTCGCCAACTGCTTGAGCAGCTGTCGTATTACCACCGTAATTTTCTTTCATATTTTTTTCAATGGAGCTAGCAGATACCAAAGTTTCACCGGTTACATCATTAATAATCTGAGCATAAATATTGCTAAGACTGCGATATACGTTTAAACGCGGTTTTGCTGCTGTTCCCTTAATGTTTTTGCGAGAACGCAAATGTCTTTTTTGACGATTTTCGTTCTTATCTATTTTTTTAAGCAAGAGTTTCACTCCTTCCTTTAGAAATTATTTCTTGCCTTTAGCGCCCGCTTTGCCGGCTTTACGTAAAATGTGTTCACCCTCATATCTGATTCCTTTGCCTTTGTAAGGTTCGGGTGGGCGAAGTGTACGAATTTCAGCAGCGACTGCGCCAACAGCTTCTTTGTTTATACCGGAAACAATTATTTTACTTGGAGACGGTACATCAAAGCTAATGCCTGTAGGCGGGTCCATAATTACCGGATGCGAAAACCCAAGGGTGAAATTAATGCTTTGCCCCTGCTTAGCCGCACGATAGCCAACTCCTTGAATTTCCAAGGATTTGGTGAAGCCTTGAGTTACTCCAAGAATCATATTATTAATCAATGTACGGGACAAACCGTGCAATGAACGATGGGTTTTATCATCACTAGGACGGTTTACTGTTATTACGCCGTCTTTCATTTCGATTATCATTTCTTTGCTTATTTGACGAGCCAACTCGCCCTTAGGTCCTTTTACGGAAACCATGTTATCTTCTACCTTTACTGTTACCTCTGCAGGAACAATAATAGGAGCTTTACCAATTCTTGACACTATGAGCACCTCCTGTCTTTAGAAGTTTTACCAAACGTATGCTACTACTTCTCCACCCAAACCTGCTTTACGAGCAGCCTTGTCAGTCATAATTCCCTGAGAAGTAGAAATAACTGCAATTCCTAAGCCACCGAGGACTCTAGGCAATTGGTCTTTTTGAGAGTAAACTCTCAAGCCTGGTTTAGAAATACGTTTAATACCGGAAATTACTTTTTCCTTATTAGCGCCGTATTTCAGGCTAACACGGAGAATTCCTTGTTTACTATCCGTAACAACTTCATAATTTTTAATAAATCCTTCATTTTTTAAAATCTCTGCAATAGCAGTTTTGATTTTAGAACCTGGGATTTCAACTTTATCGTGATGGACCGAATTTGCATTACGAATACGTGTAAGCATATCGGCAATCGGGTCAGTCATAACCATACTTAAATACCCTCCTTCCAAATTTGCTGCTATTACCAGCTAGCTTTTGTTACTCCCGGAATAGCACCTTTGTAACTATATTCCCGGAAGCAAATACGGCACAGGCCAAATTTACGCATGTAACCATGTGGTCTACCACAAATTTTACAACGATTATAGCCACGAACCTTGAATTTCGGTTCTGCTTTCCATTTTTCAATCAGGGCTGTTTTAGCCAAGGTATTCCCTCCTTACTTATGCGCTAAACGGCATGCCGAGAAGCTTCAACAATTCTCTTGCTTCTTCGTCAGTCTTAGCAGTAGTGACAATAATAATATCCATTCCGCGGACTTTTTCTACTTTATCATAGTCTATTTCCGGGAAAATTAATTGTTCTTTCATACCCATGGAATAGTTGCCACGACCATCAAAGGACTTGGGGTTTACACCACGAAAGTCGCGTACGCGAGGCAATGCAATATTCATGAGTTTGTCAAGGAAATGATACATACGTTCTCCACGAAGGGTAACTTTTGTACCAATAGGCATTCCTTCACGTAATTTAAATGCAGCAATTGATTTCTTTGCTTTAGTAACGACTGGCTTTTGACCTGTGATAACTGTTAAATCTGCCACAGCAGAATCAATAGCTTTGCTATTGGTAACAGCATCGCCGCAACCGATATTGATAACTACTTTTTCCACTTTGGGAAGTTCATTAACATTCTTATAATTAAATTTGTCCATCATACCTTTAACTGCTTCGGACAAATATTTTTCTTGCAATCTGGTAACTGCCATCAGTAATCCTCCTTTCCCGGATTTTATTTATCGATTACTTCTCCACATTTTTTACAGGTTCTAGCAAAGCCGCCTGCAACTGCGGTTTTCTTAATACGAGTAGGCTTCTTGCAAGCCGGACATACTAACATGACCTTGGAAGAAGACATAGCAGCTTCCTTAACAATGATACCACCTTGAGGATTTGACTGAGATGGTTTAGTGTGACGTTTTACTTTATTAATACCCTCGATTACAACTTTTGCTTTCTTAGGTAACGCTTCCACAATTTTGCCCTGCTTGCCTTTATCCTTGCCGGATAAAACAAAAACGGTATCACCTTTTTTTACATGCATTTTAATTGCAGTAGTCATGTTTGAAACACCTCCTTATAGTGCGTTAGTTTTCTTGATAATTAGAGCACTTCCGGTGCCAGCGAAACTATTTTCATATAGTCTTTATCGCGCAACTCACGGGCTACAGGCCCAAAAATACGAGTGCCACGAGGAGTTTTGTCATCTTTAATAAGAACAGCCGCATTTTCATCAAAACGTATATATGAACCATCAGGACGACGGGCTCCCTTACGAGTACGTACTACAACTGCCTTTACTACCTCACCTTTTTGGACAACGCCACCTGGTGATGCATCTTTAACAGCACAAACAATAACATCGCCAATTCCGGCATATTTACGGTAAGAACCGCCTAAAACACGGATACACATAATCTTCTTAGCGCCGGTATTATCACCAACATTAAGGATAGTTTGTTGTTGTATCATGGTTTTCCCTCCTTTGCTAATCGTTGACTAGCAACTAATTATTTTGCACGCTCTAGAATTTCAACTACACGCCAACATTTATCTTTAGATAAAGGACGAGTTTGCACAATTTTAACGACATCGCCAATATGTGCTTCATTGTTTTCATCATGCGCCTTAAATTTTATTGTGTGCTTAACACCTTTTTGGTAAAGAGGATGTTGCACCAAACGATCAATAGCAACTACAACTGTCTTTTGCATTTTGTCGCTAACAACTTTGCCGACACGTGTTACACGCATATTTCTTTCTTCTGCCACGAAATGATTCCTCCTTCGCTTAGTTTTAAAACTAGTTAAGCGTTAACTTCACGTTCACGTTGAATAGTTTTGATACGAGCAATGGACTTCTTTACTTCTCTGATTTTCATCGGATTTTCACATTGTCCGGTTGCCATTTGAAAACGCAAACCGAAAAGTTCATCTTTCAAACCAGCTAATTTACTGTCTAATTCAGTTTCAGACATATCACGAATTTCTGTTGTTTTCATTAAGCTTCACCACCCACTCCATTTTCTCGTGCGGCGACTTCGGCCTCCAATTGGGCTTTGGATACAAATCTGGTCTTAATAGGTAACTTATGACCTGCAAGACGCATAGCTTCCTTGGCAATTTCTTCAGTAACGCCGTTCATTTCGAACATAACGCGACCTGGTTTAACAACTGCCACCCAATATTCTGGAGAACCTTTACCACTACCCATACGGGTCTCAGCCGGTTTTGCTGTAATAGGCTTATCCGGGAAAATCTGAATCCATACTTGACCGCCACGTTTAATGTAACGAGTCATTGCAATACGAGCTGCCTCAATTTGGCGATTAGTAATCCACGCCGGTTCTAAAGCAACCAAACCAAAATCGCCGTGAGTAATTCTATTACCACGCATAGCTCGACCTGTCATACGGCCTCTATGTTGTTTGCGATGTTTTACTCTTTTAGGTAGTAACATTATTTTGCGCCCCCTTCTTGCATTTTTGGAGCAGCTTTAGCTACTTCTTTGCCTTCAGGAAGAACTTCACCTTTATAAATCCATACCTTTACACCAATACGGCCATAAGTTGTATGAGCTTCAGCAGTACCATAATCTATATCAGCACGTAAAGTATGCAACGGAATACTTCCTTCACGATAGGTTTCGCTACGAGCGATTTCAGCTCCGCCCAAACGACCGCCTACTTGAACTTTGATTCCTTTCGCACCCATACGCATTGTACGACCAACACATTGTTTCATTGCACGACGGAAAGCTATACGGCGTTCCAATTGAGATGCAATGTTTTCAGCAACCAAAATTGCATTCATATCAGGTGTTTTGATTTCAACAATATTGATATCAATATTGCTATCAGTCATTTTCTTCAAATCGCCTTTTAGTAATTCTATATTACTGCCTTGACGACCTATAACCATACCAGGTTTAGCGGTATAAATAGAAATACGAGTTTTTTGAGAAGCTCTTTCAATCTGTACACGTGCAATTCCTGATAAAAACAATTTTTCTTTAATGAATTCACGAATTTTAATATCTTCTAACAAAAATTTTTCATAGTCTTTGTCGGCAAACCATTTGGAATCCCAATCTTTGATAATGCCTATTCTAAGACCATGTGGATTAACTTTTTGACCCACTATTGTTTCCCTCCTTTACCAGGATATTATTTTTCTGCTACCGCTATGGTTACATGGCTAGAACGTTTTAAAATTTTAAACGCCTGTCCACGAGAGCGGGGATGAATTCTTTTCAATGTAGGCCCTTGATCCACACAAGCACTGGATACAATTAAGTTATCTACATTCATGTCAAAATTATGTTCAGCATTCGCAACTGCAGAGTGCAATACCTTCTCAATAACCTCAGAACCGATCTTTGGGGTATGTTTGAGGATCGCGTATGCTTCACCCACAGATTTACCGCGAATGATATCAATTACGATGCGCAATTTGCGTGGTGCTATGCGAACATATCTGGCAATAGCTTTTGATTCTTCCATCGTTTTTAGCCCCCTTTCCACTATTATTTAGCTGCGGCTACTGCTGTGCTCTTATCTCCATGACCTCTAA
>Ga0265294_10010321_pt1 | contig 10635 bp, 8 predicted proteins | sample MunlanPumphouse3_FD_192504 | JGI IMG/M metagenome (GOLD analysis project Ga0265294, IMG submission 192504) | Groundwater microbial communities from a municipal landfill in Southern Ontario, Canada - Pumphouse #3 | ecosystem: Environmental > Aquatic > Deep subsurface > Groundwater | place...
TATCACCAAAGAGGCAATTGCAAGTGCTGGGAACAACACTGCCCAGGGAGCTTGGGCGATGATGGGTTTGTTTTCGATGACCATCATTCCCCAGTCTGGAGTGGGAGGTTGGAGTCCAACCCCTAAGAATCCCAAGGAAGCCACCATCATGATCGAGTAGGCGAACCTAGCTGTGGCTTCAACAATGATCGGACCGGTGGTGTTGGGTAGTATTTCAATGAACATGATGTAAAAATGACTTTCACCTCTAATCCTTGCAGCAGAAACATATTCTTGGCTTTTCTCAGTAAGCAAAACTCCTCGTGATACCCTAGCCGTAGCTGGAATGAAGGCTATGGAAACGATGAGGGTCAGCGAAAGGATGCTTGAATCGCCTAAGATGCCAAGCACTACCATCGAAAGGACCAATGGGGGTATAGCCATGAGGATGTCCATGGCCCGTAAGAATGCTGCATCGATCTTTCCAGAGAAATATCCTGCTGTAAAACCCAACAGAATTCCTATGATGGTTGAGAAGATGGAAGTCATCAACGCAACGGTAAGAATCGACCGACTTCCGTAAATGATGCGTGATAGAATATCTCTCCCCATGCTGTCAGTGCCAAAAAGATGACCGAATTCTCCGGGGGCTGTCATCTGGTGTTCTGCATCCATGGCAGTATGCGTAAATGAAGTCAATTGTGGGCCGAAAATGGCGATAAGTATCCAGAGTAGGAGTACTGAAATTCCTACGATTGAGAGTGGGTGTTTTTTCATCTGGTAGAAAAAATATTTCATCGCTGGCCTCCCTGAAAACGGACTCTTGGATTCAGATAACTGTACAAAACGTCAGTGATCATGGTGGAGAGCGAGAATATTACAGTGATGAGCAACACACACGCTTCAATAAGTGGTACATCTCGTGTTTTGATGGCTGTCATGAGAAGAGAACCCATTCCAGGAAAACCAAACAGTGTTTCAACCACAACAAGACCGCCAAACAACCAGCCCATATTCATGCCTATGATGGTGATGGTTGGCAAGAGGGCATTCTTCAGGGCATGTCGGAAAATGACGTATTTGCGGTTCATCCCCTTAAGAATGGCAGCACGAATGTAATCAGAATTCATGACTTGTATCATGGAAGACCGCTGCATTCTTGAAACATATCCAAACATGACGAAGGTGATGGATAGAGCTGGCAAGAAGAGTATTTCCAGATTGTTGAACAGGCTTTCACCGATGGGGATGATGCTTACGATGGGGAACCAGTTGAGTTGTACCCCGAATATCGTGATCAGGAAAACTCCTGATACGAATTCAGGTAAGGCCATGGTTGCCAATCCTAAGAATGATATGATGGAATCGGTGGGTTTGTTCTCCTTCACTCCAGCCAATACTCCAAGAATGATGGAGAGTGGCACGAAGAGAATGAAGGCAGAGAGGGCAAGCACCAATGAGTGTCCCACCCGTCTCCAAAGAATCGAGTTGATGGTAACACCTTTCATGTAAATCGATTCTCCAAGGTCTCCGGTAAGAACTCCCCCGACCCAGCGGAAATAGCGTTCCATAACCGGGTCGTTAAGCCCTCGAGCTTCCCGTAGGGCAGACACTGCTTCTTCAGTGGCACTCTGCCCCAGAATCATCTGAGCAACGTCGCCTGGCATGATCTCGACCAAAAGGAAGATGATCAAGGACATGACAGATAACGTTATCAGAAGGGAAACTGTTCTACGTAAAATTATTGATAAGGTTCTATTCATTTTATATCTGTGTATTTGTACTGAGGAAGCATGGTTAATGGTTGTCTATAATCAATGATTCGGTCACTGATGGCCACCAGATAAGGAACCTGTACATTCAACAAGGGGCCTTCTTCATAGAAAAGCTCCTGCAGTTCATGGTAATACCCAGTTCGTTTGTCAGGATCGATTTCACTGGAGATCTTGTCTATGAGTGCATCAACCCTCTCATCAGCAAGATGGGATTCATTCCATGCACCACCGCCTTTGAAGGCCAAGGCCAAAAGCATGGAAGGATCGATGCGTCCACCCCAACCGGTAATGGAAAGTGGTACATTCAACCAATACTGTGAAAGGTATACATCTCGGGTATATCCCTTCAAGTCAAGGTTGAAACCGGCAGGAGATGCCAGTTCCTTGAGTGTTTGCGCAAGTTCTTTTCCAAACGGATGATCTGAAGCATAGAAGAGCTCGACGGTAACACCATCAGGGTAACCGGCTTCAGCAAGCAAAGCCTTGGATTTTTCAATATCACGTTCACGTAATGGCAGGGGGTTATACTCGCTGAGCATGTTCATGATGGGAGTTTCGTTGTATTCAGCTCCATTTCCCAGTTCCATCTGTGTAACGCTTTTTGCGATATTCTGCGGATCCATAGCATATTTGAAGGCTAATCGTACACGGTTGTCATCCCAAGGTTCTTCATCGACGTTCATGGCGACGAAGCGCTGTTCCTGATAAGGTGAGATGACCGAGATGCCGTCGATCTTGGAAAGGCGTGTCTGTATGACCGGAGTGACAAAGGGGACCACATCTACACGATCATCCTCAAGCATGGAAACGCTGGCATCGATGTCAGAGACAAAGTAAATTGAAAGTGCATCGACTTTCGGAAGTCCTGCTTGCCAATACGATGTGTTCTTTACCAATGCTGCCGATTCTTTGGGTATCATCTGCTTCATGATGAAGGGCCCTGTTCCCATGGGTTTCGATTCTCCCAATGAACCATAATCGTAATCGCTGGAAAGAATGCACATGTTGTAGTCGGTCAATTGATAAATGAAAGTGGGTCTAGCTTCTTTTAGGTTGATCAGCACGGTATGACTGTCCGGGGTTTCAATTGATGCTACGATTTCAAAATCTTGCTTTTTCAAATGGCCGATTGAGGGATCCTGGGTGCGTTCGATGGTAAATTTAACATCCTGGGAATCAAAGGTCGAGCCATCATGAAAGAGTACATTCTCACGAAGTTTGAATGTCCATTGTTTTCCATCGGCCGTGGACCATTCTGTTGCCAGAACTGGATCAAGTTCACCGGTGCTTGTGTTGATTTCCACCAAGTATTCATAGATTGATGAATTCATCGAAAAAGCCTGACCATCCCAGACGCCTGGGGTAATGAGTCCAGGGACTTGTTCGGCTATTCTTATGTTCTTGGTCGTAAGAGCAGTTTCTTTCGCTCCACCTGCAAACAATGAAGTAGCAAGTACGGCTACCAAGAGGATACTAGTGATTGCTTTTCGTTTCATAAAACCTCCATAAAGCATGTGAAGGTTCCAGACAAATGGGTAATAAACGTGGTCGGATGACACAGTAAGTCAACTTGTAAAACGTAAATAATGGAATGACTGGAACCGACAACTTTAATGTGACTTAAAGTATGGCAGGTGGTCGATACCATATGTAGTAATAAATAAGTTGAATTGGTCTGAAATAGTGTGATGAAAAAAAGGAATGATTACATAAAAAAAGTTTAAAACCTACTGAGTAAGTAGGAGAAAAATGACGCTTGCGAAGTATACTGTTCGTTGGTTTTGATATGCAGCTAATCTATTCCTAGACAAATGGTAAGGATACAATAAGGAAGAAAGACAAGGCAAAAATCAGTTGACGATGATTTGGTATTGAAAAGAGGAATTTGCATGCTGAATGGCACCTCTGTTTTCAAAATAAAAACAGAGGATCATCACATGAAAAAAAAGAAAATATTCTAGTCGAGAAAGTAGGCTGTAGCAGATAGGATGTCTTGATCTCCTACCATGATCAAGATATCTTCCGCTTGCAGGATGAGTTCAGGTCCAGGAGAGAGGAGTATGGAACCTTGTCTTCTCACAGCAATGACCGTTGCTTTTGTTTTTTGCCAGAAATCAAGCATGGCAAGCGTTTTTCCCACTGCGATGCTTGATTCCTTGACGGTGTATTCATAGGTTGGAAAAGGGTTGATGTCGGAAAATCTTTCAGTTGCATTGAAGAACTCATTGGAGAGGGAAAAGAGCTCTTGGCCAAGCTGATCATGTTCATTAATCAATTGGTGTATGCGAGCAAGCAATGCTTTTGTTTCATTGCTTTTGCTGTATTTAGTGATGTATTTTTGTGCATTCTCTTGTGAGAGTACATAGACACCGCTGTTATGTTTGACTTCAACGACATCCATTTCCTCCAAGAGCGAGAAAGCTCTTCTAATGGTTTCCGGTGAGACACCGTATTCACTCGACATGGTAGAACGTCCTGAGAGTCTGGTACCTTCTAAAATTTCATGTTTAGCTATTCTGTTTGCGATATCCAGGGCAATCCTTGCATATACTGCAACAATCTTTTTTTGCTTTTTACTAGGAAAAGTCTCGTTTAGTTCTTTTTGTTCCATAAGATAAACATAGCATGTTACATATATGTAAACAATTGGTGCTAGTTTTCCCCCTCTTTTACTTCATTCCAGATGTCGTCCATCATCATAAAATTATCGGTATTCAATTCCAGGTTGCGTTCCTTGCAGATTCTCGAGAGTTCATTGAATCTTCTTTTCATTTTCATGGTAGAACGATGTAAGGCCACTGAAGGGGAGATGTGTAGATAACGCGCATAATTTATGACGGAGAAAAGCAAATCACCCATTTCCATCTCAACATCCGATGGATCACGATCCTTTGCAGTATCTGCTTCCATGACTTCATTGAGCTCTTCTTGGATTTTTTCAATGACTCCTTGTTTGTCCGGCCAATCGAATCCTACCTTTTGAATTTTCTTCTGAATTTCATTAGCCATTTCCAAAGGGGGGAGGGAGGAAGGGACTCTACTGAAGAAATCATCTTCAGCTGCAGTTTTTCCTTCAACTTCAATTTTAATTTTGTTCCAGAGATCGAGGACTTGACTGCTGTTTTCTGCCTGCACGTGTGAAAATACATGAGGATGTCTTCTTATGAGTTTTTTGCAGACATCATTGATGGATTCCACTATGTCAAAATCATTGTTCTCTTTGTGTATTTCCAAAAGCATCATGACGTTCAAGACTACATCACCGATTTCTTCTTGTTGTTCCTGTTTGTTATGGGAAATCAGCGCATCAATGTATTCGTAGGTTTCATCCATGAGCGAGGTGGCGACACTCTTTGTGTCTTGCTCTCGGTCCCAAGGACATCCATCCTTGCTTCTCAGCATGGTTACAATGTCGAAGAGTTGCATCAGGGCTTCTTGTAGTGTTGTTGTTTGTTGGTAGGTGTAGTCAATCATGTAGGTAAGTATAACGATATTGGTAAAAAGAGAAAACAAAAATATGAGATGCTTGACATAGTGTTATTACTGTATATACTGTATATATACAGAAAGGAGGTGCATTCTGGATATCCTTTTAAGCAATGCAAATACTGAGCCCATCTATGAACAAATCTGCATTCAAATAAAGAATCAGATTATTTCAGGCCAACTTAAGGTTGGAGAATCTCTTCCTTCTATACGTAATCTTGCAAAAGATCTTCGTATTAGTGTCATAACCACCAAGCGTGCATATGATGAGCTGGAGAGAGAAGGGTATATCAACACCGTTCCCGCAAAAGGGTGTTATGTTGCTCCTCGCAATATTGAACAGATCAAAGAGGAATATCTGAAACAGATTGAAGAACATATGCGTTCCATAATTTTGCTCTCCAACTTTTGTGATTTGAGTGAAGAGGAACTTGCCTTGATGTTTCATATGTTGAAGAAAGGAGAGGCGTAGATGAATGCAATAGAGTGTAAAAATGTAATGAAAAGGTATGGGGATTTCTCATTATCACTCCCCTCATTTTCAGTTGAAGAAGGAACCATAATGGGGTTGGTTGGAGCGAATGGAGCAGGGAAGAGTACGGTGATTCGGCTCCTGATGAGGCTCTGTAGACCAGAATGTGGAACCATTGAGATTTTAGGCAAAGACAATCAATATGAATTCAATAACGTCAAACAGAATATAGGGATCGTTTTAGAAGAACCTGGCATTCCTGATTCGATTTCCACTCATCAGGTTGGATCGATTATGCAACAGGTTTACAAAAAATGGAATCCCCTGATATTTACGGACTTGCTCAATACTTTATCGCTTCCTTCCGATAAACCATTCAAAGAGTTTTCGAGAGGAATGAAGATGAAATTATCTCTTGCCATTGCTCTTTCTCATGATGCCAGACTGCTGATTCTTGATGAACCTACAATAGGTTTGGATCCATTGGCTCGTGATGAAATGCTTGATCTGTTTCTTGATTTTACCAGGACGGAAAACCATACGATTCTATTTTCAAGTCATATAACCAGTGATTTGGAAAAAATATGTGATCAGATTACGTATCTTGAAACAGGAAAAGTCTTGTTTTCCGAAAATACAGAAACATTGAGTGAGGCATATGCAAAAGTTGTCTGTAAAAAAAGTCAATTAGAAGATATTGCTCAAGCATCAATCTTAGGAATACGAGAAACCCCCTATTGTTATGAAGTATTGATGAGAACTCCAGAGGTTCCAACGTTTCTGCAAAAACAAAAAGTAAGTCTTGAGGAGCTGATTATTCTTATGGCTAAAAAAGGAAGAGGTGTAGCATGAAGGCCCTATTGTTGAAGGATTGGTATATACTTGTAAAACAAGCTCGATGGAGTTTCATGTTGATATTTGTTTTCATTTTTGTATCAATAGTTGGAAAAGGAACAGTATTCTATGCCTTGATAGCGACTATGGTATGTTCTATGCTCCCTGTTTCTACTATGGCGTATGACCAGATGAGCCGTTGGGATGTTTATGTTCTGGCGCTTCCATTTTCTAAAAAGGATATTGTGTACAGTAAATATTTGCTTGTCCTTATAAGCATTTCGCTCTCTTTGGTGTTGATGATACTTCTCAATGGCATAGTGGCAGTACTTCCTATAAAAGCAATGACTATGAATCAGATGGGACAGGTTTTGTGCTTGCAGGCTATCTTAGGACTATTGTTTTCAGCAATTAACTATCCAATCATCTTTAAATTAGGTGTGGAAAAAGGGAGAGCCTTGTACATGATCATCAATTTCTTTTTGATGGCAATCGTAGGAGCTTTGCTGTCTTTGAAAGGGGGTGATTTTAAAAATATTTCCTACGGAACAAGCATTCCTTTCGCTCAATTGCTTTATTTTCTTTTGGGTGCTCTCTGCATCTGGCTGCTTTCAGTTTTTATCTCTTTTCGTTTCTCCAATAAAAGAGAATTGTAGAAAACAAACGAATATTTGACGACAATTGAAAGATTTTTCAGCACAAAAGTGTAGTATAAATGATAAAGTTCGTGGTATTACAGGGAATAGTGGTCCACGGGAGGCGTTTATGTGCGGAATTGTCGGTTATATTGGTTGTGATCAAGCTTCTCCTGTGTTGTTGGAGGCTTTACGGAAACTGGAATACCGTGGTTATGACTCTGCGGGTATCGCCGTCGTGGAAGATAAGGGAAAGCTACATGTACGTAAGATCAAGGGTAGGCTTTCCAATCTGGAATTGCTTGTTGCACAACAACCTGTAAAAGGTTCTTGTGGTATAGGTCATACGCGATGGGCAACACATGGAGAGCCTAGTGACATCAACAGTCATCCGCATACCGATGTATCCGGAAAGATTGCAGTTGTACATAATGGAATCATTGAAAACCATGCATCGCTGAGAGAATGGCTGGAAAAACACCATGTTGTTTTCAGAAGTCAGACGGATAGCGAGGTCATCGCTCATCTTGTTGATTTTCATTATAACGGTGATCTTCTTCTTGCTGTGGGTGAAGCGATCAAACGCCTTGAAGGTTCTTATGCCATCGCTGTTGTCTGTGAAGATTTCCCCGATAGAATGGTGGTTGCACGAAAAGATAGTCCTTTGGTTATTGGGAGATCTGATGGATACAATCTGATTACCAGCGATGTCCCTCCGTTGCTTTGCCACACTCGTGAAGTCCAATATCTGAATGATTTGGAATTGGCTTTGCTTACCAAGGATGAAGTGATCATCTACAACCTGGATGGAGAAGTTCAACAACGAGAATTATCCCATATTGATTGGGACATTGAGGCTGCTGAGAAATGTGGGTATGAGCATTTCATGTTGAAGGAAATATTTGAGCAGCCAAAGGCTTTGCATGATACCTTGTCCAGCCGAATAAAAGAAGGAAAGATTGCGCTCAATCCAAAAATACAGGAAGTACTGGTCAACTGTGACCATTTGCTGATTACAGGATGTGGTACTGCGTATCATGCTGGGATGGTTGCAAAGTATGTTATCGAGCACTTTGCAAAGGTAAGTGTAGAAGTCGATATTGCAAGTGAGCTTCGTTATCGTACACCGATGTGTAAAGCAGGAGATGTCTGTATTCTCATCAGCCAGAGTGGAGAAACAGCCGACACCATTGCATCTTTGAGACTGCTCAAGTCCTTGGGCGTTGTGACGATTGCACTGACGAACGTTGTTGGTTCTACAATCAGTCGGGAGGCAGATCTGGTAATGTACACCCAAGCTGGTCCAGAAATCGCTGTAGCCTCGACCAAAGCTCTTACGACGCAGCTTATGTGTCTGTATGTCATTGCACTGGTAATGGCAAAGAATGAAACATCTGATTTGTTGGACCAATTGATGCTTATACCTTCGCAAGCACAACTCCTTTTAGATAAACAAGAGGATATCCAAAGGTTTGCTGCAAGACAGTTCAATAAGGACAAGGTGTTCTTCATGGGGAGGCTTACAGATTATGCTATCAGTCTGGAAAGTGCTTTGAAGTTGAAGGAAATCAGCTATACCCATAGTGAGTCCTTTGCAGCCGGTGAATTGAAACATGGTCCCATTGCCTTGGTCGATCAATCGACGTTGGTGGTTGCCATGTGTACACAGCCGATGTTGTTTGCAAAGATGGATTCGAATATCAAGGAAGTGAAAGCCAGAGGAGCAACAGCTTTGGTGATTACGTATGATACGGTTCATGATTTTGACAACACAGCTGATGAAGTTTTCAGGATTCCAACTACAGAACCTTACTTTTCTCCGATGCTTACTGTAATCGTAAGTCAGCTCTATGCGTATTATTGTTCGGTGTTGAAAGGCAATGATCCTGATAAGCCCAGGAACTTGGCTAAGTCTGTTACTGTAGAATAGTTTAAAGAGAAATGGTATCTGAGGTGAAACCAACAGGTTTTCTCAGAGACGGTTTCTAGTTAACAGAATATATATTATTCCCATATTATGTTAAAGAGTCTTTTATGACTGAACAAGCTAGTATCACTCTGTTTGTTGGATTTTACTGGATTATGTATTATCAGATGGAAGTGTAATATATCCCAGATACTTTAAAGGTGTCCAATAGGTGTTGTTGAAACTCCCTTCAGCGACACACATCGCTGCAAAAATGTGACATTGATAATCATCAGTTGAATCCATGGCATTAGAATAATCAAGCATGTTGGAATTAATGATTGTACTACTTGTTTCAAATTTTTGACCGTTGTACCTTACTAGAGAATTGTCCAAAATCTGAGAACTATAAGGATCTGATACAGGATTGAGAGTGAGGTCCAACGTATATTGAGAGGTAGTTGAAAATTGAGTTCTACTCAAAGAAAACTGTAATTCGTTGTTATGGGGATTATTTGCAGCAAGCAAGTACTTTGGAGAAGAAAAAGCTGAAGGTCCTGTAGCATCTGAAAAGGGATAAAGATTATATACTGTGGAATCATATGTAACAGATAATACAGGTAATTTTTGCTGGGGGACCACTACACCGATTCCATTTTTTCTATACTGAGTATTGAAGGCAGTTGTTATCTGACTCTGTAATGTTGAGACAGGAGTACCTTGAGTTATCGTATAAAACAGCATGAGAGAAGGTCCAGTTCCCATCTCAACAAGATCAAGATTATTATATTCATCAGAACTGACATGATATCTGCCACTGACCGAAGTGCCTGAATCATTTCCTGCTGAGAGAGCGCTTTCAATGGAAAATATAACAGGTATACCACATGAAACGAAAATATATAAAAAGACAGATGCAATAAGAAGAATTGTTCTATTCATCTTCATAGGCATCTGTCTCCTTTCTTAGGTATTGTAGATTTTATTCTACCCTACCCTTTTTGGTTACAGTAAAGCAAGTCTATTAATAGCAAGCTTCGCATATTCAGAACTTGGGAATTGGTCCGCAAGTTGCTGAAATGTTGCTTTAGCAAGATCAAGGTTGTTTGACTTTTCCTGTAATCTGCCCTGACCGAAAAGAGCTTTCGGAGACTCAGCAGCAGTAAAACCAAATTCATCAATCAATTGAGTGTAATACTCAAGAGCAAGGGAATCATTTCCCAGTTCTTCAGCACTTGCAGCAGCATTTGAAAGAGAAAGAGAACCCAAGTAATTACCTTCTGCTTTTGCATGTACAGCTAGGAAACTGTCAACAGCCTTCTGATATTCCTTCTTCTCGAAAGAAATCATGCCAAGTACATATTCAGCCTTGAGTGCAGGATACTTGTCGTTTTTAGACGCAAGATCCGTCAACTGTGCCAAAAGGTCATCATACTTTGCCTGATATCCTTCTTCTTCACTATCCATTGCCTGGATCTCTGAATAAGTTGTTTCAAGCTGATCGATCAAGTCAAACTGTTTGTTCAGGTTGCTTTTGGAAACACCAGA
>Ga0265294_10010322_pt1 | contig 10634 bp, 10 predicted proteins | sample MunlanPumphouse3_FD_192504 | JGI IMG/M metagenome (GOLD analysis project Ga0265294, IMG submission 192504) | Groundwater microbial communities from a municipal landfill in Southern Ontario, Canada - Pumphouse #3 | ecosystem: Environmental > Aquatic > Deep subsurface > Groundwater | place...
ATCAGTCAGCTCAAGAGCTTTTGTTGCATCAATTCCACGATCTCTAAGCATCGTTAGTCCCATGATAAGATCTGGAAGAGATTTTGCCGTAAAACCAAAAGCCTTGGACAGCTTACTATTGGCATCCGTTAATCTCAGCATCATATTTCTAAGGCTTGTCCCTGCCAATGATCCACTAACCCCAATATCAGCAAGTTTCGCCATGATAGTCGTTGTCTCTTCAATAGTGTATCCAGCTGCCTTTGCTACTGGGGCAACAAATTTCATGGTCTCTCGGAACTTCTCTAAGTCAAGCGCAGACGTGTTAAACGATTTCGCCATAACGTCAACAATTCTTGTAAGTTCCGAAGCATTAAGGCCAAAGGCCCTAATCATAATCCCAGATATATTAGCCGATTGAGCCAGATCCTCCCCTGTAGCTTGAGCCAATGCTACCACACCATCAGTTGCAGCACGTATCTCTGGAATAGTAAACCCCAACTTACCCAAGGCTTCCTGCAATTTACTGATCTGTACTGCCGTGTAAATCGTTTCGCCACCAAGCCGTATAGCATCCATGCGGAGCTTGTTAAACTCATCATCCGTGGCCATCGTGATAGCCCGAACACCACTCATCGACTCCTCGAAATCTTTGCTTATCGTGATAACGCTCTTACCTAACTGACCAAGCATCCGAACGGCAGAAGCCGTGACGCTTGCCATAATATTTCCAAGCGCATTGAATTTAAACTGGAAGGATCCGAGTGCTTTAGACCAAGTATTACCTGTAACCCCGGCACTTTTATTGAACTTATTAACTTGTTTATTGACTAAATCCAACTCTCTGGCAATAGCCTTCGCTTCTTTACTGGCATTAGGATTGACTGCTAATTCTCTTAATGCCTTACGGAGTAACCTTTGCTTCTTGATTAAATTATCCGTAGAGGCATTAATCGCATTAAGATCAGTTAATACCTTATTGGAACTCTTATCACTCCCTTGAGTTCCGTAGTTTATGTTAATATCGATCCTATTAGCCATAATATCCTATTTAATATCCCAACCCTCCGATGGTGCGTAATAAACCAATGCTCCTGAACGACAACCCAACCAATAGATAAATAGGTTATACCCCAACGAATCCCAGTATTATTCGTCTTCTGAAAAGCCTCTTTTATTGCTCTTATTTTTTCTTTTAAGGTATTCCAATAATCTTTTCTGAAAACTAATCCGTTCGCCATGACTCATATTTTTAATTGACTGAATGCTCTCATTGCTGTTTTGCGAAAGAAAAAAAACAATCTCCTCATATTCATCAAACAACTTTTTAACCCACCCGGCAAAAGTGACAATTGGCTTTCCATCATCGTAAACATCTCCAAGTTCCCATAGTTTCTTTACCTCTTCGTGGATCCTATCCCTGTATTTTAATCGTTCGAGTCCTGTTGACTCTCCATACTTTTGTCTATTTTTTTCAATCCTTCCCAGAACGTCTTGTCGAATTTCTGCGTCATCTCCTCCACTGCCACCGCATAACTGCCGAGACTGTCGGGAGATGCTGTCGTAAAATTTCTAACGGATTCCTCCACGAATCCCCTGGTAAGGCCCTGATCCCACAATTCCTCTAACTTTTCATTCAGGAAATTATCGTCAACATTCAACTGATCCTCTTTGTCCCGAAGACAAATCAGCGCAAAACAACGACTTAACGCATCATCGTTATACCCATCTTGCTCAATACTTTTATAATAGTCATGAAACTTTCCAAATGCTTGAAAATACTTTCCCGCGTTAAAAAAGTCTGTTGCAATCCGAAGCGTGTCGGCAAAAAATGGCCGATCAAGACCCTCTAACGATTTGAACAAATATATCTTAAAATAATTGAATCGTTTGTCGTTAATGTCGTTAACACTCTCGCACAACAGGTAATCTTTTTCTCCAATTTTTATCTTTTTCATGAGAAATAAGTTAGTAATCCATTATATAAATCCGAAGTGACCTCATCTAACAGCCACTTCATGTTTTTTTCAGTCAACCCAAGTATTTCGCCCCAATGATGTTCAAGCAATGGTTCTTCATTAACCAAATAACTCTCTTTCCAGTCGTTAGAGAATATTTTTGCACCAGTCTCATCCATCTCAATCGTTAGTCCTCCTTGGTATTCACCGTTAAACTTCAGGTCAACAAATGCTGTCTGAAGCCCAGCCTTCTCCCTTTTACGCCTTTGTGTTGGTTTGTATCCTGTTTGTAGTTTTTTACCGTTTATACCAACACCAGAGGTTAATTGCTCTTGGTTTTTCTTAATAATATCAGCCTCATGCTTCTTGAGCGACGCAAGAGATAGCCTTGAAACCTCTTGTCCCAATCCATTCAACTTTATATTTAATACCTCGCTTGTCATGGGCGACCCATATAGCCTATTTTAACACCTTTTTTGCATGGCAGGCACATTCTGTCAATGCTTGAGAAATCCATCGTTATATCGTCTATAATGCCCTTATGCCTGTATCCTGATGCATCAACCCATCCGTTTAAGTAAGCCCAATATTTGTTTTTAATGGCCTCGGACGACTCTCTTAATCGTGGAAGATCGACAATATTATTCATCTTAGTGGACAACAGAAAGTCATCGAGAATCCTGATTGCAACAGAATATTGCATTGCTTTCGCGAAAACATCAATATTATCAACTAACACCTCAGTTATATCACACGAAACATTTATTTTAGCAAACATACCATGACTTGATGAATCATAGTAAGACGTTAAATCTCTTACGATCGGAAGATTTACCCCATTTAATAGATTGTTAGGTATAGATATTGGTTTAATCGTCACATATTTGCCAAATGTTCTCGATGGAGAGTTATTACAGTTACAATCAAAATCAAACTTAACAGCTGATGCAGTAAGCTCATTTACCCTTGGGTTAACCGGATCTCGCTCGTAATATCCCATAATATAAGCAGATCGATCATTGAATGTAAACGGACAATCAAACCATTGAACACTAAGTGGTTTCGTGTATTTAACATCAAACGTTTCCGCATCTTGACTATCCGTACTGTAAAGATATATGCGTAACTCCTGTGCCTGATCAAGCTGAATGCCTATTTTAGTGACGGATACACGAACACTATTGGATTCATAAGGATTTATCACCCATCCGATAAACCTTGCATTCTTTGTGGAAAGATTTGTGTAATCAGCTACACCATTAACCACGTTGAAGTTTGATAGCAGTTGTGTAGATCCCAGCTTTTGTTTAGCGTTAGATAGAAAGCTATGAACAATCCCGGCAATTTCAGCTTCATGGACATTTTTTAGGTAGTCTTCAAGATCCGTTTCCTGAATAATATCAGTACTGACTCCGGGTAAATCGTTAGCAAACAATCCAGATCTCGGATACTTAAGGGATTCACTCCCGCGCCATCCGACTAAGTCCCATCCAGACTGAATAATAGCATCTATATCGAACATTACAATTGTTTTTACGAAGTTAACAATAAATTATATAGCTCTATCCTCTTTTCGTTAACCCGGTTGATATCAAAATAATCATGTAAGTCCTCGTATAGCTGATTTCCTAAGTCATCAGCCATTGTTGGATTCTTAATTAACTTCATCATTTTCTTATACCAATCCGTCTTATTAGTTGTCGTTAGGCAGTTCTTACCATCCCTTAGATAGGGCCTGTACGGATATACATCACTAACAATTGCGGCCTTCTTAAAACAAGCAGCTTCAACTAATTTTAACTCGCTTTTCATTGAATTAAACTTATCATCCCGAAGTGGTATTAGTGCTACATCAAAATAGTTGTAAAAATCCGTGTATTGATCAAAAGGTCTTTGTTTCACAATGCCGAAATTCTTCACCTTATTATGACCACTCATGATATAAGCAAAGCGATCATATATTGAGTTCCTTTGCAGATCATGACCAAAAAGAAGTATGAAGAACTCCCCACTTAAACGGGCCGGTGTTCCATCTAATAACAAAATATCGGGCAAGTGACAATGACCACCAACCCACCCAAACCTAATCTTATCTGACTGTAATTTATTGATCTGAAACTGAGGTCTCGAATAATCTATTGCATTCTCTAATACCGTTACATTTTTATTTATCGGTCGAATAGCATCAGCCAGTAGATCAGTCGTGCAAGTTACATGATCAGCAATTCGCAATCCATCCCGTAGAATTCCAGTAATATTATTATCCTTATAGTGTTGGTAAAGTAAATGATTTGGTGGAAGTATCCAATAATCATCAAAATCCAGCACAAAAATAGTCCCACGAGCTTTAATGTCAGGGACTATTGGTAAGACATCCAATAAATTTGCCTTTGATGCCACCAAGATATCAGCGTCAACTGCCGGATCGGTTGAAAATTCAACCTCAAACGGTAGATTCCTGTGGGGCATATCTAACCGATATAACCCAGTACCACCGTACTTATCCGGCAGCCAAACCCTGATTTTCATGGTTAGCTTGCGAGCAACCCAAACTTAAAGATAGGCGTTTCCGTAGCAACCGATAGTGGAGCTTTCGCAAATGAAATGTCCACAGAAATCTCATATACGGTCTTAAGATCCTGCGTGTGTCCGCCATAGTCAGTCGTATCCGTACAGGCTTCTTTCTTAAATACAGCCCAAGTAATCGGGAATCCAAAAATATCACCCATAGTAGTCCACTCTTCTTGCCCGGAAACAATACCCTTACGATTGATTGAAGGAATCCAATCAATCATCGTAACGGCATAAGGATCAAATGCATAAGCAGTAATGAGATCAGATCCGGTCGTAATCGTGTGACTTTCCAAGAGCTTCATGCGGCCAAACTGATAAGCCAGGTTGCTGTCATTAGCAGGTCCCTGTGCCGTTTGCTCTTTCCATAAGGCAGTAGCAGCAACGTTGTTAATATGCCGAATATCGCCATAATACTTATTCTCGCGCATAACCGTATCAACATAATTGAGATATCGGTCTTTATTTGCATTAGCGATGTTGAACTTATCTGCCGTTGAGTTAAACGTACCAAGCGAAGAAGATCCGGCATTTACGCCAGTTCTATTTGTCTCAAGATAAGCAATCGCATCGGTTTCAATAGCATCATGCAGCGCAAGGAAAGCACCATAGAGATCATTTGCGAAGCCTTGAGCCTCGGAGTAGTAGTTATTATCGAAAATCTTATAAGAATGCCCCACAGTCGTAGAATAAGTCTTCCACGATAAGTTAATCGATCCACTTTCACCAAAAGCTGCCGAAGGAGTACAGCTCCGTGCATTTGCAACTGAAGGTGATGTTTTTGTAAGATATTTTACCGTGGTAGTCCTGTTTTCAGACTTCCGAATGTCTGCCATGTCTGGAATCGAATAGTCACGAAATTCCAAGAAAGCCTCGTGAGCACCATAGATCGGTTTTCTCAGCTCGTGAGCATTAAACCGATCATTCATGATTCCAACGGCAGCTAAAAGTACACTATTAGAATAATTTGCCATTTTTTATACAAGTTTAAATCCCCGCGTGGTAAGCTCCTTTTGTGCTGTTGCAGCAGCTAATGAATTTCGCTCAATATTATTTTTAATGCAATACTCATCAAAAGAAATCTCACCTTTTGGGTTGGTAGATCCATCACCCCGTCCACCGTCAGGACTTTTTAACTTCACATATTTTGGGGCAAACTCATTAAATATCTCAGACAAAGGCCGGGGATCAAGTTTGCTGTCCGTGATCGGTTTCCCGTCATGGTCCATCACAACAATCTTCTCTCCATCCACGTTGATCTTATGGCGCATCTTGAACATCGTGAGTAATACTTCCTTCTGATTCTCAAGTGCTTCACCATCTGCATCAATCGGTATGTCTGAAATAAGTTTACCAAGTTCAGCCCCGATAAATCGTTTGTTACCGTTTTCAATAGCTTCAGAGACAGCTTTCTCCTTTTCAGTCTCGATCTCAACAATTTTAGACTTCAGCCGCTTGATCTCATCTTCATCGGGTCTATTTTTGGATTGTTCAACAATCTTATCCATCAAGTCATTAAAGCCTTTATAATCGCTAACACCGAACGTCTTGGCCAAATCTCTCTCTTTTTTCTCCAAGACACTTCCCTTCACATATTCATAAATAGCTTGCGGAAGGTCATGTTTATTACTAACCAAGTCATTGATAACCACCTGGCGATAATTCTCCTGGTATTTATCGAAATCCTCCTGGGTCATAATTTTTCTTGAAGCCGTAAAATCGGCAACTAACTTTGAAACACCGCCGTTGGTTATAGCGGTACTAATTTCTTCCTTTGGTTTCCCAAACAACTGCGCAATGGCAGCTACATCATTTTCGTTCATGCTTTTTTCTTATTTTTATTTCCTCCCACCGGAGCTTTTTTCCGAATGTTCGTTTTAGCCTTTCCCACTGTTGTGGGCTGAACTCTCTCTCGACTGGGGCTATCGTCCCGTCCTTTAAAATCGGTCTTGCTTTCATCTTGGATATTCCTCACTTCCTTGATTAATTCCTCTTCGGGATCTGTTATTACTGCCAGTTCCCATCTTACATCAGGTTCCAGGTTCCCCTGCACCACCCTCTCCCAAAGATAGTCGTCTATCCACATCTCCCTGCGGATCTCCTGATTGTTGTGCTTGTAAATTTTTAATACTCTCGGCATTGTACCTATCTATTATTTGTTTGATAGACTTAATCCGATCTGCCCATTTCTGACCAGATCCAAATAACGAAATCGGTGAATACTCTCGCTCAAACCGATCCACATAATCGTCAAAGTTATATTTATATATCTTAATATCATTAGATATATATGGACTCTCCATAACTTCTTTAATACTTAATACGCTACATGGTTCCACGTCAAGAAGGATCAGCGCACGATCTAAATCCTGCTTGCTGTTCCTGTTTCTTGTAATAATCAATTCCTGAACTAAAAGCCTGATTTGACTCAAAGGCATACCACTTCGCTTAGAAGCCTCAATTTCATTCAATATTAGGTTCTCATCTCGGATGTTTAGTTTCCTGCCATAATATATTTGACAACCTCTATATTTCTTGCTATATAACTTGCCAATACAATCAGTCATAAATTCTTCAACCCTCTCGATATTATCCAGCAATGCACTGATCTTATCTTCCAGAGGTTTAAGGTTTAACACGATCTCGGTAGCCGTTTGGAACTCGGTTTTCACTAATGTCTTAATCCCAGTTCCAGAATAAATTATCGTCCGCTCTAATTCTTCTAACTCCTCTGCCTGATATTTTAATACCTCGACAGGAGGAGTTATGTATTGTCCTATGTTGCTCATGGAGAACGAATTGCCCTGCGCATCAAGCTCCGGTAGGATAATTACCTCGCTTGAGTTTTTAGGCACAACAGCACCAACTCCACCGCAATTCGGGCATACCGTTTCGTCACCATTCTCATCAAATATCTTTCCATTAGAACAAGCATGTCCGTTTTTAGAATAAGTACACTTTTGTCCTATTAGTGCTAATATCGGATGAGCGTGCAATATCTTACTAATGGTATGCTCGGCATGAGAAGTCAGATAATCCTGTAAAAGCGGAATCGTCTGGTGAATAGGTGATGTCTTAATGTGATCATTCAATGGACTTGCAAGGATGCTACTTATCTGAATAGCAGCGACATATCCTAATTCGTTCTTTATAATAGGGTAGTCGTCAGACAAAAATACCTTCCCATCTTTTAACTTATAGATATAATCACCAGAATCATCCAGCACACGAAATAGCCCAGCAGCAAATTTCAAGATAAGATACTCCGTTCGCTTGCCGTTAACCATAAAGTCATGAACATCCTCAAGTCCTTTGAATATAATATATGGAACACCTATTGGAGTTTGCCGAATCCCATCTCTTATCTCAAATGATCCGTCCTTAACTGGTCTCTCGACAATAGCAAAACCGTTAAAATCAGTATAAAGAGCATCGTTAATAAAGTCGGCAAAGTCATCAATTGTCCCATTTTTCCATACCGTATTTAGGACATCTCTAAAATTATGTACAAGTTCTTGACTCTCGCCAAAATCATACGTTTTACGCGTTCCCTGGGTGTTTTTCCACCGGGAAAGCTCATCGCGTATTTTTCTTGTAAGGAACATTGTTACGGGCTTGGACAATTCTCTCTCACCCCCAAATTGCATAGCCCTGGTTTCTCCAATCACTTTTTTCAAAGTGTCAACATAGCCCTCGCCCGTAACATGAACCTTATGGTCGCTCTGCAACTTTAGCCCATTGCGAATCTCTTCACTCCGGGCAGGAGAAAGGATATAGTCCTTAATCTGTTGCTCTGTTAATATCATGAATTTACTAATTCAAGATAACCATAGTCTTGATCTGCACCCGTGGTTTCTGGTTTGCGAACCCAGGTACACGAAATTGGAATCATACTTTTATTAGGACCGTATCCGGCATGTTCCCAATCCCTTGAATACCAAGGAATAGTATAGCCTTTCCGTCCTCCAAAGCACCATCCTTTATTAGTCACGTACCACATCTGAAGCCTGGAATGACAGTTAAGCTTTTCCAGCGCATTAAGAATCTCAAGATTGATATTTTTCAGATTTCCGGTAATGCCTTCTCTTGCATTAACATATTCTGGAAGATTATCAGCCGTATCAGCCGGGCCAATCTCTTCTACCTCCTCTGGAATCTTCACTCCATTTGCCAAATCATTGATAATGATACAGTCGCTCCCAATTGCTTCCTGAAAGTCTGCCACACTTGGAACCAGATAATCTGATCCCGTGCAAGTAACCGAATCTTTCAAAGCCAGTATAATGAGTTTCGGGAATCCGAAGTCAACACGTCCGCAAGAATCTGGAAATGCCGGCATTTCTAATCCACCCGTACACTCTGTTGCACAAATAATGTCTGCCATGTAATTATAGTTTTATCCAAAATAGACCCCTTGCAAAATTACAAAAAATTATTATACAAATTATAAAGTAAAATGATGCCCTTCTAGTGTGAAATTAATAAATGGGTTTATACTCATGACTGGAACACCCCTGCCACGAACCCATGAGGAAATCTGCTCTAATTGTTTTTGCACGTTTTTCATGTGATCACTATTTGTTGGGGAGCTATATCCCGTCACATTTGTTTTCCCATCAATGAATCCACCATCAACACCACAAAGGATGATGTTTTTCGCACCAAGAAAGTAGGCAAAATGAATGGCTTCTGTAACAATTGTTCCCCCTGCCGTTAGCCAACCATCCTTATCGACAATTTTTATTGACTCATATCCTTGATTTGAGTGCTTATAGTAATAATATGTCCCTTTTAGCGGCAAATAAGGCACGTTTTCGTAGGTTCCATCATGTTTGTAAGGACCTTTAAACCCCCTTATGCAACTATTTAGCACACATGACTCATATTCGCTTGTAACTACAATTGTCTCCCCGGAATCTATAATGGGCTGAAGCACGCAATAATGATGGCAGATGGTATATTTACAAGGGACATGATTGTAGGCAGTATTAACCCCAATCGTTACTTTGTCCTGGAAAAAACTTTTAGGAATATAGTCTAAACTACTTCCAGAACCAATAATATAAATATCACTATTTTCGGTTCCCTTTAGTCCTGTAATATCCATTCTTCGCCCTCCCACTTAAATAAGTCACGGTTATAAAATTTATCTACAATTCTCCAAAATTCCCATTCTTTATATCCCAAAAATTCACAAAACTCTCTTACCACGACAGGATCTAATTCTTTTTCTCTTTTAATCTTCTCTAATGCTTCTTCCCTGGTCATCATCCCGTACCTGATCATTCTGGAACAATAGTCTGTTGCAAAGGTATGTCCGAATTTAGGGTATTTCATCCATGGGTGAATCCAGTATATACGGCTATCGACCTGATCATGGTTATCTACGTTCATCGTGCGATCCCACTCATGGGTTAGGTCATGAAATCCGTTATTTTTAGCATATAGGTAATTTTGATAAGAGTTCCACTTTATAAAATAAGATAGGTAGATAGGTTCAACTCCATCTAACTCTGGGGCATCAAAATAAATCAGCTGTCTTTTATCAATCCCGGCATAGTGGATAAGTTCATCTTTAGTTATTCCGCTGGCAACCCCATTATTTATCTGATTTTTAGCCGATGGAGACTCCTCTTCGGAGGAGTATTCATTACCAACATTTTCGCCATAAACTAACAGCGGGATATTAAAGTTTTTAGCCATCCAAAGTGGGTAGGAATATATATAACGATCTATCAGATAGGTTGGCTTACCATAACGCTCGAAACAATAGCGCATTGACTTTTTAATCGCCTCAATAGATGGTTTTAAGCTAATAATGTCACACCCGAACCGCTCTGAGATATTTCTAATGTTATGCTTACCGGCCTCTGTCATCGGGAACATATCCTCAACTGTTACAAGCAATGGGTTCATTCCCATCTCTTCTTTCATAACATGAACCTGGTAGTGGCTATCCTTCCCGCCACTAACAGCAATCATGCAATCGTATCCTTTTCCACGGTGCTTGTCACATAATATCCTTAATTGATCCCGTCTAAGCGTCCAGTCTATTGATTGTTTTTTTTCGTGGTTAATGCAAGCAGAACAAACCCCATCTATAAATTTTATGCCAGGACGGGTATC
>Ga0265294_10010324_pt1 | contig 10633 bp, 9 predicted proteins | sample MunlanPumphouse3_FD_192504 | JGI IMG/M metagenome (GOLD analysis project Ga0265294, IMG submission 192504) | Groundwater microbial communities from a municipal landfill in Southern Ontario, Canada - Pumphouse #3 | ecosystem: Environmental > Aquatic > Deep subsurface > Groundwater | place...
CCAACGATTGAAGAGGAGAAAGTTTTTTCATTTCTTCATAAAAGAAAGAGCATCCTTTCAGGCGTTTGTATTACTGGTGGAGAGCCTACTTTGCAAAAAGATTTACCTGATTTTATTAAAAAAGTTAAGGCTCTTGGATATCTAGTAAAATTGGACACCAATGGCTATGAACCAAATATGTTAGAACAATTGTTAAATGCAAATTTGCTTGATATGGTTTCGATGGATATTAAATCAAGTCCTTCTGAATATGGTAATGCTGCTGGTTTGCCTTCTCTAGATATCACAAGAATCAATGCTTCTATTGACTTACTATTAAATAGCAAAGTCCCTTATGAGTTTCGAACAACCGTTGTGGCTGAACTTCATAGTGAAGATACTTTTATTGCAATATCTGAATGGATTAATGGTGCACGCGGATATGCCTTGCAATGTTATAAAGATAGTGATTCGGTTATAAAGAAAGGATATCATGCTCCTTCTAAGGAAGAATTAAATCAGTATTTAGAAATTGTGAAGAAAACCATTCCCAATTCATTCTTAAGAGGGGTAGAGTGATTTCTGCTTCTATTTATATCCATCTAAATATTTCATATAATTAACTACCATTAGTGCAATTTTAAATGTCATTGCATCATCAAAAGAACGAACATCTAAACCTGTTACTTTTTGAAGTTTTTCTAAACGATATACTAATGTATTCCTATGTACAAAAAGTTGCCTTGAGGTTTCCGATACATTTAAGTTATTATCAAAAAAATGATTTAAGGTGGAAAGTGTTTCCGCATCTAATTCTTCTGGGATATTTTCCCCAAATATCTCTTTAATAAACATTTGGCAAAGAGATACTGGCAATTGATAGATGAGTCTACCAATTCCAAGTTTTGTATATGGAATTATTTTATTTGACGTGTAGAATATTTCCCCTACATCCATCGCCATTTTCGCTTCTTTATAAGATTTTGAAATTTCTTTTATCTCTGTAACAATGTTTCCATAGGATACTCTTACTGGAACCATGACCTCCATATCCATCATATCCACAATCATTTTTGAAATGTATTCTAAATCATTGCTTTTGGTTAAGTTTTTAATAATAATGATATTCCGCTCATCTACTGCCGTTATATAATCTCCTTCATTCTTTGAAAATAGTCTTTTAAGTATTTCGATACATTCATTATTCTTGTCCATTTTTGTTTCAATTAAAAAAACAATCCTCTTTTGCTCTACTTCCAAATGCAATTTTTTTGCTCGGTTATAAATATCCACTAACAACATATTATCCAATAGTAAATTTTGAAAAAATACATTTACATCATATCTCTCTTGATACGCTATAATTAGTTGTTCAAGTTGTGATACTGCTATTTTCCCAATCGCAAAACTCTTTTCTTCTGTACCTTTCGAGACTAGAATATAATGCAACTCTGATGAATTCATTACTTTAAATAATTGATACTCTCCAATGGTTTGCATATCTGCTGGGGATTCCGCAAAATCAGTAAGCATTGTTTTTTCTAGTTCCATATTTTCAAATGTATCTGCAACCGATTTTCCATCCGGTTCTTTTACACATAAATCCACTTTTGTGATTTGCTTTAAACTATCTATGCAATTTTGAATAATCTTATTTGTTATCATTTTTTTCACGACCTTTCTTATTAATAATACGAGAAAAAAGAGAAAAAATCAATAAAAAGAGAACGCTAACCATAAATAAACTGCACCAAAAAATGTCGTTTGTTCGGTAACATTTCGGGTGCAGTCTATTTAAAAACCTTATCTATTTATTTAATCTAACTAGTTTGTAATAACAAGTTCTGTTTCTTTATCAAATACATGAATTTTTTCTGTGTCAATTGCAAATTTTACAATATCTCCTGGTCTAGCAGTTGTACGAGAATCAACTCTTGCTGTCATAGGAATTCCTTCTAAATCAAAGTATAAGTATACTTCTGCTCCTAATAATTCATATACTTTAATGTTTGCTTCAAATGCGCTTTCTTTTGAAGTTTCAATAAACATTTCTGAATCGTTGATATCTTCAGGACGAATTCCGAAAATAACTTCTTTCCCAGCATATCCACCTTCAATTAATTTTTTAGATTTTGCAGGAGGTAATAAGAACGAGTATTCTTTTGATACTAAGTTTACTTTATCTCCTTTTACTTCTGCTACTGCATCAATAAAGTTCATTTGTGGAGATCCCATAAATCCAGCTACAAAAAGATTTTTTGGTTTTTCATATAAATTTTGAGGAGTATCTACTTGTTGAATGATACCATCTTTTAATACAACAATACGTGTACCTAGTGTCATAGCCTCTGTTTGATCATGTGTTACGTAAATAATTGTTGTTCCTAATCTTACGTGTAATTTTGCAATTTCAATACGCATTTGAACTCTCAATTTCGCATCTAAGTTTGAAAGAGGTTCATCCATAAGGAATACTTTTGGATTACGTACAATAGCACGTCCCATAGCAACACGTTGTCTTTGTCCACCAGATAATGCTTTTGGTTTACGATCTAATAATGGCTCTAAATCTAAAATTCTTGCTGCTTCAAGAACCATTCTTTTAATTTCAGCTTTTGGTACTTTTCTTAATTTCAATCCAAACGCCATGTTTTCATATACCGTCATATGTGGATATAAAGCATAGTTTTGGAATACCATTGCGATATCTCTATCTTTTGGTTCTACGTCATTTACTAACTTATCTCCAATATATAATTCACCAGATGAGATATCTTCTAATCCTGCAATCATACGTAATGTTGTAGATTTACCACATCCTGATGGTCCTACAAAAATAATAAATTCCTTGTCTTCAACATTTAAAGAAAAATCTGTTACTGCTTCAAATCCATTTGGATACACTTTGTATATATTTTTTAATTCTAATCCTGCCATTTTTTCTCCTTTTCTTCTTTCAAATATTTCTTCTACCGTAATTTAGTATACCGATTTTATTCATTTATTTCCATATGCCGAATATACAAAGAATTTTTTTTTTCTTGTCCATCTTGCTACTTTCTATTATTATCTCGTCATTCTGCTAAATAATTTAATTATTTTTGTACAATTTGCCAATTCTTTTTCTTGTTATATTTCTCTTTGCATGGGGATATAAATAATTCCATCTTTTTCCATTTCTTTCGACAAATCAAAAAAACCAACTTTGTGATAGAATTCAATTGCATATGGAGCAGCATTTACCGTAATTGTGTTTTTAGATCCTTTCCTTTTTAGTTCCTTACTCATTTCGTCAATTAATATCTTTCCAATTCCCTGTTTATGATATTCTTTTTCTACAAACAATAAGGAAATATGATTTACATTTCGCATGGAAATCATTCCTACAATCTTGTTGTCTTTCTTTGCAATTTTTACAAGATATTCCCCTTTTAAAAACATTTGATAAAGCGTAGCATCTGTAATAAACGCAAAGAAACTAGTCGTTCCCTCGGTTGGATATTCTCCAGCTTCAAACTTTAAGAACGTTCTCCAGGCAAGCGCCATGATATCTTTCCATTCTTCTTTTTCTGCATCTCTTACTATTAACAAATTTCCGCTCCTGATGGCATTTCTTTTTCTGAAACCATTAAACTTAATTTTCCATCTGCATCTTCCGCGCAAAGTAACATCCCTTCGGAAAGTACTCCTGCAAGTTTTGCTGGTTTTAAATTTACAAGGACCATAACCTTTTTTCCAACCATTTCTTCTGGTGAATAGGTTGCTTTTATTCCTGAAACAATTTGTTTTACATGGCTACCTATTTTAACTTGTGAACATAATAGCTTCTTTGATTTTTTAACTTCTTCGCACGCTATGATTTCTCCCAATTGAAATTGCATCTTTCCAAATTCTTCAAAAGTGATTTCTGGTTTTTCCTCCAAAACAATTCCTTCTTCCATTTCCTTCAAATTTTCTTCTGGCATCATTTGAGAGGCCTCCAATATAGCAACTTTTTCTAACACTTCTTTTGCATCATTTCTTGCAAAAAGTATTTCTGGGCTATTTGTGACTCTATTTTTTGAAGGAAATAAACCATTTTTATCCAATTCATCCCATTTTCTTAGGTTTGTATTGAATTGTTTTGCTATATTCTCGGCCGTTGACGGCATAAACGCTTGTAAGAGAGTTGCTCCCGTAATAATGCTATCTGCCAAATTATATAATACCGTTTCTAACCGTTCTTTCTTACTTTCATCTTTCGCCAAATTCCAAGGCTCTGTTTCATCAATATATTTATTACATCTTTTAAATAAAGTGAATATTTCAGTTAATGCATCAGCAACACGTAACGTGCTCATTTTTTCAACCACTTTTTCTTTTGTACTAGCCGCTACATTTTTTAAACTTTTATCAACCTCTTCCTCGATTCCTTTATTATTGACAATACCTTCAAAATATTTATTGCTCATGGAAATGGTACGGTTCACTAAATTACCAAGTGTATTTGCCAAATCCGAGTTGATTCGTTCTATTAAAATCTCCCATGTAATCACCCCATCATTTTCAAATGGCATTTCATGCAAAACAAAGTATCGAACGGCATCCACACCAAATATATTTACTAAATCATCCGCATAAATTACATTCCCTTTTGATTTACTCATTTTACCACTACCTTGTAATAGCCAAGGATGTCCAAAAATCTGTTTCGGTAGGGGTTCCCCTAGCGCCATTAAAAAGATCGGCCAATAGATGGTATGAAATCTTACGATATCTTTTCCAATCAAATGTAGATCTGCAGGCCACAATTTGTGATATTGATCGGTACTGCTTCCGTCACTGTGGTATCCAATACCGGTAATATAGTTTGTTAATGCATCTAACCAAACATATACCACATGCTTATTGTCAAAGTCTACAGGAATTCCCCATTTAAAAGAGGTTCTAGAAACACATAAGTCTTGAAGCCCTGGCTTCAAAAAATTATTCATCATTTCATTCTTTCTTGATACTGGTTGAATAAATTCAGGATTTGTTTCGATATGTTCAATTAATCGATCCGCATACTTACTCATCTTAAAGAAATAGGCCTCTTCCTTTGCAGGCTTCACTTCCCTACCACAATCCGGACATTTTCCATCTTTCAATTGCGATTCCGTCCAAAAAGATTCGCAAGGAGTACAGTACATACCTTCGTAAGCCCCTTTATAGATATCTCCTTGTTCATATAATTTCCTGAAGATTTTTTGCACTTCTTTTTCATGAAAGTCATCTGTAGTACGAATAAATTTATCATACTTTGTGTCCATTAAATCCCAGAGTTCTTGAATATTTTTTGCTACTTTATCTACATATTCTTTAGGTGTTACTCCAGCTTCTGCTGCTTTTTCTTCAATTTTTTGTCCATGTTCATCGGTGCCCGTTTGAAAAAAAACATCATATCCTTGTTGTCTTTTGAAACGTGCGATACTGTCTGCCAAGACAATCTCATAACTATTTCCAATATGAGGTTTTCCAGACGCATATGCGATTGCCGTTGTAATATAATACTTTTCTTTCATAATCTCTCCTTAATCTATCCATTTTTTATTTAATAAAAAATCGCCTTCTTGCACATAGCAAGAAGGCGAATAATCGCGTTACCACTTCTCTTCATTTCTTTTTCACAAAAGAAAACTTAGTAAGTATTTCCATTCTTGTAAAATACTTCTCGCTATAACAGGCGAATCCTGTCGCAGCCTTACTTATAAGCTCGGTGCGCTACTTAGAAGCCATCTTCCATTTGCTATTTCTACATTTTTCTCAGCTGGTTACCCATAAATGTTCTCTGTATTGCTTTTACAAATGTACTCTCTTCTGCATTGCATTTTTATATTTTTGTTATATCAGCCTATCATATGTCTTTTTAATTGTCAATTTTTATATTAAAATACCTTATAATAATTCGACCCCTTTACTTCTAGCATATTCCCATATTTCTTCTGGCCACACGGAAGCTTGCACTTCTCCAATATGTGCCTTTCTTAAATAGAACATACAGATTCTCGATTGGCCAATTCCACCACCAATTGTATAAGGTAATTCACCATTTAACAATGCTTTTTGGAACGGCATTTCTGCACGCTCTACACATTTTGCTATTTCAAGTTGTTTCTTTAATGTTTTCTCATCCACCCGAATTCCCATAGAAGATAATTCTAATGCAATATCTAAAACTGGATAGTATACAATAATATCCCCATTTAAATTCCAATCATCATAATCTGGTGCTCTTCCGTCATGTTTCTTTCCTGATTTTAAAACGCCACCTATTTTCTTTAGAAAAATTGCACCATATTTTTTTACTGCTTTATACTCACGCTCCTTAGAAGAGAGCGTAGGATATTCGTCTTCTAGTTCTTGTGTCGTAATAAATGTAATTTCTTCTGGTAGATAGCAATCTATATAATGATATCTATTCGCAATATATTTTTCTGTTACTCGAAGCGCTTCATAAACTTCTTTTACAATCTTATGTAATATTTCTTCCGTTCTTTCTTCTTTTGTAATTATTTTTTCCCAATCCCATTGGTCTACATATATTGAATGAATGTTATCCGTTTCTTCATCTCTACGAATTGCACTCATATCCGTATATAGTCCTTCCCCATGCTTAAAACCATATCTTTTTAGAGCTAGTCTTTTCCATTTAGCAAGGGAATGAACAATTTCAACGTTTCTTTCATTTTGTTCTTTAATTCCAAAAGAAACAGGTCTTTCCACCCCATTTAAATTATCGTTTAATCCTGACTCTGGAAACACAAACAACGGCGCAGAAACTCTTCTAAGATTTAATTGAACTGCTAATTCATCCTCAAAAAAATCTTTTACTTTTTTAATTGCCTTTTCTGTAGCAATAGTCCCTAGTTCCGCTTGATATCCTTTTGGTATTATAATTTCACTCATTTTTCCCCTCATTTCTTTCGGTTCTTATATACTCTATAATTCACAATTATTGACTGTTCTTGGGAATGGTATAACATCTCTAATATTACTCATTCCTGTCAAATACATCACGCATCGTTCAAATCCAAGTCCAAATCCCGCATGTCTTGTAGAGCCAAATTTTCTGAGGTCTAAATAAAATTGATAGTCTTTTGGATTTAGCTTAAGTTCTTTCATTCGTAGCATTAATTTTTCGTAATCATCTTCTCTTTGACTTCCTCCAATGATTTCTCCAATTCCCGGGACAAGACAATCCATTGCTGCGACTGTTTTGTTATCGGAATTCATTTTCATATAAAATGCTTTAATGTCTTTTGGATAATCCGTTACAAATACTGGTCGACAGAATTCTTTTTCTGTTAAGAATCTTTCGTGTTCCGTTTGTAAATCGCAACCCCACGCTACTTTATATTCAAATTCATCATTATGCTTTTCTAAAATAGAAATTGCTTCTGTATATGTTATTCTGCCAAAATCTGCTTTCACCACATTGTTTAGCCGTTCAATCAATCCTTTATCTATAAAATTATTAAAAAAGTTCATTTCTTCCGGTGCCTGTTCTAATACATAAGTAATGATATATTTAATCATGCTTTCAGCAAGTATGCAATTATCCTCTAAGTCTGCGAATGCAATTTCAGGCTCAATCATCCAAAATTCTGCAGCATGTCTTGTGGTATTTGAATTTTCTGCGCGAAAGGTTGGTCCAAATGTATAGATATTTTTAAAAGCCATTGCATATGCTTCACCATTTAGTTGACCACTTACGGTTAGACTTGTTGCTTTATTAAAGAAGTCATTAGAAAAATCGACCATTCCCTCTTCATTCTTAGGAATATTTCCTAAGTCCATAGTTGTTACTTGAAACATTTCTCCAGCGCCTTCACAATCACTGCCGGTAATTAATGGTGTATGTACATAAACAAAATCTCTCTCCTGGAAAAATTTATGAATTGCAAATGCTACCAATGAACGCACACGAAATACTGCTTCAAAGGTGTTTGTTCTAGGTCTTAAATGTGAAATAGTTCTTAAATATTCAAAGGTATGTCTTTTCTTTTGGAGTGGGTAGGTTGGATCGGATGCACCTTCTACAATAACTTCTATTGCTTGCATTTCAAACTTTTGTTTTGCACCAGGTGTTTCAACAATCGTTCCTTTGCATACTACTGCCGCACCTACATTTTGTTTATTAATATCTAAAAAGTTAGAAAGTTCATTCGAATATACCACTTGTAATGGTTCAAAAAAAGTCCCATCATTAATTACTAAAAACCCAACATTTTTAGAATCTCGTATACTTCGAATCCATCCACCTATAGTAATTTCTTTTCCTATGTATTGTTTGTCATTCCTAAATATATCACGAATATCTACTAAGTTCATTTTATGCCTCCAATGCAATATGTCTGTAATCATTTTAGCCTAGTTTCCTTAGTTTTTCAAGATTATGTTTCTAAGTTGTTTAGATATTCTTCTAGCAGCGCAGCTGCTTGTCCAACAATCTCTACACAAGGTCTTTTTTTATAGTAAGATTCCGTTCTCTCAGCCGGTATTGGCTCTTCCTTTTTCTTAGTTAATCCTAAAAGTTCTCTGCAAATAATCGATCCATTTGACTCTTCCATATCTGCTGCTAGATCTTGTACCATTTTATATACTGCTGTTTTTTCTTCTCTTGCTTTTGGGTCATCATATCCATGTGTAAGTCCAATAACCATAAACATTCCGGTCGTTGCGCCACACACTTCTCGAAGTCTTCCCATTCCCCCGCCAAAACCAGAAGCAATTCTTGCTGCCGTTTTTTTATCAAGTTCATAATAATCAGAAAAACTTAAAAATACCGCCTGTGCACAATTGTATCCTTCTTTAAAATGTTTCATAGCAAGCAATGCATGCTGACTTTTTTCTATATCTCTTAACATTTTTTCTCCTCAAAAAAGTAAAGTGACTTCCATAATCGGAAGCCACTTTACTTTTATACTTATTAAATTTCAATTCCTGCTTCTACTAAATAATCAATTACTGCTCCTACTGTGGTTAATGATTCCAAAGAATCTTGTTCAATTTCAATTCCATATTCATCTTCTAATGCCATAATCAATTCAAATAAATCCAAAGAGTCTGCTCCAAGGTCTTCCTTAAATCTAGTTTCTCTCGTTATTCCTGTTGTTTCTAAACTTAATTTTTCTGATATTATTTCAATTATTTTCTCTAACATTTCTTTTTCTCCTTCGTGGATAGATTTATAAAAATTATATTATCTCGTTTGTACTTTGTCAACCATTCATCTTTCCTTCTAGCAGGTTATTATAAACCTCTCTTTTCGAAATTCCTCTTTCTTTCGCAACCTTTTTCATAGCCTCTTTTTTATCCATATTTTGGTCTAAGTATATTTGAATATGATCTGCAATTGTTATTTTATTCCAATTATTCTGTTCTTCCTCTTTTTTCATAGAAAAACTTTTCCCCTCAATTACAATTACAAACTCACCCCTTGGCGCAGTTGTTTCAAAATGTTCAATTGCACTTTCAAAGGTAGTAGGTAAAATCGATTCATATTTTTTAGTTAATTCTCTACAAATCGTGATATTGCGGTTCCCCAGTTCATTTCGTAATTTTACTAAGGTTTGCCGTATATGATGAGGCGATTCGTAAATAATAATGGTACGTGTCTCTTCTTTTAATTCTTCAAGTACTAATTTTTCTGTTTTTTTATCCGACGGAAGAAACCCTTCAAAGCAAAATCTTCTTGTGCTTAATCCAGATAGCGTTAAAGCAACGATGCATGCTGCTGGTCCGGGAAGGGAAGTAACTACAATTCCATTTTCTTGGCATTTTTTTACAAGTACTTCTCCCGGGTCAGAAATTGCTGGAGTTCCTGCATCCGTAATTAACGCAATGTTTTTTCCATTCATTAAGGAATATACCAGCGTGTTTGCTTTTTCCACTTTATTATATTCATGGTAACTTGTCATTGGTGTTTTGATTTCTAAATGGTTTAAAAGTTTAATGCTATTTCGGGTATCTTCCGCTGCAATTAGGTCAACACTCTTAAGCGTTTCTGCAACACGAAACGTGATATCTGACAAATTCCCTATAGGTGTAGCACATAAATATAAGATTCCTTGCATGTTGCCCCTTTCTAATACCCATAAATATCGTATATTTCGTTTGTGTATTCTCCCTTGGCTTTATAAATGATAAGAGGTTTTTCTACTTTCATTCTGGCTTTTCCGCCTTTTACTGCTTCTAGTAACACCATATTGGGTTCTTTGTCAATAAATGGGTATACCAATTGCATTCTTTTAGGCTCTAAGCCATAACTTTTTAAATTTGTAATTATTTCCGGAAGGCGAAATGGTCTGTGTACAAGAAACAGCTTTCCCCCTGGTACTAATGTGTATGCCGCAGCTTTTACGATATCATCAAGGGTACATTTAATCTCATGTCGTGCAATTGCTTTTGGTGTGTTTTCATTTTTTAAGCCATGGTTATCTGTCATATAAGGCGGGTTTGAAGTAACTACATCAAAAGAAGCCGCAGGAAATATACTCTCGACTTCTTTTACATCTCCTGCAATAATGGAAATGCGCTCATTTAATTTATTTAAAGCAACACTGCGCGCTGCCATGTCCGCACTTTCCTCTTGAATTTCCAATCCAACTATATTTTTTGCTTCTGTTTTAGC
>Ga0265294_10010325_pt1 | contig 10632 bp, 8 predicted proteins | sample MunlanPumphouse3_FD_192504 | JGI IMG/M metagenome (GOLD analysis project Ga0265294, IMG submission 192504) | Groundwater microbial communities from a municipal landfill in Southern Ontario, Canada - Pumphouse #3 | ecosystem: Environmental > Aquatic > Deep subsurface > Groundwater | place...
AACTTTGTTACAAATTTGTGCAGTATTATTTGGATTAGGCCTTTTGATTTTTATACATGAACTTGGTCATTTTGCTATGGCAAAGTTTTATAAAGTTAGAGTGTTAAAATTTGCTTTTGGTTTTGGAAAAGAGCTATTTGGTTTTACAAGAGGAGAAACCAGGTATTCTATATGCTTATTTCCTTTTGGTGGAATGGTTGCTATGGCAGGAGAAAATCCTGACGAAGCTAGTGGACAAGAGGGGGAGTATTTGTCTCTTGCTTGGTATAAAAAAATTATGATAGCTTTTTTGGGACCATTAATGAATTATATTTTGGCAATATTTTTATTTGCTTTTTGTTTTTCTTTATGGGGAATCACAACTGTTTCTGATGAAGCATTTATAGGAGCATTAGCTCCAGAACAATGTGCACAAAAAGCTGGGCTGCAAGTAGGTGATAGAATTCTTTCAATAGCTGGAGTTGAAGTTAGAAATTGGGAAGATATTATTAATAACTTAAAAGATAAAGCCGAAAAGCAAACGGATGTATCCGTATTAAGAAATAATGAAAAATTAGATTTTTCTTTTGTAATTGATAAAAATCCAAATACTGGGATAGGCATGTTAGGTATCCAACCAAAAATTACTAGAGAAGAAGTTCCATTTTTTAAAACTTTGCCATTAGGTTTACAAACAGCTATTTTTCAATCAACTTTCACACTCGTTTATTTATGGGACAGGATTGTTACATGGGAAAAACCTGAACTTGCAGGACCAATAGGTGTTATGCAAGTTATGGCAAAATCTGCAAAATCTGGTATGGAAAGTTATATAAAATTACTAGCTGTTATTTCTGTTGCATTAGGACTTTTTAATTTACTTCCTATTCCTTTAGTTGATGGTGGAATGATAGTTTTATTTTTAGTAGAAGGATTAATTAGAAAAAGAGTTAGTTTAAAAATCATACAAGTTTATAATACTATAGGACTTTCAATTATTTTGGTTATTTTTCTTTTTGCTACTTATAGTGATTTGATAAGATTAGGAATAGGTAAACTATTCCAATGATAAGATGTAATAATAACTTTGAAATTATAAAATCGCGGTGATATAATGTTTAATAGAATTGATACAAAAGTAATTAATGTGGGTGGGGTAAAAATTGGTGGTGGTAATCCAATAGTAGTTCAGTCTATGACTAATACTGATACTAGAGATTGGAAAGCTACAGTAAAACAAATTAAAGAACTTGAAAATGTCGGGTGTGAAATAATCAGAGTTTCTATACCTGATATGGAATCTGCAAAAAACATTAAGAACATCAAAAAAAATATATCTATTCCATTAGTTGCAGATATTCATTTTGACCATAGAATCGCAATAGAAGCTATAAGACAGGGTGTTGATAAATTAAGAATAAATCCAGGAAATATTGGTTCAGAAGAAAAAGTAAAAGAGCTTGTTAAAGAAGCAAAAGAAGCAAGAATACCAATAAGAATTGGTGTTAATGCAGGATCTTTAAAATCAGTTCACAATTGTTCTACTCCAGAAGAAAGAGCTAAAGCTTTAGTTGAAGGAGCAATGGAACATGTTAAAATATTAGAAAAATCTAAGTTTTATGATATAGCAGTTTCTTTGAAAGCTTCAGATGTTATGACAACAGTTGAAGCTCATAAGCTTTTTGCAGAAAAAAGGAATTATCCGTTACATCTTGGAATAACAGAATCCGGGTCAATATTTAGAGGAACAATCAAATCATCAGTTGGTTTAGGTATTATGTTACAACAAGGTTTAGGAGATACAATAAGAGTATCTTTAACTGCAAATCCTGTTGAAGAAGTAAGGGTTGCTTATCAAATATTACAATCATTAGATTTAAGATCAACTGGTATTGAAATAGTTTCCTGTCCTACTTGTTCCAGATGTAAAGTCGATTTAATAAATATAGTAAATGGGTTAGAAACAGAATTAGCAAAGGTAAAAAAAATAATAGGTAAAAAAAATATAAAAATTGCAGTTATGGGATGTATTGTAAATGGACCTGGGGAAGCGAAGGAAGCAGATTTTGGTATAGCAGGTGGTATCGGAGAAGGTATATTATTTAAAAAAGGTAAAATAATAGGCAAGATCGCATCTGATCAATGGGTAAAAAAATTAATATCTTTATATAAGAAAGCTTAAGGAGTAAAAAATGGCAGAAATTTATTTAACAAGAGAAGGAAGAAATAAATTAATAGATGAATTAGACAGATTACAAAAGAGAAAACCTCAGATTCAAGATGAAATTGCAAGAGCGAGAGAACATGGAGATTTGAGAGAAAATGCTGAGTATCATGCAGCAAAAGAAACTCTTACTAATCTTATGCAAAGAATTTCAGCAATTGATTCAAAACTTTCAAAAGCGAAAATAATTGAAGAACAAAATATTGATCCAAATAAAGTTTTTATAGGTGTTTGTGTTACTATAAAAGATGAAGATGGGGATGAATATGAATATTCAATTGTTGATGAAGAAGAAGCAAATCCTTCAGAAATGAAAATATCTGTAGGTTCTCCACTTGCACAAGGACTTTTGGAACATAAAGTTGGAGATAAAGTTGATGTCGATTTACCGGCAGGTGTTATGAAATTTGAAATATTGAAAATTTCTAGATAATGAGAAAGTTATTTGCTGTTTTTTCAAATATTACTAATAAACAGGCTATCATTATAATTTTAATGATAGCCTGTTTTCATGCTATAAATTCTTTAATTATTTTATCACATAATCAATTTTATTCATATTTAAATGAAGATGTTACAAGTATCATTGATATGTCAACTTCATTTGTTCACGAATATAATATTTCTAATCAGATATTAAATAAAATTTCTTTTGCAGAAATAGTTCATACAATAGTCTCTTATTGGAAACCACCTGCATATTTTATATTTTCATTACCATTTATTATATTAATCCATAATATAAATCTATTTATAGTTATCTTGAATTTATTTATATCAATTACAACTCTTTTATCTGTTTATGGAATTTGTAAAAAATTGATGTCAATTCAAACAGGTTTATTAGCTAGTTTTATGTTGAGTTTCTATCCGTTATTTTTTGTGATGCATAGAACTTTTTTTATAGAAACATTTTTAATGGCAACCATTTCATTAGTCATATATCTTATTCTTTTTGATAAGTTTAATAGTTTTTATTTTAATATTTGTTTTTTATTTGTAGTTGCTATTGGGATGCTTACAAAAGAACAATTTTTTATGTATATTCCAATATTTTTGTTATTTTTTGTAAAAAAAGAAAATTATAAAGAGTTAACAAAAAATATTTTCTTTTTTATTGATTTTATTTTAGCTATCATACTTTCATATATTGTATGGTATTTTGACAATGCTAAAAATATTTTTTTACATTTATATAAATATTCAACAGAAGTTATTAATTCGGATTTACTATTCTATTTAAAAAGTTTATATTATTTTGACATTACACCGATTATTGTAATTTTATCAATCATTAGCGTATTATATTTTGTATTTAGGAAAAAATATTACACAATAATATTATCTATAGTATTTATTGTTTTATTATTTTCTTTATCAGGAAATAAAGTTTCAAGACATATTTTCCCTGTTATTATGTTCTTTTCAATACTATCTTCTTTGTTTATATTTGAAATAAAAAATATTTATATTAGAAGAATTTTTATTTTTCTAATATGTATTTTGATGATAATTCAATTTGTATTAATAAATTATTCAAGTTTCCAAAATTTTAAATCTGGTAATTTTTATGGGTATAATTCTTTTAGAGGGATAACATATTATGATTATCAATCAAATTTAGAAACTTATAAATCTCAATATATAGAATTCAATCAATTGTTAGGGGAAAAATTTGAGTTAAATACTGTTTTTGTCCAAATATTTCCTCCAATAGCATATAATTTTTTAATTTTGCAAAAAGATAGAAATGGAAATTTATGCCAAGTCAAAACTTATGATGATATAAAAAAAATCAAAATTGATATAGGCAGTTATGAAAATATAATAATCAGTTCTAGAGATAAAAATGTTTTTGAAACCTTTAATGATTGGCTACTGCAAAATACAAATTTCAAGCAAATAAGAACGTTAAATATGTATAATCATGATAATGCAAAAATTTATTTGTATCAATCTAAATAATTAATGAAATTACTTAATAATATTATATTGAAGTTTAATTGCATGATGGATAATATCGGATATAAGTATATCATTATATTTTGTATATCAATTAGTGCAATAATTAGTATATATTATTCTGGGATTTCTTTGTGGGCAGATGAATTATTTTCAACTGTGGAAACAAATTCATCAATGTCTTTACTGTCTGTTGTGAAAGAAGCTTCTTTAGCTGATTCATGGCCACCATTATATTATATTCTTTTACATTATATACAACTTTTATTTGGTGATTCTGAATTCGTCTTGAGATTACCGTCAATTATTTTAAATTTAATATCAATAGTGTTTGTTTATTTGTTAACTAATCAAATATATTCTAAGAAAGAAGCATTATTATCTTGTATTTTATTCTCTTTTTCTCCGTTTATCTTATCATATAGTATTGAAGTAAGAGGTTATTCTCTATTCTTATGTTTAGCAATATTATCATTTTATTTAATTATTAAAATTATAAACAATAATTTAAATACAAAATATATATATACTTATTTTAGCATAGCTTTGTTATGCACATTAACACATTATTTTGGATTGATGCTTGTTATTTTGCAAATTATATTTTTATTTGACAATACAAAAAATTTTAAAAAACATTACTTATTAATAGCTTTTTTTATAATTCTTATTTCTATATATCCTTTTATTCATTTGAATTCGTTATATTTTAAAAAACAAATTTTTGAACATAATGCTATATTTGCATCGAATATATTAAATAGAGAGTTTTTCATAACAAGTGAATTAATCTCTGTGTTATTTTTGGATAAAATCTATGTTATAGGGAAATATTTATTATATACAAGTTTTATATTTTTAATTTTCAACTTAAAATATAAAAGTAACCAATTCATTTTATATTTTATTTTATTGCCTATAATTATAGTAAATTTATTCGCATATAAATTTATGTCTTTTTTACATGCGAGATATTTCATTTTTGTATTGCCATTAATATATATAATGATTTCCCATTTTATGAACAAAATATTACAAAAATATTATTATATTATATTGCTATGCATATTAATTTTTCTCTCATGTAATATTCAAAATATAGAAATTTCTAAAATTTCTATACAGGATAGAGATAATGTGATTTTTTTGAAGGAGAAATTAATCAAAGATAGTAATACTGTTATACTTCATTCAAAACTTTATCATATTGAGTATTATCTAAAGAAATATAATATAAATGATTATGCAATGGCATTCTTTGATTTGTCTGAAAAAGAGATAGAATTATTATTAGATAATAATAAGACCATATATATACTATATCCTTTTGATATACAGCAAAAAGATATAAATAAAAATTCCCATAAATTTAAGATTGTTAAGATTTATAATAAAATATGTAAAATCGAAAAAACAGACATAAATATCTAACTACAAACCATCTCTTTAGCATGTTTTAAGGCATGTTCTGTGATTTTTTCGCCAGAAATAATTTTTGCTATTTCTTCTATATGCTCATCTTGATTTAATATTTTTGCTTTAGTGACATTTCTTTCATTTTTAGTTTCTTTGTATATTTTTATATGGTTATCAGAATTTGAAGCTATTTGTGCTAAATGGGAAATTGAAATTATTTGTTTATTAGTGGATAATTTTTTAAGTTTTTTACCTATTTTATCTCCAGTTTTTCCGCTGGTGCCTGTATCTATTTCATCAAAAATAATTGTTTGTACATTATAATGATTTGATATTGTTGTTGCTAGTGCAAGCATTACTCTGGAAATTTCTCCGCCGGAAGCAACAAGTGATAATGGATATAATTTTTCGCCGTGATTTGCATTAAACATAAATTCTAATTTATCATAACCATAACGAGTCATGTCTTGTTTTTGAACATCTATTTCAAATTGAACATTTTTCATATTCAAATCTTCTAATTCTATTATTATGTCTTTTGCTAGTGTTTTAGCAATTTTTTTTCTGTTATCAGAAATTTTATTACATATTGTCATGACTTCTTGTTCTGCAAGATTAATTTCTTTGTCTAGTAGTTCTATATTAAATTCATAGTTGCTTAATTCAGTTATTTTTAATTTTAAATTTTCTTTAAAAGCTAAAATTTCTTCTACAGAGTTTCCATATTTTAATTTTAATTTTTTTATTAATTGTTGTTTCTCTAACATATTGTTTAAACTTTCAGGACTTGAATCTATAGTTTGTGATATATTATTAATTTCTCTATATACATCATCTATTTGAACAAATGATTCATTAATAATCTTTAACATACTTGTAGTATCTATGCCAAATTGCCCTAAAAGATCTATTTGCTTAATTATTTTTGATAGATTATCTAAAATAGAATTATTTTCTTTGTATAAAGTTAATGTAATTTCTTGAGTTAAATTTTGTATTTTTTCTGCATTTTTTAATTTTGGTAATTCATTTTCAATTGTATTTTCATCATCAATATTTAAGTTAGCTTTATCTATTTCGTGTACTTGATAATTATACAAATCTAACATTTTTTCTCTTTCAGAATTAGATATTTCAATAGAATTCTTTTTATTTTTAAAATTTTCCAATATGTCATATTTAGCAGAGAGATCTTCTAATAATTTTTTATTGTCTGCAATATCATCTACAATTTGTTTTTGGTATTGATTATCAAACAGCATATTACTTTTATGCTGGGCATAAAAATCTATTAAATATTTTCCAATGTTTGATAATGTGTTTATACTTACAGGCATATCATTTATAAAAGCTTTGCTTTTACCGGATAGTTCAATTTGTCTTCTTATTATAATATCACAATCATATTCAATTGCAAGTTCTGTCAATGTTTTTTTTACTTTAATGTTGTTTGAAATATCAAAGTTAGCAATAATTGTGCATATGTTTGCACCAGTTCTAATAATGGATGTTGTTGCTCTGGAACCTAAAAGCAAATCAATAGAATCTATAATAATAGATTTTCCTACTCCGGTTTCACCGGTTATAACGGTTAAACCTTTGTTAAAATCAATAGAAATATCTTCTATAAGAGCATAATTTTTAATAGATATACTATTAAGCAATTAAACCCCCCATTTTAGTTTTGTTTTTAATGTATCAAAATATGAATATTTACTATTTCTTATGAATTTTGCAGTTTTTGGAAATACTTTTATTTTTACTTTTTTATTTTTTTCTAATATATAATTTTCTTGCCCATCTATAGAAACAATTAAATCTGATTTCCTATTATTAGCTGTACAAGAAAATTCCAATGTATTTTTAGAATCCACTATCATTGGTCTGTGTGTTAATGTATGAGGGGAAATAGGATCTATTATAAATAGAGATAATGTTGGGTAAACAATTGGACCTGAAAGTGCAAGCGAATAGGCTGTTGAACCTGTTGGTGTTGCAACAAGGACACCATCTCCTTTATAACTTGAAAGAAAATATCTGTTTACAAAAGCATCAATAGCTGTTAATCTACCATCATATACCGAACGAATAGCACAATCATTTAAAGCTGTTGTTCTTATAACTTTTTTTTCTGTTGGTATTTCAATATCAAGCATCATTCTTTCTTCATATTTTATACCGTTTTTAAATATTTGTTCTAATGAAAGGTATAAGTTACTTAAATCGGTGTCTGTTAAAAAACCTAAAGTCCCTAAATTTACTCCCATAATAGGAATAGAATATTTAGAAACAAGTCTTGCAGTTCTTAACATTGTTCCATCTCCACCTAAGCAAATAATAAAATCTAAGTTAGGATTTTTATTTAAACTGGTAGATATTTGTTTAACATTTAGATTCTTTTTCTTTAACCAATTTGTAATTTGTAAAGAATATTTTTTAGCATTCTCTTTAGAATGATTATATGTTATTCCAATATTATATTTCATATATAACCTTTAATATAAAATTTGCTATAATACTTTATTATATATAAAAACTGATATTAATGTACAATTTGTATTATAGAATTTGCATAGTTTTTGTTATAGACATTGAATTACTCGGATATAGTCTAAATTTGAAAGTTTATATAAAAATATAAGGAGTAATGATGTTTTGGCAAAAAGATATTGAATTAATGGATAGAGAAGAAATAAGAAATGTACAGCTTGATTTTATTAACAAAGAGATAAAAATTGCAAAAAAATCAGAATTTTATAAAAATAAATTATCAAATATTGATAAAATATCATCACTTGATGATGTAAAAAAATTACCTTTCACAACTAAAGATGATTTAAGAAATTCCTTTCCATATGGATTTTTAGCCACAGATTTAAAAAATGTTATTAGATTGCATTCATCTTCTGGAACAACAGGAAATCCAACTGTTGTTTTTCATACAGCTTTTGATATTTCAAATTGGGCTAATTTATCTGCAAGGTGTATGTATACTGCCGGTGCAAGAAATAATGATATTTTTCAAAATACTATGGGATATGGGCTTTTTACTGGCGGGATAGGCTTTCACTATGGTGCTGAAAAGCTTGGGATGTTAACTATTCCTGTTGGGCCAGGCAATAGTAAAAGACAAGTTTGGTTTATGCAAAATTTTAAAACTTCTGTTATCCATATTTTACCAAGTTATGCATTAAGATTATTTCAAACAGTAGAAGAAATGAAAATAGATGTAAAAAAAGATTTGAATTTAAGAATTGCTTTTATTGGTGCAGAACCGCACAGTGAAGAAATGAGAAAAAAAATAGAAGAACTTTATAATATAAAAGCATTTAATTCTTATGGACTTTCAGAAATATCTGGTCCAGGAGTTGCTTTTGAATGTCAGTGCCAGAGCGGATTACATATATGGGAAGATTATGTATATCCTGAAATAGTTGATCGAAATACTTTAGAAGTTCTTCCAGATGGACAAGAGGGGGAGCTTGTTTTAACAACATTACAAAGAGAGGCAATGCCTCTTATAAGATATAGGACAAGAGATTTAACTAAGATTATAACAGAGCCATGTGCTTGTGGAAGAACTCATAGAAGAATTGCAAGAATTACAGCCAGAACAGATGATATGATTATTATTAATGGAGTAAATATTTTCCCAATTCAGATAGAAAAAACAATAATGTCTATTCCAGAAGCAGGAAGAAATTATGTTATTGAAATTTTTGAGAATAATTTCATGGATAAGCTTTGTATTAAATTAGAAATAGACAATGATAATTTTGGTGGAACATTACAAGATTTAGAAAAGTTACAAAATAAGTTAGAAAATGAATTAAAGCAAGAAATAGGAGTAACACCAATTATAAAGTTTGTAGATGCAGGGAGCTTGCCTGTTAGTGAAGGTAAAGTAAAAAGAGTTTTTGATTTAAGAAATAAAAATAAATAAAGTTTGGGAGTATATTATGGCATATCATTTATCTGTTTTTTTAGAAAATAATCCAGGCAAATTACAAAGGATAACTAAGATTTTATCAGATAATAATATTAATTTAAGAGCTATGTCTCTTGCAAGTTCCGGTGAATTTGGAGTAATGAAATTACTTGTTGATAATCCTGAAAAAACTTTTGAGGTTTTAAAACAAAATAAGTTAACTGTAACAAAAAGGCAAATTACAGCTGTTGTTGTTGATAATATACCTGGTAGTTTCAATCTTTTATTAAATAAATTATCCCAAAACGATATCAATATTGAAGATTGTTATGGTTTTCTGTTAAGTGATGGAAAAACAGCTGCGATAATTTTAGAAATTGAAAATCATCCTAATGCAGAACAATTGTTATCAGGTCTGGGTTTTAATGTTTTAACTGCAGAAAAAATATATAAATATTAATACTAAAAGGAATTTAAGATGATAGCAATTATTTTAATAAGTTTTTTTATGATAGTTATGATAGGTATTGGTATTTGGGGTATGAAAAAAACAACTACATTGAATGATTTTTTTTTAGGTGGTAGAAATATAGGGCCTTTAGTATCAGCTTTTGCTTACGGAACAACATATTTTTCTGCAGTAGTATTTATTGGTTTTGCCGGACAATTTGGATGGATATTTGGATTAAATTCTCTTTGGATTGCTGTTGGTAATGCTTTTTTTGGAGCATTTCTTGCATGGATATTTTTAGGAAGAAGAACTAGAGTCATGACGCAGAATTTAGATGCCATGACAATGCCTGAATTTTTACAATCAAGATATGGCGGGAAATATATTAAAATAATAGCTGCAATAGTTATATTTATGTTTTTACTTCCATATTCTGCTTCTGTTTTTAAAGGACTTGGATATTTATTTGAAGTCAACTTTAATATATCTTTTGACTTTGCTCTTTTGATAATAATGGTTATAACAGCTATATATTTGATCCTTGGTGGATACTTTGCCATAACAATAACTGATTTTATACAAGGTTTTGTAATGTTAGTAGGAGCTGTTTTGATGGTAGTTATTATATCAGGTAAAGCCGGTGGAATTATTAATTCAATACAAACAGTTTCT
>Ga0265294_10010326_pt1 | contig 10632 bp, 9 predicted proteins | sample MunlanPumphouse3_FD_192504 | JGI IMG/M metagenome (GOLD analysis project Ga0265294, IMG submission 192504) | Groundwater microbial communities from a municipal landfill in Southern Ontario, Canada - Pumphouse #3 | ecosystem: Environmental > Aquatic > Deep subsurface > Groundwater | place...
GAGTAAGTAATTCGCTCGGAAACGTCCTGTTCCATACGCGGTCTCCTTCGGCATTGAGTTGGGCGACCCACGCACTGGCATCGCAGGTTCCTCCGGTGACAAAGCCTCCCGTGGGTAATGCGATTATCGTACTGACGCTCTGATCCGGAGCAAATGCTGTCTCCCATAGGATCATTCCATTCTCGTCAAGTCTGACGGACTGATTGTTCCCCACTACAGCATATCCGCCGTCCGGTGCCCTGACCAGCAACAACCGTTCCCCCCGTTCGCTTTCGTCACCGATTGATGTGTTCCAGAGGGTATTTCCACGTACATCCATCCGTGTCAGAACTCCCAAATGTCCAGCGACGACATAACCTCCACCCGGAGCCTCGACAAGTGATTCACCCCATTCCAGTTTTGTATCAATGGCTATATCTGATACAGCCTCACCCCCTGTATCAAAGGTAAAAATGCGGGGGATTAAACCCTCTGTGCCTGCGACTGCGTACCCACCATCACGCGTCTGGATAATCGTTGCACCGGTTATTTTTGGGTCGCCATCAATGATCGTGGTCCACTGCTGGTTCCCGTCTGCATCGACTTTAAGGATCCAGAAGCCAGCGGTTATATCTCTTTTGCCATACTGTCCGTTATTGACACATCCGGCGGTGAATAATATGGTTAGTATGAAAAGAACGACGATGATCACGGTGGCCGTATTCCTTATTCTTTGGTGATCCCGACTCGGCATACTTTAGATTCTTGTTCTTTTGGTATACATTAGTTCGTTCACCGAATATTCAGTTGTCTGCTGAATAAATGGGAGCCCCTGCGAGGTTCATAAAATTCGTCAGTAGCAAGAGGTGTAATCAGATGATCGTAAACTCTTCTGATATATCCTTATAATACGAAAAGAGGTGCTTGCCCCATGCCAGGGCCGGACGGTCGGTTCCGATGAGGTCGCTTGAGATATCGTATTTGTAATCATCAATCCTGCACAATCCGAAGGAAAGGGTTGCATCGGTGACCGTCAGCCCGATATAAAGAGGCATAGGTGCCACGTACACCCTGAAGTGTTCATACTCTTCAATCTGTTTGATTTTACTCAGGAACGGTTCCTTCCTGAGTTCTTCAGCGATCTCGGTGTTCACCACCATCTCCACGGGTATTCCTTCCTTCACCTTTGTAATGAGGGCATCCGCATGGTTGTGGCTCATGAAAGAGGAGACGATATGAATATATTCGGCGTTTTCAACCATCTCGAAAAAACGCTCAAGGACAGAGAAAATGTCCATATTGCTGATTTCGACAATCGTGGAATTACAGAGGTCGCTGATGTCACGCAGAAACGGGGCAGGAAGCGCTTCAAGATAGTGCGACGACCAGAATGTTGGATTTTTACTGAAAAGGAAAGCTGTTCTGATGTGATCCTGTATCTGTGATGAAATGACCTTTCCCTGTGGTGTCAGATGGTAGGTGTCATCATGGTAGTGGATGTAATGCACTCCCTCCAGAAACCGGATCTTCGGGAGGAGCGTCTGTGAAGTAGTGTCTGTCACTCCGCGAAGCTTTGCAAGGGTTCTGTCCCCTCCGCCCAGTGAGATCATGATCTGCAACAGTAGCCATGACCGAAACAGCTTCTGGATATCATCTTGGTGTGTGTTGAAGATTTCAAGTGTATCCAATGGATCCCCCCACTGTAATCCATAATTTCCAGATACTATATAATTAAGGTATTGAACATTTGCATTAAACTCCGCTGATTTTTTTAAATACTGCAAAAATCGTCATATTTGTCTCATGACAGTCCTCACAATTTTTGAATCTGTCTGTATTGTCAGGACATATGTGTTGATGTCCATCTGTCGATTTTTTCGGGGATCTCCACCACACCAGCCGAACACCGGCTCTTTGCGGCTGTACTGTTCGCAGATGAAGAGAATGGGTTTTCTTCAGTTTTCTGCCCGAACCGGATCGGACTGTTCTCCGGATTAATAAAAATCGAATGTCCGATGAGGGTATTTTTGAACCGTTATTTGTTAATTAAGATAATTGCCCCCCCATTTTTCGGGTAATGATATTATAAATTTCTGCGAGAAGGAACCCAACAATACTACTAATGACGATGACTGCACCAAGGCACCCGATAATGGTATAGATGTTGAAGAACTGAAAAAACCCTGCATATTCTTCCGGAAGGAATATCATAATCCCTCTGATGATGAAATAATACAATAAAAGACCGCAAACAGACAAAATAATGGCAATACCGGAGATGATTCCGGTGAACATTTTTACAAATGAAAATGTATCGATTTGAGAGATTTCAACAGAATCTGTGTTGGTTACCTGTTCCTTTTTTTCCATGAATTTTACCTTCATTAAATAATAATTATGATTTCTAAAAGAATTAAAAGATTTATGAAATATATTTCCATCCTGTATCAGTGAAATATGTCTGTACAGGAGGGATATATAACGGCCCAACTTCTGCGATGTGGCCACCTGTTGTCTTATAATTACCCGACGAAAGAACTGTGTATGCGAAACCGGCCTTCATTTCATATACATTGTAGCCATCCTTATAATCAAGGGCATATGTTATTCCATTGTCTTTTTCCAAATCAGATGCAAAGGACATATAAGGAATTGTATACCAAGGATTTGGAAGCCAAACTCTGTTATTTGATTCAAAATCCACAGTCATTGAAAATAATCTCTGGTTAAGAGACGATTCGGGATGCACAACAATTAGAGGTAGACCGTCCAATAATTGTTGTCCTTCTGTTTGGTCGTTCGTGGATAAACCAGTATTCTGATTATCTGAGTCCGTAAGTGGCTGTTGATAAATATATTCTTTTGTGCTTTCAGACATACTATTTAATGCATCTGGAAAAACTTTTTCAAGAAATTCTCCGGTTGTAATATGTTCGCCCTTAAGTTCATTGTATACCTTCAGTTGCTCTTCACTTGCAGTAAATGAATGTCCTTGCTTCACATCGTCTCTGGATATTTCTTTAATAACATATTTTACCGTCGTTGGAATATACTCATTATTTTGTCCTTTCATCATTTGAGATGTCGAAGATAAATCAGCAGTATATCCAATTTTAGATAATTTCAACAGTGTGGAATCAATTTTCTCTACAGATTGCATTATTTTTTGATGGTTTTGCCCGGATACGGCCTGATTGTAGTCAATAACTTGTTCATCAAGAAGTTCAGTCAATGACGTTTTTACGATTTCTGTGTCATTACTCTCTTGTTGCGCACTCACCGCCGACACCATCACCACGCTCACCAACAGCATCACCAGGAGAACGGAGAGTGCCTGAATTCCAATTCTTTTTTTCATACGTTTTCCTCCGTTTTATCCGGAGGTAAACCATGACAACAGCTTCAAATATTATCGAAGCCAATGAAGTTTTGCCTCCGGGCAGCGCGGGGTTCATATGACTGTGTGAAATGAGGTGAACTCCCGACTACAATTTACCCATATATCTTCTGGTATACATTAGTACGTTCACCGAATATTCAGCGATCTGACGAATATAAAAGAACCCATTAGTACGTTCACCGAATATTCAGCGATCTGACGAATATAAAAGAACCCCTGATGAGACTCAGGTCACTGTTTTCCGGTGTATGCTCAAATTAGAACATACATTACTTTGGATTTTGGTATTTGACATTAGTTTATTCGATGAATATTCAGTTATCTGATGAATATAAAAGAACCCTGATGGGATCCACATAAGAATGCCGCCCAAAAATACTCCTACTGAGTAAATCAGGGGAATGAAGAGCGCCTTTGCATCCGGAGCGTAGAGACGAATTGGATAGAACATTACCACGGTAATGACAAGGAGGGTGATACCGGTACAGTTCATCACTGACAGGAGGATTCTGGTTCTCTGTATCCCAAGGATCACAGGAATGGTCGCAACACCTGAATCTGTGCTGCCAAAAGAGCGATGTTCACCTGAGGAAGGTAGCTCTCTTTCCTCGATTACCCATATTCAGCAATGTGCAGGTGTTCAGACTCAGAGAAGATGGAGAACAAGTCAATGAACAGCTTGTTTTTCCTTTTGCAATGTGGCCCATTGAATTCCATTTTGGTAGCTTTCTAAATGATTTGAGAAATGGAGTTGTGATCCCTAATTTTAATGTTATCAAAACCCTGAAAATATTTCGAAAAAGGCAAAAAAAGGAGTTTTTCAGCTCATCAGTCTCTAACCAAGTGAGGCAATGCCCCCGAAGTCTATGGCATTGTTGAAAGTGGTCAGATAGTCCTCTTTAGCATTCTCAGCATCAATAAAGACAAAGAACCTGCCGTCAACATTCACATACTCGATATACTCTTTTTCGATCTTGTCATGCATGACCCAGGCAGGATATCCATCGACAGTGGTGCTCTTCCAGGACATCTCAGTAGTGTCTATTGTCACCATGGAGTCCCACATCTGCCAGTAACCTACACCCATCATTTCTGCGGTGTCCTGTATGACTACAGTCACAACAACCGAGTCATCGGTCATTTGAGTATATTCTCTGCTTACCAGACTCCATGATCCCTCGCTTGTTGTGAGTGTGGTGCCATCGACCTCTCTGGAAATCCATTCGCCGGTCATATCCGGAAGATATGGTTCGAGTTTACTGTAATGAACCGCCCCGGTCTCCGAGTCCCTGTCATCTGTTCCTGAGTAATCCGGTTCTGTGTTGGCAGGCATGTTTGTCGCCTCAGTTGCCTGAGGAGTATCAACAGGAGACTCATCACCCGTGCATCCGGAGATCACACATGATAACGCCACAAGAAGCAAAAGCGCAACCACACCACCTGTAATAAATCTGTTTTTTTGCATCATCTAATCACCTATGGCGATCAGTCATTGCAGCATATTCTATATTTATAATTTCCTCTGAATATTATGCATCACAAAAAAGATCGTGATTTGAACGACAGTTATCTATCATCTGGCTCACAGAACTGATATAAATGACATCCAGACGTCTTTTCAGATATTATCCAGATGACTTCGGAGAACTCAGGTTCAGTGTAATCCACATGGACCTCTGTTTTGATGTGTATGATGAGCACACCTCTGTTGTCTCAGATCTCCATGCCAGGAACCTTGAGGAACCTCTGACAAAAATCTCACTCAATGCAAAGGATCTTGAGATCACAGCAGTCGGATGTCCGGAGGTGCCTGTATCATTTAACTATGACAAAGAGGCAAGCCTCCTCTGGATTACGTTTTCAGAGCCTATAATGCCGGGTTCTGAGTTTACCATCCATACAGAGACTATCTGTCACCCGTCCACCCACATCCTTGAGGGCCTCTATTATGACGAGACCCCGGCAGGCGCCCCGCCACAGCAGATCACCCAGTGCCAGCAGTGGGGTTTCCAGCGGATTGTGCCGTGTATTGACGACATGTGCGCGAAATGCACTTACACCACAACCATACACGCTGATGAGCGCTACACCTCTCTGATCACCAACGGTGATGTGAGCCGCCCCCGTAACCCTCTGGGTGATCACCGTGTCTCAATCACCTATGAGAACTCAGTCACTCCAATGGCCCCGTACCTCTTCTTCCTTGGTGTCGGCACATATGACACATTCAGACGCAGATTTGAGTATCCAGATGGGAATGTATTCTCAATTGAGCTTCTGGTGCCTCCTGGCAGTGAACCTGAACCTGCAGAACAGGCCCTTGAGATGATAGCAGACGGTGCCCTCTGGGTGTACCTCTTTACAGGCCCTGACCGCTATGAGACCCCTGCAATCAGGCATGAGATCTATGACCTCTGCCACAGGCGTGATAGCCTCATAAGGGAGGCAGGAAGTCCGGATGAGATCGCAGCAATAAAAGAGAGATGCAGAGAACTGGTGCAGATGATACATCCCGGATACCAGTATACAGGCACTGTCTACCGCGAGATCGGGATGCAGAACTCTGACTTCGGAGGCATGGAGAATGTTGGCAACACCACAATCACCACAAACCGCATAATGCCTTTCAGGAATATCACAGATTCTGCCTATGAATATATGATCCGGGTAAAGGTGCATGAATACTACCACAATATCAACGGCTCTGAGGTCACAGGTGCAAGCCCCTTTGAGATCTGGCTGAATGAGGCCGTGACCGTGCACATCGAGAACCAGTATCATGCCTTCCTGTTTGGTGAATCATACAGCAGACTTCAGACGGTCCTTGAACTCCTCTCTCCTATGGGCGGCACCTTCTTCTATGACCGTGGTGCAGGCTCGATGCCAATTGAGCCGGACGGCTTCAATGATCCAAATGACCTGATCACAAGTGTCACCTATGTCAAATCCCCTGAATTTGTCAGGATGATCGAGACTCTGATGGGAAAGGAGGCATTTGTAAGGGCCCTTGACCACTATCATGAGAAATACAGCCATTCCAATGCCACAGGTGTGCAGTGGCTCAAAGAGATGGAAAAGGAATCAGGGCTCTCATTTACCTCCATGGCAGAGGGCTGGCTCAAACAGAGGGGCTACCCACTGATCACTGTGGATTCAGAGTATGACAATGTCTCGCGCCGCCTGACACTTTCTATCTCACAGAGGGGGCCTGAGAAAGGCCAGTGCTGGGAGTTCCCGTTCTCTGTTGTCTGTGTGGATGAGAATGGCAGGGACTACACAGAGAAGAGTGCCTGGATAAAGTCGCCTGTCTCTGCACTCACCATCGATGGTGTCAACAGACCTGCATATCTCTCACTCAACAGGGGTTATGGGATCTACGCAAAGACCACCGACAGTGCAGGCACAGAAGAACTCCTGATGCAGGCCCGTACTGACAGTGATCTCATCAACAGATACTGTGCATTCAACAGACTTGCCGGGAGTGAGATGCTTCGTCTGCTCAATGATCCAGAGGCCGCGGTCTCTGATGGGTTCACAGAGCTCTGTTATGATCTAATTTCAGATAATGCACTAATGGAGGAGACAGGCGGCCAGTTCCTGACCATCTTTGAGTCTGTGGATGACGAGACAGAGACACACCACTATCGTAAGCTCTATGATGCAAAACAGAGGATTTACAGGGCATTTGCGGGCCGTTACCTGGAGGAACTCACTGCACTCTATCAGCATTATGAGAAAGAGATCTCAGGTGAGACTGATCTTGCCTCCCGTGTCTGTGACATGAAACTCCGTCAGGTGATGAATACCTGTCTTGTTCTGCTCTCCAGCCTTGACACACATGAGACACAGTCACTTGCGCTGCGGCAGTTTGAGAGGGCAGAGAATGCGAGTGAGAAACTCACTGCATTCTCATGCTATCTCAACAGTTCAGCAGATGATAAGATGGCAGTTCTTGAGAGGTTCTGGAAGGATTCAGAGTGTGATCTTGTATCATGGGAGAACTTCCTTGCCACTGTCGCCCTCTCAGACTCTGCGGATCTGGTCTCTATTCTGAAGGATATTGAGAGTTCGCCTTCATTCAGGCTTGAGCAGGCAAATGACCAGCGTGCCCTCTACGTGAGGTTCGCCTACAACAGAAAGATCTCACTCCAGACCTCTGAAGGACGTGCATTCCTGCTGGAGAGCCTCCAGAGGCTCGGCACTGTGAATGAATACAGCACAGTCAATGCCCTCTCAGTATTTGGGAACATTGACCTCATGGAGAAAGAATATCATATCCCTCTGATTGATCTGCTTGTAAATCTCAGGAATTCCCTTGACCCTGCGAAGTCGCCTTCTGTCTGCAATACGATCAGAAGACTGCTCATAGGTGCTCCGGAGTCCATATCTGAGTACGAAAAAGAGACAGGTGTGCGGGTGATTGGGGACTGAAAACCCCATCTTCTTCTGGCAATCCAGCAAAGTTTAAGTATCGGCTGAATAGATGGGTCTGTATGTCTGTGAACGCTGATATAAAAGTCCCCCTCGATGTCCCTGAGGAGGCAAAAGCGACATATAAGGAAAATTACGCAAAAATGACTCATAATTCAGGTCGTCTGATGCTCTTTGCCGGAGATCAGAAGGTGGAGCACCTCAATGCTGATTTTTATGGTGACGACATCCATGAGGACGATGCCAGCCCTGAGCACCTCTTCAGGATCGCCTCACAGGCACGTATTGGTGTATTTGCAACCCAGCTCGGCCTGATCAACCAGTATGGGGAGGATTATCCTGAGATTCCATATCTGGTCAAACTCAACTCAAAGACCAACCTCATAGAGACCGCACAGCGTGATCCCATGAGCCCCCTGCTCCACTATGTGGATCAGGTCGCTGATATCCGCGAGAGAACAGGGCTTTCGATCTGTGGTGTGGGCTTTACCATCTATCTTGGAAGTAAATTTGAGGCCGAGATGCTCAGAGAAGCGGCTCAGATTGTCAACGAGGCTCATCAGTATGGCTTCGTAACAGTTCTCTGGATATATCCACGCGGCAAGGCCGTGAAGGACGAGAAAGATCCTCACCTCATCGCCGGTGCCGCTGGTGTGGCCGCCTGCCTTGGCAGTGACTTTGTAAAGGTCAACGCACCCAAGAAAGACGGCGTTGCGTCAGGTGACCTCATAAAGGAGGTCACCATGGCCGGAGGGCGCACAAAGGTCGTGTGTGCGGGCGGATCAAGCGTGGATGCCGGGGCCTTCCTGCAGCAGTTATATGACCAGATCCATATAGGCGGAACGGCAGGAAATGCGACCGGCAGGAACATCCACCAGAAGGGCCTTGATGAGGCTGTGAGAATGTGCAATGCCATCTCAGCGATAACCTTTGATGATGCCGATGTCGCCGCCGCCATGAAGATCTACAGGGGCGAGTGAGACTGAGGGGCAGGGATGCCCCTGTAAATCTGTTTTTTTTGGCTCTGGGGGTATTTTATTCATGAGTGTCGGAGCCCGCAAGTCTTTGATTTGTGAGCGCCAGCGAGCCCAAAAAACACAAAGTGTTTTGAGGCAGGGGGTTTCACCCCCGCCAGCCCCCACTCGTGATAGTCCCCCTGTCAGGAGTCAGTCCCTGAGTTGGGGAAATGGGTTCTTAGCCATTCCAGACACCATCCTGTGCCTGGTGTGAACGAAGTGAACATGAGAAGACGAAGTCTTTGAGAGCTGGCGGGGCCAGCCGCGTTAAATCAAAGACCTGTGGGTATTCGGCAAATCATAGATTTAACCGGACCCCACGCCCAGAAGGCGTGGGGTTCATGGCAATCGAAGATGCAAGCATTGTCTCAAGCTCACTGACGCTCGCACCCTGCCTACACTAAAACAATGTTTTATTCATGGTCTGACTAAGTCCTGCCTCTCATAAATGTGATAATTTCCCTGGAGGATGTAAGCCCCTGAGTCTGAGAACAGGATTCTAAACAGTTTCAGAGGGTCTACAGATCCACATTCTCCCAGAATTCCTGAATTACAGAAGAGATCAGGCTGTTAAGTCTGAGAACCTTATCATCATCTATAGACAACGTGCCTGAAGTCATGGACTCATAGAGATCTCTGTTGATCTCAAGTTGTATCCATGGAATCTTCTCAAGTTTCTGGTGAAATTTACAGGTAAAACCGCCGGAGAATGGATTGTTTATTGCCACCTCTCCTCTGCCCTCCAAATGGTTTTCAAAGGACGTGGCAAGGGTCTGTATGATCTCAGGTTCACAGGTGAGTCTGCCCCTGCCCCCTGGCTTTTTTGGCATGCCCATCCTGTCTCCGCCATTGCTCAGGCAGACAAGAGGGCGCCTCTGGCCAGGTTCTTTGCTTGTCAGGGGGGCCTCAGGGTGCATACTGTGGCAGTCAATTGCCAGTGAAACCCTGCCAGCCAGCAGAACATCCCTGATCCTGTAGTGGAAGGGATAGTAATACTCTGCAAGCAGTCTCCTGATCAGGCCTGCATCAGGTAAAAATCCGTTATTGTAAACAGGGTTGCCGTCTGCGGTGACCATCTTGACAACCCCGTCAGGATACATGGGCGGGGTGCGGAAGGGTGAACGGTTTACATCCACGAACACTCTTGAGACATCCATGCCTATTGTCTCCTCTACAGAGTCCCCAAAGTCATATATCCGTGCCGTCGCCGGATCGCTGTTATAAGCCACCTCCTCCTCTGTAAGCCTGATTCGGGCTTCAACCTCAGGGGGAACGCGAATGCCCCCATGGGGAATTGTTATCAGAAGAGGCAGGCGGCAGTTCATATCTATTCCTCTGTGCTGAGTATCTCCTGTACCCTTCCCACCTGCCCGTCCTGCAGGCGCACTTTGATGCCATGCGGGTGTGAGGAGGAGTTTGTCAGGATGTCTTTCACAACTCCCTCAGTACGCTTTCCTGTTCTCTGATCATTCTTAAGTATTATGGATACAGCAAGGCCTGCATGTATATCCTTCCTGTACATTCCGTTTTTTGCTGAACTCTGTGCCATCTTATACCTGACCTGCCGTTATTCAGGGCTTAACCAGTATTGTCTTTGTCTCAAGGTAGCTGTCAAGGGATTCACAGCCGTTTTCACGGCCGATTCCGCTTGACTTCACACCGCCAAAGGGCACATCAGGTGGTATTGCCAGGTGCTGGTTAACCCAGACTATGCCTGCCTCAAGCGCCTCTGCGGCTCTGGCTGCCTCAGATAGGTTTTTCGTCCAGACCGAGGCCCCAAGACCGAAGGGCGTTCTGTTTGCCCTC
>Ga0265294_10010327_pt1 | contig 10631 bp, 16 predicted proteins | sample MunlanPumphouse3_FD_192504 | JGI IMG/M metagenome (GOLD analysis project Ga0265294, IMG submission 192504) | Groundwater microbial communities from a municipal landfill in Southern Ontario, Canada - Pumphouse #3 | ecosystem: Environmental > Aquatic > Deep subsurface > Groundwater | place...
TATCAATAAATGTAGTAATATTATTAATATTATTATCTTCAGAAAAAACTATATTAGTATTAAATAGTTTATTATATGGAGAAGATAAATATAAATCTCTAGTAATAAGAAATTCTTCTTTTGAATATTCAATAGGTGAATTACTTGTTTTACAACGATTTAAGTATTGCTCATAATCGTGGTATATAATTATCAATTGATTAATATTAAATAATCCGGCTTAATTCCTGAACATAATTAGGATACTTTTCATTGAATATATTACTTCTATTAAATAAAGATGAATAAACGAATTCTGAAGTAAATAAACGAACCATTAAAATATTTTATTTATTTCTTTTCCAAAATGGATTAATTCTTTTTGTTGTTTTTCTAAAAAGCTACTTAAACAAGATACAAAATCTTTTTGTTCAGTTCTATAATCCGGAGGAGTATCTTTAATTGGAATATAACTTTTAAAATTTTCATATTTATCAGCTAATACCGTATCTTTAGATACTCTATCAGGTCCTTCAATTATTAATAATGTTGGTTTCATATTTTTCCTATAAAATTATTTTATTTACTTTTAATTCATTAATATCTATTTCAGCAATTGATAAATTATTAAATTGTATTGTTGTTGAATTTATTAAATCATAAGTATCAAATTCAATATTACTTAAATAAGATATTATAGCTCGAATTAACATTCCATGTGAAAATATTACAATATTTTCATAGTTTTTTTGTTCATCTTTTAAAAAACTAATTATAGATATAATTTTTTTATCAATTATTTTTTTATTTATTTTTACTTTAGAATTTAATTCATCTCTATTATAAAAACTTTTTTTAATTCCATCTAATTCATGACAATCTATTTCATTAAATATAGCTAATTTATTAGTTATTTTATTTTGCGGAAATAAAGCATTAGAAGTTTGAATTGTCCTATTTAAGTTAGAAGTATAAATTATAAAATCCTTATTAAATGGCAATTTATTAACTTTTTTATGCCAATTAATTTTATCTATTTTTGAAATATTTTTAATATCTGAATTAATTGCCGTTTGAATTAAACCGATTAGAATTATTATCGGTTTTTGCATGTCTTATTAAATATATCATATTTTTTCCTTTTCTAATCAAAATATAATAAAATTTATTATATTTATGTTTATAAAGGAATTAATGTTTATAAAGGAATTAATGTTTATAAAGGAATTAATGTTTATAAAGGAATTAATGTTTATAAAGGAATTAATGTTTATAAAGGAATTAATTATGATGAAATATAATATCATTTTTTTAGATATCGACGGTGTATGTAATACAGATACATCATATCAACAATATTTGTATAATTTTTATGGTGTAGATAGTGCTAAAGATGTAAATAAAGAAGTAAAACATGTTAAAAAGCTAAATAACAGTTTTATGCCAAAACTCAATTTAGAATATTGGCCAATGGATCAAAATGCTATTAATAATATTCATAGATTATTAAGAGAAGTTCCAAATCTTAAATTTGTGATTAGTTCTTCTTGGAAAACATTAGGTTCTATAGAAAAAATACAAAAAATTTTTCAATTAAAAGGATTAAATATTCCAATTTTGGATAAAACTTCGTCATTAGTTAATAGAGGTTTTGAAATTAAAGATTGGCTAGATAAAAATGCCTTGATAATTAATAAATACTGTGTAATAGATGATAATACTTTTTATATTAAAGAAATTATTCCTAATGAATTAATTGTTTCGGTTAATCCAAATATAGGATATTCAAGTACTGATTTTGAAAAAACAATAAAAATTTTTGAATAATTAAAGGAATATTTATGAACTTAGATATAGACTCTTTACAAAAATCTGGTTATATTATTATGGAAGCTATTACTGGAAGCACTTCTTTTAATTTAAACACACCGACCAGTGATATAGATAAACATGGAGTATTTATTTTACCAATTAAAGATCGTTTAAGATATGATTATATTGATGAAATTAAAGATGAAAAAAATGATTGTGTATATTGGGAAATAGGAAAATATTTAGAATTATTAGCTAAAGCCAATCCTGGTGCTTTAGAATTATTATATTCTCCGGAAAAATTTATATTACAAAAAAAGGCGGTATTTGATTTAATTCCAAAAGAAAAATTTTTAACTATGCATTGTAAAGATACTTTTATTCAATATGCAAAAAGTCAAATAAAAAGGGCATTTGGATTAAATAAAAAGGTATTTAAACCAAAAGAAAAAGAACCAGAAGTTTTAGAATTTTGTTTTATTTGGGATGGTAAAATAGCTGAAAATGTAAAAAGTTTTTTAGCTAAAAACAAAATTAATCAAAAAAATGTTGCTATTTCGGCCATTGATAAAATGGAAAATATGTATAATTTATATATACAATTAGAAAGTGATAGCTCTTTACGTTGGGCTTATGGTATAGTTAGAGATGAAAAAAATTCTAAAGATATTCAATTAAGTTCAATTCCTAAAGGTATTGAATCTTCTGCAATTATGTTTTTTAATAGAAATGCATATTCAAAAGAATGTAAAGAATATGCTCAATATATTGAATGGAAACTTAAAAGAAATAATGATAGATATGAAAAAACTTTAGAACACGGTAAAGGCTATGATTCTAAAAATATGATGCATAATTATCGTCTTTTATTAACTGCTAAAGATATTGTAGAGAAAAAAACTATTATTATTGATAGAACTAAAGATAGAGAATTTTTATTTAAAATAAAAAATGGTGAATTTGAATTTGATGAATTAGTTTCTATGTCTGAAAAATTAGTTGATGAAATAGATGTTTTATTTACCAATAGTAATTTACCAGAAAATTGCCCAGATATTAATGATTTATTAATTAAGATTTTATTTACTAATGAAAAAAGCTTATCAATAATAAAATATTTTAGATCATTAATTAAATTTTATAAAGGATAATTATGATTAAAAGCGGTTTAGGTCTTATCGATGTACAAGGCGGTTTAATTTCAGGTAAAGTATATCCAATTTTCGGAGATAAAAAAATGGGTAAAACCACAATATTGTCTTGTATTCATCATAATTGTGGTTGTTCAATTGTATGTAATGATACAAATGAATATGAAACTCCATTAGCTCTTGATTTAGATAGATTTAAGCCAGAATATAATACGGATTTTATCTATAAATGGAATAAAGTTATATCAAAAATAGAATTAATGTTAGAAAGTGACAAAAAACCTACCTTAATTATCGATATTAAAAAAGATGTATTAACTGATTCAATAGATATCGCTAAAAAATATAATATTCCGGTATTAATTTCTATCGATTCAAAATTTTCTATTCCTTTTAATATTCTAGAAGATATAATAGAAATTAATAAATGTAAAGGTAATGAATTTACCAGAATAGTATCATTTAAAGATAAATCTGAAATAATAAAATTCGATTTATCTTCTAATTCTTTAATATCTAATCTGGAATATATAAATTAGTTGGAGTATCTTTATGGATAAATTCATCAATTTTAATTTCAGGATATGTTTTAGCAAAAATTTGAAGATTAAATGGTGAAGTAACAATATGAAAACCGTTCTTAGAAGGAATATATCCTAAAATTTTATTACCTTTAGGTTGGCATTCATTATTAATAACTTCAATATATTTTAAAATTCTTGAATCCTTTTCATCAAAAATGTTATCTATATCTAATAACCATTTTTTATTTTTTTCTGAATTATGTGAGCCCATTACACTAGCATATAATTTAATAACAGAAATACTTTGATTTTTTATATGGCGATCGATTATTTCAGAAATAGTTAAAAGATTATTTTCATTAATATTTCTTTGGTTTAATCTAATATATGCTCTGGCATTAAAAAAATTACAAATTTCAATAATTTTAGGTTCTAATTTATCATATTGTTCAATAGAAGTAACATAATAATCTTTGATATTAGAAGCAGAAGTAAGAGCTCCGTCTTTTTTTCTACTTATAATTTGAATAAAAAAACAATCTCCAGTTTTTTCAAAATGTAAATAAGGTTTGATAAGTGAAAAATTATTAATCATATTGAGGCCTTTTTCTTAAATATATAGTATTAAATATAATAAAATTAATGTATTTTAGAGATTTTTTATTATATTTTTAATCAAATAAGTTACAAGGATTACAATGGCATATCAAAAAATAGAAGAAATTAAAAAAATTGATTTTCAAAATATAGAATTAAAAGATACCGGTATAGCAAAACAACGGTGATACCGATAGTTCTTATTTTTGCTTTGATGAATCAAAAATTTTAATGTGTCCATATATGGGGGTTCGTAATTATATGGAGCATTTAGAAATCCAAATGAATACATTTTGGCAAAAAATACTCGAAATTAGAGCAAAAAAGCGTAATTTAGAAAATAAAATAATTTATGTAAGAGAGAATATGTTTAGCTATTTCTTTTCTTTTGCTAAAAAAATATACATTGGTTGTATTTTTGATAAAGAAGGTAAAAAATTTCCATTTTCTAAAACTTATCATAAAATTCAGGGATTACAATTTAAAAAAATGGATTTACCTAATTTTGCTAAATTACATGGTGAAGAATTAGTATTTAATATAATTCAAGGATTAAGTAAAGCTCAAGCAATTTCTAAAATTAATGAATATAGACACCAATTTAAAAATCAAGAAGTTATTGATATTTCATTTAAAAGAGGTATTTCTGATTATAAGAAATATGTTCCAGCTCCAATTGAAAAATATTTAAAATATGGATTAAAATTCCATAAAGGAATGACCGCTAATGCCAAAGCTGCATTAGTATATAATTATATTATTAGAAAAGAAAATTTATTATTAACTCCTATTACAAATAATAGTAAATTAAGACTATTGTATGTCAATGAAAATAATAAATATAATGTTAATACAATAGCTTATGTTGAGAACTATCCAGAAGAATTCAAAAATATGTTTACAATAGATTATGATACTTTATTTGAAAAATCTTTTCTTCCGGTTATTGAAAAAATGTTTGATATTTTAAAATGGAAATCACCTAAAGAAAAAATACCATTAAGAATATCTAAATTAGGTAGTTTATTCAAAAAATAAAAAGAAGGAAATAAAATGCAAATATTATTTGAAGATAGAAAATCAGAATTAAAGGATAGTTATTTAATAACAGAAGATGCGATATTAAATAATAGAGATATTTTAGAAGCGCAATTAAAAAAGAAAGGTATTAAGATCACTAAAGTTGAAAAAACCGAAGATGATCTTATCATACATATTAAAAATGAAAATAGTAAATTGCTTTTAGGGTAAAAAAAATAAAAAAAAATAAAATAAAAATAAAAAATTAAGGAGAAAAAATGGCTAATAAAAAAGAAGAAAAAGTAGAAACACGGATTTAAGTTAAAAAGCAAATTTGCTACTATGTCTAAGAAAGATAAAATTCTTTCAGAAATTATGTATGATTATGATGCTCTTAAAGAATATTTAAGTACTAATGTAATTTCTTTAAATTTATTATTTTCGGGAAAAATTAGAGGTGGCATTACAAAAGGAAAAATTAGTACAATTGCTGCTGATTCTTCTTGGGGTAAATCTATTATTGGGTTACATGTATTAAAAGCCGCTCAAAAGGCAAATATGCCTTGTGTAGTAATTGATGCTGAACATGCTTTTAATGTTCAATTAGCTACTGATTTAGGTATTGATATGACAAAGGTCGATTTATACCAAACAGCTTCAATTGCTAAGATTAAAGCAATTTATGGTAAAATTAATACTGAATTAAAAACAAAAGAAGAAAGACAAAATACATTTTTCTTATTAGATTCATGGGGTCCTTTAGTATCAGATTATACTATTGCCAAGGCCACAGAAGGTTCTGGTACTCAAGATATGGGTCAATTACCTAGATTAAAAAATGAATTATGTAATGTTATCAATGAATATGGTAATACTAATTTTATAGTTAATCAAGTTATGGAAAATCCAGGTCAAATGATGGGAGATAAATTTAGTGTTCCAGGAGGAAAAAGATTATTTTTCTTATCAGATGCTATTATTTTATGTTCATCTTCGGCAAAAGATAAAAATAAAGATGGAACTATTAGAGGTAAAATTATTACTGCCGGATGTAAAAAAGGCCGTTCTGCTAAAGAAATGACTAAAACTAAATATCGTATTATGCATAATGGTGGTATTGATCCATTTTTCGGATTATTACAAGATTCCATCGATAGTGGTGTAGTTATTAAACCAAAAGGTGGCTATTATACTAGACCAGATTATGATAAAGATGGAAAATTATGGAAAGAAGAAGATGTATATAATGCTAGTTTTTGGATTCCTTTATACAATGATGAAACCTTTAATCATTTTTGTGAAGCGAAATATTCATTTGAAGATGCCAGAACGATGATTACATCAGAAATAGATGTATTAGCCGATATGGATGCTTTATTAGCTGACCCTAATTTTGCTGCTAAAATGGCAGAAAGAGAAGAAATTAAAGCTAAAAATACAATTTCATACGGAGAAGAAGGATCTGAAAATGAAGAAGATGCCTATGTCGATTTAACTGTATTATCTGAAGATGAAGAAATACCTGCTTAATAAGTAAAAATATTAATAGAAAATAAAATGATAATTTAAAAGTTATCATTTTTTTTGTTTTATTAATTAAATTTTTAACATAAAAAGAAGGAATTTATGGCTCAAAAAGATTTTGAAAGATTAATTATAAAAACTATATATAGTAATAAAAATATTTGTGATAAAGTTATACCATTATTATCCAGTGATTGGTTTGATGATGATTTATTAATTAATTTGAGTGATACAATAGTAACATTTTTCCAAAGTCATGAAAGAATGCCAAATGTATTAGAAACTAAGTTATTATTAAAAAATACACAATCTTTGTTAAATGAATTTGATGAATGTTTAAAAATACCAGATGAAGAAGCTTTTACTGACTTTATTTTAGAAACTATAGAAGAATTTATTCAAAAGAAAAAATTATTTCATGCTGCTAGAGATATAGTTGATTCGACAAAAAAAAATGGAAAGGTAAAAGAACGGATTAGCCGATAAAGTAAGTGATGCCGAATCTTTTACTTTTGATGAATCTATTGGTACGGATTTTATGAATGATATAGATGATATGTATGAAAATATCATAGAAAATGAACGAATATTTCCGACTGGCTTAAAAACTTTAGATCATTTATTAGGTGGGCGGTTTACATGAAAAATCATTAATTTCTTTTTTGGCTCAAACCAATTTAGGTAAAACCATGATTTTATGTTCATTAGCTGCCGGATTAATTAAAAATGGATTTGATGTATTATATGTAACATTTGAAGATCCAGAAAAGAAAATTACAAAACGTGTATTACAAAATATTTTAGATACAAATCAAAAAGACCTAAAAATGTTATCTAAAGAACAATTTAAGAAGTTTTTTAATGAAAAAACTAAAGAAATTAAAAAAAGATTTATTATAAAAGAATATCCTGAATATAGTTGTAATGCTATTACTATTAAAACATTATTAAAAAATTTAGAAGAAAAAAAGAAATTTAAGCCTCAAGTATTAATTATTGACTATATTGGTTGTATGATCCCTAATGGAAAAAATAATAATATGAATACTAATAGTATATTACAACATGTAACAGGAGAAACAAGAGCTATAGCTTTAGAAAAAAGTTTAGCAATAATTTCGGCCTCACAAACAAATAGGCGGAGCCGGAGGTTCATCAGAAGTAGAATTAACCGATTCTGCTGATTCATATGGACAAACATTTAAGGCAGATGGTGTTATCGCCATAACACAACCGGATAGTTGTGTTGAAGCCTGTAGATGGGTTTTAACATTAGTAAAAACTAGGTTTGACGGTGAAATGAAAGGAGAAAGAAAATACGTTGGTATCGATATCCCTAAACAAAGAGTATTTGATGTAATAAAAGAAGGAGATTTAGTTAAATCGGTTAAATTTGGTAATAATAATTCTGAAATAGAAGTAAAAAAAGAATGTAATTGGGTATAAGGAGAAGAGAATGAATGATATTGATTTTTCAAAAATGTGTGACCAGAATGCCGAAGAAGAAATAAATTTAAAAGTTACAAGAGAAAAAATAAATGAAATTTTTGATTTATATGGTATAAACTTAAATGATATAGATGAAAAAACTTTATTACCTAAGGTTTTAGCAAGAATTTTAGATAAAGATAAGGACTCTTTAATTGAATTTAATAATGCAATTTCAAAAATGCATCAAAATAAAGAACTTAATATTATTGAAGCGGCATTAGTTTTAACTACTGATTGGATTGAACCGTCTGAATTAGAAACTAAAATTCTAGACCCGATAAATAGCTATATTTTAAGAAACGAAATGAAAAAGTATTACGGATTAAAAAAAAGTAATAAAAGTAAATTAAATAAATAATTTTTATGAAAACATTATTAGCAATTAACATATATAAATACCTTTATTATATTAATAAGAATTTTTCTAAAAAAAATCCTAAATTAATTTATAAATTAAAAAATCGTTGTGTTAATTTACCTGATAACATTTTTCACAAAAATTCTCCGGTAATGAAAGAAAATATGTGTGATTTTGCAAATGAAATAAATTCAGGGCATTATAATTTAACATCTATAATTATCTGGTATTTAGGAGAATTTGTTAAATCTAATGAATGGATAAATTTAGCAGAAAAAAAATTAATAAATAAATTTAAAAAAGATATTATATTTTATTCTGTTGAAAGTTATAATAAACAAATTACATTGATACAATCTAAATTGGATCAATATAATACACTTTCTTCTCTAGCTAAATATAATAAAAAAAATGTTTTTGATTTAGATGAAAATCAAAAGAATGAATTATATTATATGGTTAAATCTGGAGAAATATCATATTTATTATATGCCAAAGTACTTGAGAAAGGAACTTTTTCGATTAATAAATATAATATCAATGATTTAGATATGATTCGTTATATTAAAATTATTGATGAAATAAAAAACATAAAAATAGAAGAAATAAAAATAAAATAAAAAAAAAATAAAAAAAGGAAAAGAAAAATGACAAGAAAAATCGATTTTGGTGCATATTTTGAAAAATTAGATCAAGAAAATAAAGTGGCTGAAGAATTTGCAGCAAAAAAAGCAAAATTTAAGACAGAAAATAAAGAAGGATTTTTTACTACAACTTTAGATAAAGAAGGAAATGCTATAATTATATTCCGTTTCCTTCCTCCAAAAGAAGGAGAAACCTTCCCTTATTCTAAGAAAGTTCAACATTCTTTTGAAGGACCTAATGGTTGGTTTATTCATGATTGCTTAAAAGAATATAATCATATATGCCCAATTTGTAAATCAAATAATGGATTATATGCTTCAAAAGATGATAAAAATATTTCAATTGCTAAAGAACATAAACGTAAACCTTCATATGTAGCTAACATTTTAATTGTAAAAAATGATAATGCTCCAGAAACAGTTGGAAAAGTATTCAAATTAAGATATAAAGCTATGTTTGATGGTCTTATTAAAGAAGCTACAAAAAGTAGTATTGACCCTGAAACAGGTGAAACCATCGCCGGTTTTAATGCTTTTGATTATGAAAATGGAGCTAATTTTATTTGGACTATTTGTAAAGGTAAATATGGGCCAGATTATACTAAATCTAAATTCGGTAAAGCTAAGAGAATTAACTTAAATAATAAGCCTTTAACTGATTCAGAAATTAATTCTATTGATGCTCAATTATATCCTTTAGAAGAATATAATGGTACTGCACCTGAAGATTTAGAAAAAGCATTTGACCATATGTTAACTCTTTATGAAAAGAAAATGGGAGAACCATTGAATATTTCTATTGATGCTTCTTTACCTAATTTAGTACGTAAAGACAAAATAGAAGATAGTCAAGAAGAAACACCTAATGATGAAGGAAAAACTAATACTACTACTATTCAGGTAGAAGAAGATGCTGATTCATTTTGGGAATCGGTACAAAAAGATTAATACATAGTTAAATAAAATATTTAAAAAATAAAGATAATCTAAATTAGATTATCTTTTTTAGTTTTTTATAAAAATGGAGAAAAAAGATGTATAATTTTTCTGAAGATTTAAAAGTTTTATCTTTTAGTCATTTCGATTTAGATGGTATAAGTTGCCAGATAGTTTTATCTAATTATTTTAAAAATATAAAATGCTTAACTACTAATTATGGTAAAGAAGAAAATTTATTAACTCAAATTGAGGCATACGCCGATCAATATGATTTAATAATAATAACCGATTTTACTCCTGTTTCAATTTTAAGTTCATTTAAGATGATTAAAACTCCTATTGTAATTATAGATCATCATGAAACTGCCATTAATGTGGCTAATCCAGAAAATAATATCTTTATTAATACTAAAATGAGTGCGGCAAAATTAACATATTTAATTTTTAATAAATTAAAACCAATGGAATATTTGGCAGAATTTATTGAAATAGTTAATGATTTTGATCTTCATTTAGGTAAAGATATAAGAAGTAATTATTTTAATCAAATTTATTGGTCAAATTTATATTCTAAAAAAGATTTTATGAAAAG
>Ga0265294_10010328_pt1 | contig 10631 bp, 8 predicted proteins | sample MunlanPumphouse3_FD_192504 | JGI IMG/M metagenome (GOLD analysis project Ga0265294, IMG submission 192504) | Groundwater microbial communities from a municipal landfill in Southern Ontario, Canada - Pumphouse #3 | ecosystem: Environmental > Aquatic > Deep subsurface > Groundwater | place...
TAAATTACCCCGCTGGCCCCGGTTATAGCTAATACCATCCTCTTCACTGGCTTATCCCCCAGAAGTTAATTAATAATTAAAAATGAAGAATTAAGAATTATCGTTGAAATACTCCGTATTTCTCTTCATTTTAGCCCTAAATAAATCCGCTACCTTAATAGCGACCGTAGGGAGCATCCATGTGCCCTATGGGTACGGTTTCCGCGTCTAATTATTCAGTCATATGCATATTTATTACTTTTTGCAGTGGAACCAATTTTTAATTTTTAATTCTCAATTCTTAATTCCTAGTTCTATTGTCTCCTTCTTTACGAAAAAATGTCCATAAGGGTAGTAATAAAAATCAAAAGACCCACATAACGATTTATTTTGAAGGAAGCAAAATTAACCTGACTCAAATCTCCTGGCTTCACAATTAAATGCTCATAAAGCAGAATAATTCCAGCCAGTGATACACCCACATAATAGAATAATCCCAGGTTTAAAATAATTCCGGTCAAGACCAGGAAAAATACCGTACCCACATGAAATCCGGCGGAAAAGACCAGTGCTCCCTCTTCTCCAAAACGTGCCGGAATGGAATAAAGATTATGTTTACGGTCAAAATCAATATCCTGACAGGCATACATGGTATCAAACCCGGCAATCCAACAGGCTACTGCCATTCCCAGGATCAGGGGCTGCCAGTCAAAAGTTCCCGTAATCGCAATCCAGGCTCCCACTGGACCAATACCTATAGCTAATCCCAGAATAAGATGACACCACCAGGTAAAACGCTTGGTATAGGAGTATATCCAGAGAACTGCTACTGCCAAAGGTGAAAGTTTCAAGCACAGGGGATTAAGCTGGGCGGCGGAAAATAGCAGTAAGGCCAGGCTAAGAAAAACCAGTATCCATACTTTGGGGCGAGAAAGCTTTCCTGCCGGCAGTACCCAATCAGCAGTTCGCGGGTTCGCCCGATCAATCTTCAGGTCTATTAAACGGTTAAGGCACAACGCTGCAGTTCTGGCACCCACCATAGCCAGGGTAATCCAGATCAACTGGTAAACCGTAGGCATACCTTTAATTGCCAGAAAAGCCCCCAGATAAGCAAAAGGAAGTCCAAATAGAGTATGCCCGAAATCAACCATATTAAGAACATCTTTAAGCTTAGTCAATGCCATATTCACTCCACTTTTTCTCTACCCGGGCAATAATCTCCTTGCTCATGCGGATATCTTCCGGCCATTCCCGGTTATGTCCTTCCGCCCGCCACTTTTTGGTAGCATCAATACCCATTTTAGAACCATAGTAAGGCAGCGGGGCGGAATGATCCAGAACATCCAATGGACCTTCTATAATCATGGTGTCCCGACGGGGATCGACATTATTAAAGACCTTCCACATTACCTCAGAGGTATTCTGCACATTAACATCTTCGTCCACCACTACGATAAACTTGGCAAACATCATCTGCCCCATTCCCCACAGGGAACTCATTACCTTACGGGCATGACCAGGGAAAGACTTACGAATGGAAACCAGAACACAATTATGAAAAACCCCTTCCATAGGCAGATGCATATCGACCACTTCCGGCAACTGAAATTTAAGTAAAGGCAGGAAAATACGCTCGGTAGCCAGGGCCAGGTAGCAGTCCTCCTGAGGTGGTTTACCTACAATAGTGGTAGGATAAATGGCATTTTTACGGTGGGTTATGCATTTAACATGAAAAACCGGATACTCATCCGCCAGCGAATAATAACCGGTATGGTCACCAAAAGGCCCTTCAATTCTTCTTTCCACCGGATCTACATAACCTTCAATTACTATCTCCGCGTCGGCGGGCACTTCTAAATCTACGGTTTTACAGCGGACCAAATCAACCGGCTGCTTGCGTAAAAAACCGGCAAAGATAAGTTCGTCAATATCTTTGGGTAAGGGAGCAGTGGCCGCATAAGTGATGGCCGGATCCCCGCCCAGGGCTACTGCTACCTCGGTTGGCTGACCCCGGTCGCAGTTTTTACGATAATTAGAGGCGCCATCATGATGCATATGCCAGTGCATACCGGTAGTTTGGTGGTCAAAAACCTGCAGCCGGTACATGCCCACATTCCTTTTGCCATTTTCCGGGTCCTTGCTATAAACCTGAGGCAGAGTTATAAACCTGCCCGCATCACCCGGCCAGCATTTTAGAACCGGTAACTTATCCAAAGAAGGATTTTTATCTACTACCTCCTGGCAAATTCCACTTTTAACTATCCGGGGCATAAAGGATGAAAGCTGGGCTAAACGAGGTAATATTTTAACTTTATCCAGCATGGATTTAGGTACATTATCGGCAATCTCCAGTATGTCCATAATATCCCGGGCAAGGTCATCCAGTTCTTTTACCTGCAGACTCATATTCATACGTTTTTCGCTGCCAAAAGCATTTATTAGAACAGGAATATTTGAACCCTTAACATTCTCAAACAATAAAGCGGGGCCGTACTTTTTGCTTACCCGGTCAGTAATCTCGGTTATTTCCAACTCGGGGTCCACTTCGGCGACAATTCTCTTTAATTCGCCTTCTTGTTCGAGCCGGTCTATAAACTCATGCAAATCCTTATAGGCCATATACATTCCCCCAATGTTTATGGTGAGGGGAAGATTCCTCTCCAAGGCTCCTAACACCCTACCAAATAATTTCTAGTTAAGTTCAGTGTCTATTTCCTTGCACCTGTTTTCCCAATCAATTAAAAGGGAAAACATCAGTTTTCCCTGTAAACCTTTTATATTATTACCAGACTCCCTATTAACCCCACATCTTTGCATACGAACCCATGTGTTCGCCCTGGTCTGCAGTTCTGCAACTCGTAAGGTACAGTAATCTGCCGGGCAGACATATGGGTCTGCCCCTATAAAACAGTGAAACCCTATCACTGAGATGATAACCAGGACGGTGGAGTAAGAATCAGTATTCTCAGCTAGACTACCGCAAATTCCTCCAAGCCACAAAAGTGACTGTGTAACTCCCTTATGGCCTTTTCCAGACTGCTATTGGAAGACTTGCCACGATGAATCTTCACAAAAATATGTTCACACTTATGTACATGGCTTTGTGCCTGTTGCTGAGAAATGGGGTCTTGTCCCAGCTCTATGGCCATACCAAAATGGTAACCCATCTGACGATAAATTTGACAGCATTCGGTATCATAACCAGCCAGTTTAGCCGCAGTTAAAAATGCAGTAGCATAAAATGGCACCCTGGTTGTCTCTATGATTTGGTTAAAACTACCGTTTAACTTATGCTTTATCACCATGCCCTGGTTAATCTCTGCTATCATTTGAGCAAAATCATTTAAGAGATAATCCGTTTTGGTCTCCACCAGAGCTTTTAAAACCCGTCCCGATATATAATCCCCCAGCAAAATATTAAACTGCAGATCCTGGTCGTACTGCTGCCCTTCATCATCGTCTTTAACCAAACCATGTATCCGGTGGGCCAGGTAACAGTTCCGGAAAATGCTGGACATGGATATGGATAACTGGCGGCTATGTCCGGTATATTGATATATGCTCATGACTACCGGGGGAAGAATCATCCAGGTAAGATCGTTCTTCAGGTTTTTTACATAATTATCAATATTATCCCACCAGGGTAAAAGACTGTGCTTAAAGACCTGTTCCAAATCAGCTAATTCTGTTTTTAAGTCCCTGGTAAAAAGAAGATTCATTTCCACAGTTTCCCCCTCACCTATTCTGTGCCTTTGCCCTATACTATCATTCTACAGAATACGAGCCGTTCCTGCTTGTGAAAAAAATTTCCTAAAAAGCATAAGTCTACACTAAATACTATCTGCAAATGATTGGTAAAACCATTGCCCTATTATATAAAATGCCGCAACACATAAATTATAGTCACTATATCCAAGGTAAACAAGGGATATTTAAAAACTATTTTCTTATAAAGCAAGGCCTTACTTGCATTTTTGCCAAGTAAGGCCCACTAATCAACACTATATTTTAAATCAAAGCTTCTTCGGTCTACTAAAATAGTATCCCTCCTAAATATTAGCCACCAAGCGTTCATCCTGTTCTTGTAAAATGCCCCGTTTAATCTCCGATGCATTAACAAACGTAGCCTGGAACATATTCTCTAAATATTTGCAGGCATCCCAGGGATCAACTTTATCTCCACAGGTAAATACATCCACTGCTGCGTAACCCAATTCCGGCCAGGTATGAATTGCCAGGTGAGATTCTGATATAACAACTACCCCGCTCACCCCTTGCGGGCTAAACTTGTGAAAAACGAACTCTCTAATCTCGGCTCCAGCCTCCAAAGCAGCATTGACCATGATATCCTCAACCTTTTCGATATTATTCAATACCTCAAAACGACAGCCGTACAATTCGGCCAGTACATGACGCCCTAAAGATTGCAATCACGTCAACTCCCTTCATTTTTTTTATAAATCCCAAACCTCCCTTCCTAAAAAAGATACATGTAGAATTTTAGCATATTTCAGATACATGTCAATAATTAATGGCACAATCATGAGGTAAATTAATCTAAAGTGGCTAAATCTATAAATATGATGCAAAATCGGGATATTTAATTATAATATATATCTATGCAGGAAAGATAATCATGCTAATAGAAATTGAGAACTTATAGGAGGAAGCCAATTTTATGAATAAAATTTTTCTTAAGGTCTCAACATTTCTTTTAAGCCTTATATTATTATTAGCCATTCTGCCTTCCCCGACCCCGGGTGAAGATAAGAAACTGGAGAATTCCAAAAAAGTAATAATTCTAATTTCAGATTATATAGATAGCAGCGATCTCATTAACGCCCGTACCCCTAATCTCAACGCTCTGCTGCATAAAAGCGGATCCGGTTTAATGAACATCCGGGCTAAGAATAGGAATCCTGCCAGTTCCTATATGTCACTGGCAACAGCTTCCCGGGTAGAGACTATCCAGAATGCCGGGTTATCTTATAACAGTCAGGAACTGGTTAACTACCTTCCTGGATTCATGGAAGATAAATCTACTTCACCCCCGCAGGCAGGGGCACTATTTTCCATGTTTACCGCCAGTAACCCTCCTCCTGATGGAGTAGTAAATCTTTTTATTGAACCCAGCAGGAAATATGCCGCTAGCTATAATCCATCTTACCAGGTTGGCAGTCTCGGTTTAGAAGCTCGGGAATTAGGATTGCGGATGGCGGTACTGGGTAACTCGGATACCAGATATGCGATTTGCCGGGATGCGGTAATATTAGCCATGGATGAGAAAGGCATCGTACCCAGCGGTAATGTAAGCCAGGGGTTGCTGGACCCTGCTCCGTACCGTGCGGGAGGCTTGCAGAGCAACCATGAACGCATAATAGATAATATGAACAGCCTGCTGAAAACCAGTGACATACTGGTAATAGACCTGGGAGACACCAGCAGGGTGGAATTAAGCCGTGCTAATGCCGCTGACCATATTGTGGTAGAACAAAGAAAAATGGCAGTGGAAAGAAACGACCAGCTATTAGGTAAAGTTATTAAAAATGTGAATATGGATAACACCATGCTAATAATGCTTACTCCCAATCCCAACAAAGATATGTTATTACAGGGAAACTTCGGCCTTACACCAGTATTTATGTATACCCCGGGTTTAGAACCGGGATTATTAACTTCCAATACTACTCGCCGTCCTGGTCTGCTTAGCAATTACGACCTGCAACCGGCGGTGTTTTCCTATTTAGGGCATAATTACCCGAATCCCGGAATAAGTACTATCAAGTCAGACCATAGCCTGCACGTTTTGGATAAGCAATTAGCCCTGTTTTGTAAATTACGGGCCAGCCGCAACCCGCTTCATTATACTTTTATGTTATTTGCCATAATGGGAATAGTAATTGGAGCCCTGGCCTTTATTGCTGGCCGAAAAGAATTTTTGCGCTATGTCAACTATATTGTATATTGCACCTTGAGTATGCCACTAGTCTTTTTATTTATCAGTTTTAGCAAGTATTTTTCCCTGGGGGGCGTAATACTAATATGCCTGGGCGCAGCCCTTCTAATGGGGGCACTAATCCATATTATGTTTAAGGATCCCCTGGATGCGCTGTTATTTTTAACTGCCACTACTGCAGTGCTTTTAATCGTAGATTGCTTTACCGGTTCCAGATTAATGCTGCTATCCCCCCTGGGTTCAGATGCTATAGCCGGAGGACGCTTTTATGGAATAGGAAATGATTATATGGGGGTATTACTGGCCTCTACTATAATTGCCACCTTACTACTGCTTACCCGGCTAAAATCTCTAAAGCCAGTATATAAAACTCTGCTGGGATTGCTGCCACTGCTCATCGCCACTGTTGTAATAGGTCATCCACACTTCGGTGCCAATATGGGAGGATTTATAACTGCTATGGTAAGTATGGGGTTCTTTTTTATTATAAATAGCGGTCGTAAAATATCATTTAAGCAGGTCATTCTGGTTGGACTGCTGGCTATCCTGGGGGTATTTGCCATAGCCCAATTGGACGCGCTGTTCAATCCCACTCCCTCCCATGCCGGCAAAGCTATAAGCACCCTTTATTCAGGTGCTGGTGCTACGGTACTGCTGGGAATTATCAAGATTAAACTGGGCATATTGGCAAGCACCGTATATCACTCCAGTTGGAGCTTAATCCTGTTATTGCTGGCCTCTACCCTGGCAGTTCTAAAATGGAAAACTCCCACTGCCCTGCTTAGAATAGCAGTGGAAGACCCACCCATTGACCAGGCTCTTAAAATACTGCTAATTACTGCGGTTACAGTATTTGTTGTAAATGATACCGGAGTTATTGCTGCAACCCTCATATTGCTATACCTACTGAATAGCCTGTGGTTGGCCATAAGTAGTAATAGCTATCGCAAACGGAGGCGGTGTTAAAAATGCGTAAAATATTATTTGCGTTTTTAACGATATCACTGTTGATTTTTTCTCTACCTGCTGATCTTCAGGCAGAGGAAGAACCTGCACCCCGGCAGGTAATTATCTATATGATTGATAAACTTGATTTAAAAGATCTTAACCCCGAGGTCACCCCTGAGCTTTGGGCTTTGCAAAATAAAGCCGGTCTAGGGCTTCTAAATACTTTAAGTGCCGGAGAAAGGACCAGTAAAAACGTACTCTGTACCATATCAGCGGGAAAACTGGCAATAGGCAGCTCCAATGCCGATCTTAACTTTAAAGCCAGTGAAATAATTCAGGGCGAAAAAGCTGGCGAGATGTTTTTTCGTAATACCGGCCTCCTGCCTGCTGACCATAACATCGTAACAAACAGTATCGAGGTAATTAGAAAAAATAACGAAAACCGTGGTTTAGGTAAACCCGGACAACTGGGTGACGAACTTCATGCTCTGGGATTAAAGACGGCTGTCATTGGCAATGCCGATCTGCCGGGCTATTATTCTCGTCCCGGAGCTTTAATACTCATGGATTCACGAGGTATAGTAGATAACGGTTTAACCGGTAAGAAAGTGCTGGAAAAATCCTCCCCCCTGCCGCTTTCCAGCAACTACCAGACCATATTGCACGCTTATAGAGATTTTAGTGATTATGATGTGGTATTGATTGATTTTGGTGATCTGGCTCGACTGGATCGGCTGCAGAGTCTGCTCTCCGACGAGCAATTAGAGAAGGAAAGAATTAAGCGACTGCAAACGATTGACGCCTGTATCGGCAGCTTGCAGAAGCAGATTGATAATAAAAGGGTGATTTATGTTATTAGTCCTACCCCGTCCCGGACAGCCTTTGAGCGGGGTGAACTCTTAACCCCCTTAATAATCGACAAGCCAGGTTTCACCGGGGTATTAACCAGTTACTCCACCCGGCGGGAAGGTATCGTATCCAGTATCAACCTGAAAAATTCAATCTTACATGACTTTAACCCGACTATCTTGGATACTATTTATGCCCAACCTGCTGGCGGGGTTTATGCCAACCTGACATCTATTAATCAGCGGGCGGTATTTGATTATGTAAATCAGCCCTGGGTAGTTACGATTCATATTGCTATTATGCTGTCCTTTTTAATACTTGCTTTAGGATGCCGTTTAAAGAAGCGTAGTGAAGTGCTTACCGATTATCTGATTCTATTTGCTCTGGCCGTACCTTTGGGACTCCTTTTAACTGCCAACTTTGATGTCTTTAACCGCTGGCTTTTTCTGGGTCTTTCGTTGGGTATTAACCTGATTCTCACCCTGTTTTGCTGGTTTGTTTCCCGTCCCTTGAAAATAAGCCCATTAACCACAATTTTATCATTAACCATTCTGGTTATAGCCCTGGATCTAATTTTTAGTTGGGGAATGATTGAACACTCCATGTTAAGCTACCGTATCATAAGTGGTTCCCGTTACTATGGTCTGGGCAACGAATACATGGGCATACTTATTGGTGCAACTATAGCCTTTACCGCCTTGCAATTACAGAAGTCCTTTTCTCACCGCAACTTGATTGGGGTTGCCCTGTTATTCAGCCTTGTAATTTTTTTAATTGCCTACCCGCTCTTCGGAATAAACGTAGGTGGAAGCATAACTGCCTGCATCGGCTTGGGTTACACCTATCTTCGTTATCGACAGCAAAAAATTAATTTCTCTAAAATTCTCTACTTACTTTTAGGGACGATGGCGCTGGTAGCAGTCATGGCCATCATTGACTTAAAACAACCGGTGGAAATTCAATCTCACCTGGGGCGCAGTGTTAACCTGCTTTTTGTCGGGGGTTGGGAAGAGATGCTAAGTATAGTAACTAGAAAAGTACAGATGCAATTGCGGGTCATTAACTATAGCATCTGGGGTTGGATTTTACTATTACTGGTGCTGGTTTCTACTTATCTGGTATTTCGACCGGCTCATTTAATAAAGAAGACCCAACAGCAGCTGCCGGTTATATATAGTGCACTGCAGGGTATAACAATGGCAGCTATCGTTGCCATCATCGTAAACGATTCCGGTATTACTGCTGCCGCTGTTTTAGCCCTGTATTTTGTTGCCTTATGTCTTAAGTTTCTAAACTTGGAGTCGGAATAGTACTTTCTTATTCCAACCCGTTTAAAATATTTTTAATGCCGTGAGTAAACTCTTTCTGATTTCCCACGCCCAGCATATCATAAAGCTGCGCATTAAACTCGGTTCCAATTTTAACCAGCTCTTCGGCTATAGCCTGACCTTTTTCGGTGATAAGTACTCTTATAGCTCTGCGGTCTTCGGCGTCAAGATGCCTTTCCACCAGATTATCTTTTTCCAACTTGTCAACCAGGACGGTCATCGAGGAACTGTCTATTAAAGTCCGATTACCTATCTCCTTCAGGGTAATACCATTCTCGTCATAAAGACAGGTGAGAACAAACATCTGTGGTATGCTTACCCCGTATGCTTCCAACTGGCTGCTCAAATGTTTGTCAATCTTCTTCATTACTGCTCGCATACTAAAACAAAGGAAAGTGTAAAAATCAGTCATTGCTGTACTCCTTTACATATTTTATCGATAACCACATAAGTTAGTTATCAGTGTTTATTGTTGTTCCCTTTTTTCCGCTATTTACGATAGTATTTTTTAATCATATACTATAATATTATAATTCATAAATTGAATTTCGCAACTTAAATTAAAATTACTTTAAGACTAAGCTTGAACTTCATGTTATACCTGTGGTATTTTTAGAACATATTAAATTAAAATACCATGATAAGGATTAGTAACTCTATTAATATAGTAACAGAGAGCCGGGAAGCTGGAAACCGGTACTAAAGGTAGAGCGAATGGACCTTGGAGTAGCAGACTGAAATGCTAAATGGGCAGATTAGGTCGGGCCGGTTATCCCCCGTTACCGGGAAAAGCGTTATAAAGCGCCTGTTTAAGTGGACCGTTATGGTCAATAAGGGTGGTACCGCGGAAGCCTCCGTCCCTTGCGGACAGGGGCTATTTTTATTTTAATTTAGAAAGGATGAGTGATATGCCGGAGGGCAAGAAGCGTATTTTAACCGGGGATCGGCCTACCGGTAGTTTACATCTGGGTCATTATGTAGGCAGCCTGGCCAATCGGGTTAAACTGCAGGAAGAATACGAAAGCTATATTATAATTGCTGATGTACAGGCCCTTACCACCCATTGGGAAAAAGACGAAAATTTAAAACGGGATGTATTCCAGATTACCAGCGATTATTTGGCGGCCGGGCTAAATCCAGATTTATCTACCATATTTATTCAGAGCATGATACCTGAAATTCACGAATTAACCATGTATTATTCCATGTTTACCTCGGTAAATGTATTGCGCCATAATCCTACTGTCAAAAGTGAAGCCGCCCAACATGGTTTCAAGGACATGACTTATGGTTTTCTGGGCTATCCGGTAAGCCAGGCAGCAGATATTAGTATATTTAAGGCTCATCTGGTACCAGTGGGGGAAGACCAAATTCCTCATATTGAATTGGCCCGGAAAATAGTACGCCGTTTCAACGATTTGTATAAACCAGTGCTGGTAGAACCCGAGGTTTTAGTCGGGGATGTTCCCCGCTTGATAGGGCTGGATGGTAAAGCCAAGATGAGCAAAAGTTTGAATAATGCTATCTTTTTAGCCGATACTCCCGAAGAAGTATGGCAGAAAGTTAGGAAT
>Ga0265294_10010330_pt1 | contig 10631 bp, 12 predicted proteins | sample MunlanPumphouse3_FD_192504 | JGI IMG/M metagenome (GOLD analysis project Ga0265294, IMG submission 192504) | Groundwater microbial communities from a municipal landfill in Southern Ontario, Canada - Pumphouse #3 | ecosystem: Environmental > Aquatic > Deep subsurface > Groundwater | place...
ATGACTCGGTACATCGTTATTTTGTTTCCATGTGTCAAAAAAATAAGAAGTCCTAAGACTTCTTTTTTTAAAGGTATAGAGCAGTATATTTTTCTTTGAGGTAACGAAGATAATACTCGGGATTGAAATCTTCATTAGTGACTTCTTTAAGGATTTCTTTGGCGGTTTTGCTTGATCCATAATGATGGATTTTTTCTTTCAGCCAAGCATTGATTTTTTTTAGATTTGGTTCTTTGGTTATTGCTTCAATGTCAATATCCTTTTTCATTGTATAGTAAATTTGAGCAGCAAAAGCCGACCCAAGAGCATAAGTTGGAAAATACCCAAACATTCCGCCACTCCAGTGCACGTCCTGAAGTATTCCTTCGGTATTGTTCTTCGGTTCAATTCCCAAATATTCAATCATTAACTCGTTCCATGCCTGAGGTAAATCATCAATGGAAATTTCGTCGGAAAAAATCTTTTTCTCCAGCTCATACCGGACCATTACATGAAGTGAGTATGTCAATTCATCAGCCTCAGTCCGAATCATCGATCGTTGGACTTTATTAACCGCCATTACGATATCGTCTACTGTAACATTAGCGAACTGTTCGGGAAAAACCGCTTTTAAATCAGGAAAATGCGTATTCCAAAATTCCTGTGATCGACCGATTATATTCTCGTAAAATCGCGATTGTGACTCGTGAATTCCACAGGAAGTACCTCCTGATAACAAAGTGTTATCCCATTTTTCGTCGATTTGTTGTTCATATGTGGCATGACCAAGTTCATGAATCGTGGAAAAGATTGATGAAAAAACTTGGTTTTCCCAACAGTGCGTCGTAAACCTGACATCGGCCGGTGAAGTATTCCAAGTAAACGGATGAACACTGGTTTTAATCAGTCCATGAGATTTATCAAAAGCCATGATATCCATTAACCGATTACTGAACAGCATCTGTAAATCCTTGGGATAAAAAGCATTCATGAAATTCTCGTCACGAGGTTTTTCGGCAGCAATCACTTGTTTGACAAACGGCACCAATTCCGCTTTTAACAAATCGAACAATTGATCATAGTCCTTCATTGTCATATCTTCTTCGAATTCATCAAGCAAGATATTGTAGGGATGATTATCGATGCCATAGTATTTTATGAATTGTTTATTATACCTTATGATTTCCGAAAGATTTGTTTTGAACGAATCATAGTCGTTGTTAGCCTTCGCATCTTCCCAAATGATTTGGGTTAAACTAAGTAATTTTTGATACTCCACATACTCTTTTTCTGGTATTTTAACAATTTTATCCAAAGCTTTTTTAGCTTTTTTGATTTCCCGTCGCGTTATATCATCCAACTCATCACTTTTGGCAAAAAGCGAATTAACCACTTCTTGATATTCGGGACTGACATATAATCGAAAAGCCTCTTGTGAAATGATGCCAAGCATCTCCGATCGTCTGGCAAATGATCCATGAGGTGCCTCAGTTTCCGAATCCCAACCAGTTACATTCAGAATATAGTTGAAAGCTTTTTGTTTGATGACTGCTTCACGAAATTTTCGAATCATTGTCTCCATGTTGATCTCCTTTGGAAAATGATATAATCTTAGTCCTTGTGCTGACGATTATGATTAATTTGGATTGTACCACTTAAGGTATTACTTTTCAAGACTCTGATTGCTTTGCTTTGATCTTGGTTACAAATATTGATATCACCGCTGACTGAAGACAGGGCAATCGATTCTGGATAAAATTCTGTCCCATCTAAATCGCCACTGACTGTTTTAAATGCTGTCATCTTCGTAATTGAGTTGTTGATTTTCACATCACCGCTGACACCATCAATTCGGAATTCATCATTAACAACAAGGTTATTTACATTCATATCACCACTGACAGTATTAATACTTAGTCTTTCGATTATACAATGATCAAGATGCAGATCACCGCTAACTAGAGACATTTTTCCGGTTTGTGCAACAATTTTTGTCACCGAAAGATCACCGCTCGTAGATGAAACCTCGATTGCTTTACTGGTAATGCTTTTAATATCGATATCACCACTGACCGAATTGTGTTTGAATTCTCCAATTTCGATTTTTTGCGGAAATACGACAATAAAATGCATGTCCCGGCTACGGAAACTAAAAAAATTGTTTGTAAAATTTGATCGTCTTTTGAAGACTAATTCCCCACTTATGAAAGACAATTCATACAGGGAAAGATCTTCATCGCCTTTATAATAGATTGTAATGGAATTGGTGTTAGCTGATTCATATGATATGTCTTCACTGACTAAATTAACAATCGTTTTCGCAATTCCATTCTCCACATTCATTGTCTTCCATAATGTCATATCTCTTTTATTCCCAGTTTCCACCTCTTCGGTCTGATTCGAGTCGGCTATGTCTTGTGCAACTTTCTCCGGTTGTCCGAATTTTTCCACAATTTCTGTTTCAGACAACCCCTCAGCCAAAGCTTCACTAATCATTTCTTCATGATCCTTCAAAATTTCTTCAATCTCTTGCTCACTAATTCTTAGTTTTAGCAATTCTTTCTTCAAACTTTCTAAGTATTTCTTCATTTTTCTTTCCTCCTTGGTTTAATATTTCGTATACTCCGCCAATAAAGCGGTCCCACTCATTACGTAATTCCATGTAGTATTTAAATCCCAAATCAGTGATTCGATAGTATTTTCGGGGTGCTCCTTGATTTGATTCTTCAAGATAAGTAGAAAAATATCCATCGATTGTCAACCGACGTAGAATCGGATAAATGGTGTTTTCATTGACATCAAGATGACAAGAGATATTGTTTATCACCATGTATCCATACATATCTTGTCCTACAAGTTCTGATAAAACACATAATTCAATGATTCCTCGTTTGAACTGTGAGTTCATTTTAACCCCTCCATGTCATTAATTATAACACAGTACTGTGCACAACACAATACAATATTACAATTTTTTTACAATCATTTATTTTATATAATTAAAAAGAAAACAAGATGGATTGTAGCCCATCTTGTATATTTTATAATGCTTCGCTAATTGATTTTCCCTGCATATGTAAAATCAAATAATCTGGTCCACCAGCTTTTGAATCCGTTCCACTCATATTAAATCCGCCAAACGGTTGATAGCCAACAATCGCACCAGTACATTTCCGATTTAAATACAAATTTCCAACGTGAAAATCCTCACGAGCACGATCAAGATGCTCCCGGTTGTTGGAAATAAATGCTCCAGTAAGACCAAATTCAGTATTATTGGCAATTTCTAAAGCATCTTCAAATGAAGTAGCTTTACAAACCGATAAGAATGGTCCAAAGACTTCTTCTTGCATAATCCTCGCCTTTGGATTGAGATCAACGAAAACTGTCGGTTCAATAAACCAGCCTTTATCACTCGATACTTTTCCCCCAACCAGCAATTTTCCCTCACGATATCCAATTTGAATATAATCACTTATTTTAGCATATGCTTTTTTGTCAATAACGGGACCAACTTGGGTTAAGTAATCAAGTGGATCCCCAAATTTCAAGGCTTTTGTCATTTCACCGATTCGTTTGACAACGGCATCATAAACATCTTGATGAATTATAGCCCGAGAACAAGCACTACATTTTTGTCCAGAATAACCAAAGGCGGCTTTAACAATCGCATCAGCTGCCATCTCAATGTCGATACCACTGTCAACGACGATGGCATCCTTTCCACCCATTTCGGCGATTACTCTTTTCAACCAGATTTGTCCAGGTTGAACTTTTGCGGCTTGTTCATAAATTCCCATGCCTACTTCCTTTGAACCGGTAAAGGAGATAAAGCGCGTTTTCGGATGATTGACCAAATAATTACCGATTTCCGATCCTGATCCAGGAATATAGTTGAGAACTCCTGCAGGAAGCCCTGCCTGTTCCATCGCTTCAACAAGTTTAAAAGCGATGCACGGAGTAACCGAAGCCGGTTTAAGTAAAACCGTATTCCCAGATACAATAGCAGCTGAAGTCATTCCAGTAAGAATCGCTAAAGGAAAATTCCATGGAGTAATAATCACACCAACACCAAGCGGAATATATTTGTATTCATTTCTTTCCAAGTTACGGCGACTCAATACTACATCGTCAATTCGTTCTAAAGACAACATTTGGCGACCATAATACTCAAGAAAATCAATTGCCTCAGCGGTATCAGCATCAGCTTCTACCCAAGGCTTCCCACCCTCAATCGTCATTAAAGCACTGAATTCATGTTTGTTTTTCCGAAGAATTGCGGCCGTTTTAAATAAAACGTTAGCACGAGAAGATGCCGGAGTTTTTTTCCAAGTTTCGAATGCTGCAAGCGCTTCTTTCATCGCTGTTTCTGCATCTTCAATAGTTGCTTGATGAACCATTCCGACTACTTCTTGATCAAAAGCCGGATTTCTCGATTCGATTAATTTACCAGTATATAGCCGCTTTCCACCAATAATCAGCGGATACGTCTTACCTAAATTTTTACGAGTTGTCTGCAAAGCTTTTGTGTACAAGTCACGAACTTCGGGTTTTGAAAAATCGGAAAGCGGTTCGGTTTGATACGGATACATTGCCATTTTTTATTTCTCCTTTGTTATACCACCGATTTTTCAACTTCGATGGTCTTCTGATTTTTGAAGCGGTTCATACAAAGTTCAGCCATATCAATAGTAGTTGGTTCATTCATGATGATTTCCGATAACAATAATCCCGTTATCGGGGCGAACATAAATCCATGCCCAGAAAAGCCACAAGCCACATAAAACCCATCACATTCGTCAACAGACCCAAGAATAGGTTGTCGATCCGGTGACATATTATAAGAACCCGCCCATTGGCGAATGACACGTAATTCGCCGATGATTGGTAAAAACGAAACAACAGTTTTCGCCATTTCGTCTAGGAATTCCCAACTTGATGTTATATCATGGTTATGTAAAGCATCGGGAGTCCCTCTCCCCATTACAAAACTGCCTTGAGGCACTTGCTGACAATAAAGATTTTTGCCAAATGACATAACCATAGGGCCTTGTATCTTTTCAATTGGTTCTGTAACTAGGATCTCGTGTTTTTCTGCGTAAACCGGAATATCAACTCCAGCCATTAAGCCGATTTCATGAGCAAAGCCACCGGCAGCATTGATGACTTTTGTTGTCTGAAAAGTGCGCTTGTCGGTTGTCACACCAACGATGCGGTGGTGGTCGGTTTGAATCGATTGAACCGTTTCATGAAAATAAAAGGTTACTCCCAAGCGTTTGGCTGCCTGATAGAAAGCATCATTGGCTTTAAAAGGGTTGATATGACCATCGGTAGGGCAAAAGGTGGCACTGATGAACATATCAGTATTAATATGAGGCACTATTTTCTTAGCTTCTTCTTTCGTTATTTTACGGGATTTAATTCCCAAATAATTTTGTAATTCGACGTTTTTAGTGAATTGTGCATCCTCTTCAGGCGTTACTGCAACAATTAAATAACCTTCTTGTTTAAATTCGATATCATGGGAATATCCGAGAGTTTGATTGGCTTTTTCGTAAAATTCGACACTTTTCTTCGCCATAATGCAGTTCATCTTTGTTGCCCATTGCTGTCTGATTCCTGCTCCGCAGCGGCCTGTTGCACCGTTGGTAAGATAATCTTTGTCGATAACAATAATATCCTTGATTCCTTTTGCTGCAAGATGATAAGCTATCGATGTTCCACTGATGCCCGCACCAATAATAACGATGTTAGCGTTCATTATTTTGTCCCCTCCACAATAGCCTTTAGTTTCACACCTGTAACCAAGGGACGAACTTTCGCGAGTGGTACTTCTTCGGTTTTACATTTTAAATATCGGGAAATTTCTTGTTGCAATAACAATCCACAAGTTTTTCCTTGGCATGGTCCCATGCCAATTCTTAACAACCGTTTAATATCTTCAATCGTGGTATATCCTTGATCAAGAAGTTCATGAACCTGCTCTAGATTAACGTCTTCGCAACGACAAATGATGATGTTTTTTTTATTCATTTTTTGTCCTCACTGTCACGAAGTCATATAAGTATTTATGATCCACAGATACTGTCACTAAAGCGGTTTTATCCTGTTTACTTGTCAATGAAACTTTTTCAATAATTGCATCACAAATGACTTTTCCATCCCGATTCACACCACTCCAAACACTATTTACCACTGGATAAGGAATAAATTCATAAGGAATCTTAAAAACGGCTCGATTTTCTCGCAGTTCAGCCGTCATAATGGCAAGTCCCGGACAACTAGTAACGCAAATTCCACACCCGGTACACAAGTCTATGTTTAATCGCGGTTGAAGATTAATATCATCGCCAATTTCGATGGCATGAAATGGACAACTGGTACTACAAGGATTACAAGGAATGTCTTCATAACATTCAATGATAGCTTTCGGTTTTAAGAGTCGTGTTTGTTCGGGAAATCGCGATTTAACTTGTTCAAGAGATGCAACCCCGTTTTTATCTAGCATCGGCTTCTACCTCGATTTTCTGCAAACCAGCCCTGATTTTAGCTCCAAAAGGACCGCTTCGTAATGCTTGTTGTTGGTAATCTTCAATACATTTTAGATAATCCGATTGTCGATGGCCAACATTTGCGGCCGCAGCGATGCCAGACAGATATCCTTCGACGATTGCACTTGAAGCTTCTTCGACCCCAGAGACATCCCCGGCGACAAAAATATTATTTATCGATGTTTGATGCAAAGAATCGATGACGGGAACCATGCCACCGAGTTCAGGAACATACTTTAGTTTGGCTCCGCTCATAGCTAAGAGCTGATATAGAGGCGTTAAACCCACAGCAATACAGACAACATCAACATCAATGATGTTTTCTGTTCCTAGTATCGGTTGCCATGCCTCGTCGAGTTTTATCGTTTCGATTTGTCGGACACAATCTTCTCCGATTGCTCGTCGAATTGTTGTCTGGGTCATAATCTCAACGCCCAAACGTCGTAATTTTGAAGCGTGAACTTTATAGCCGCCAATTTTGGGAGCAGCTTCGAGTAGCGCTTTCACGTGAACCCCTGCTTGGATTAATTGGTAGCTGACAATCAATCCGATGTTACCACTTCCGACCATCACTATATTTTGTCCCGGTAAAACTCCATACAAGTTCATTAATGTCTGAACCGCTCCAGCGCCATAAATGCCAGGTAAGTCATTATTTTCAAAAGCTAGCATTTTTTCTCCGGCTCCAGTAGCGATTATCAAAGCATTAAAATGATATTTTCGATATTCTTCATGTTGTAAAACGCTTATAACTTGATCAGGATATAAGCCTACAACCGTCGCATCACAAAGAATTTCTACCAATTCGGATTTTTGAACATCGGATATTAATTTTTTTGCAATATTTATGCCTCTTGTTTTGGCAAATTGTTTCTCCGATCCGAAAAACTTGTGGGTCTGCTTAATTAACTGTCCCCCAACTTGAGGATTTCGATCAATGACAAGAACATGACAACCTGTTTGTGCTGCAGAGTAAGCAGCTGCAAGTCCGGCTGGTCCACCTCCAACAATAATCAATTCTTTGTTTATCATTTGAGGGCCCCTTTACCGATTTGGCTTTCAACAAGCATCCCTTCAGAAAGCGGGGTGATGCATGTTTTTACGTTTGGGACATGATCGACAATCATATAACAAGAAGAACAATTACCGATAGCACAATACAAACCGCGTGCCCGATGATGTTCAATGCTCTCACTTAATTTTTTTATGCCATTAGCATATAAGGCTGAAGCAATGGTGTCGCCTTCTAACCCTTCATATTCAATGCCATTAAATTTAAAATGAATTGTTTTTTTGATGGGAAAATCTAAAATCGGATGCTTTAAGATTCGCAAATTATCCACCCCTTTTAACTAGTATTAATGATATCATAAAACGCTTTCATTGTGAATTATTTTTTGTTTGGATTGATTGATTTGATTCCTTGTTTTCGTGAACGAATAGCCAACTAATAACTGCCCGTGAAAAAACGACCTCCGGAAAGCCGATGGTCGTTTTCCTAATCACGGAAAACATAATCCCGTCGTTTACAGGCGCATGCCACCATTGACATTAAGCGTTTGACCCGTGATATATGAGGAATCATCCGCGGCTAAGAATACAGCAACCTTGGCAATTTCCTCGGGTTGCCCGAGTCGACCCAGCATTGTCAATTTGGCAAAGCTTTGGAGTAATTCATCGGGGACAGTTTTTAAAATATCCGTCATAACATATCCAGGGGCGATGGCGTTAACACGAACCGCTGCGCCTTTGCGAGCAAATTCCTTAGCCCAGGTCATTGTTAAACCAATGATTCCGGCTTTCGATGCTGCATAATTGGCTTGACCAATGTTACCAAAAACACCAACAACTGAGGAAATATTAATAATCGAACCTTTTCCCAAAAGTTCCATCTGAGGGCCTATATATCTTGTTAAGTTAAAAACCCCTTTTAAGTTAACATTGATAACTGCGTCCCACTGCTCATCAGTCATTTTTCGCGTCATTGCATCTCTGACGATTCCCGCATTATTGACAAGAATATCGATTTTGCCATATTTTACGCAAATCTGATCAAAAAAAGCCTTACATCCTTCAACATCGGTAACATTTAGATGATAGTATTCGACATGATCGGCTTGATATGTCATCTCTCCCATATCGGCCGCAATAACAATTGCGCCTTCGGCTGCGAAGGCTTTAGCAATTTCCATTCCGATGCCTTTGGCACCACCAGTGACAATCGCGACTTTATCAGTTAATTTCATGTTTTCTCCTTCGCATTATTTAGACCCGTTTGATGATAATGGCAGTTCCCATTCCACCACCAATACAGAGACTGGCTAAACCGTATTCATATTGTCTGCGTATCATTTCGTAAATTAAAGTGACAATAATCCTGTTTCCCGACATGCCAACAGGATGGCCAAGTGCGATAGCTCCGCCGTTGACGTTGGTCTTCATTATCAAATCTTCTCGTTTGATATCATGCTCAAGAAGTAAATCATGAATAACGCCTAGACTTTGAGAGGCAAAAGCTTCGTTTAACTCAATCAATTGCATTTCAGCTAATTTCATGCCCGCGTTTTTTAGAACGTTACGTATCGCTGGAACCGGTCCTAAACCCATATAGTTTGGATCAACTCCACCTTGTCCTACTGCGATAATTTCCGCAATAACCGGTAGTTGATATTCTTTTACTGCCGCTTCACTGGCAATTATGGTAAATGAGGCACCATCATTAATCCCCGAAGCATTTCCGGCAGTGACCGATCCATCATTTTTAAAAGCCGGTCTTAATTTGGCTAATTTTTCCGAAGATGTTGTCCGATTGGGATATTCATCACGAGCAACAATAATCGTTTCTTTTCTTGTTTTAATAGTAATCGGGATAATTTCCGCATCAAATCTTCCCGAATCAACTGCAGCAATAGCTTTAATTTGGGAATTTAGAGCAAATTCATCTTGTTCTTCACGGGTGATTCCGTATTTTTCGACAATGTTCTCGGCGGTGATTCCCATATGTGTCTTGCTAAAGGCATCGACTAATGAATCAACTAAGATATCATCAACAACATTCATATCGCCCATCTTGAAACCGTCACGAACTTTCCCCGGCACTAAAAAGGGAGCCTGACTCATCGATTCAACTCCACCGGCAACGATGATGTTCCCCATTCCGGCGTTTATAGCTGCCACAGCGTTAATTACTGCTTTCATCCCCGATCCGCAAACCATATTGACTGAATAAGCTGGAATTTCGATCGGAATACCCGACTTAACTGCGATTTGCCTTCCCATCCCTTGTCCGGCTCCGGCCGAGAGAACATTGCCAACAATTACTTCATCAATCTTTTCAACGGGAACTTTAGTTTCCGCAAGTAATTGTTTTAAAACTTGAACTCCTAAATCAACAGGCGTAAGATCTTTTAAAGATCCAAGAAACGAGCCAATCGGTGAACGTTTTGCTCCAACAATAAAAACCTTCTGATTCATAAAATCCTCCTGTATATATGATGTCGCTATTAAAAAAAGCGATTTGTTCCCAAACAAAAATCACAACGGAAAATAGCATTGCTATTACCGGATTCATTCTATCGAAGATAGACATGTTTGTCAAGCGCTTTCAGCGGCTCAAAAATCGATTTGATATAGCCGATTACCCGCTACATTAAACGATTTAATAAATGCTATTTTATACAGATAGCATCAATTTCGACCAAAACGTCTTTTGGCAGCCGGGATACTTCAACCGCGGCGCGTGCGGGTTTGTGATCTTTAAAAAAGGCTTGATATTCAGCATTCATGAGTGCAAAGTCATTCATATTTCGCATAAAGACAGTACAACGAGCAATGTCTGTAATTTGAAATCCGGCTTGTTCAACAATTGCCTTGATGTTGAAAAGTGACTGTCGGGTCTGTAAAGATATATCCGGTCCAGCAACCGTCATCGTCTCAGCTACGAATGGAATCTGTCCGGAAACATATAGGGTATTTCCAGCCAACACGCCTTGAGAATAAGGTCCGACGGCCGCAGGTGCCATCGGTGTGTTAATAAATTTAAGCATTTTAATTTCTCCTCAATATTTGTATTTTTATATCTTTGCGTTGTAGATTTTTTTA
>Ga0265294_10010332_pt1 | contig 10630 bp, 12 predicted proteins | sample MunlanPumphouse3_FD_192504 | JGI IMG/M metagenome (GOLD analysis project Ga0265294, IMG submission 192504) | Groundwater microbial communities from a municipal landfill in Southern Ontario, Canada - Pumphouse #3 | ecosystem: Environmental > Aquatic > Deep subsurface > Groundwater | place...
ATACGGTCATCATTGCATAGAACGGCCGTCAAACAGGCATTTTCTCCTTCCAAAACCCCTCGCGATGGCCGCCGTAGGCGGAGATCGCGAGGGGTTTTGCAAGAGCCTCATTTATAGACAAATTTTTCATAACTCTATCGCTCCCAACGGGTTATCACGGCCGACACAATCAATATGTTTCCTGCACAAGGCATTCCTGTCGTTCATTCGGTCTCCTTTTTTTTGATGGTCAAGTTAAAAGCTGACGCATTCCCGGAGAAAACGAGAAGCAGGGCCGGGGGCGCGGACGGCCCCGTCCGCGGAAGCCACGTTCGGCAGAGATGTCTCACCGGGCCGTCCGTCGGAACGCCGACCCAGCGTCAACCGAACACCGACATTCACGTCGCGGACAGAGCCGTCCCGCCCACCTTTGCCGCCTGCGCGTCATCTTCGCGTGTTCAACGACTGGACGAGCAGACTCGCGTCCCGTTCCCTCCTCCCTCCTCCTTCCTCCCTTTTCCTTCCTCCTTCCCTTCTTGTGGTCCTCGCTTGGCTTGAACCTCAGGTCCGGTTCCGCTACACTGCACGGCTTTCACGGTCCGGCCCTCATCCATTTTCTCAACTGATCGAGTCACATCTATGGCGCTATTGTCTCTTCGCGGCGTGAGTGTCCAGTACGGCGGCCCCGCCGTGCTCGACACCGTCAGTTTCAGCATCGAACCCGGCGACCGTGCCTGCGTCACCGGACGCAACGGCGAGGGCAAATCCACCCTGCTCAAGGTCATCGCCGGCCTGGCGTCGCCCGACGCGGGCGAGATCATCCGACAGCCGGGGCTGCGCACCGCCTATCTGACCCAAGACGTGCCGGGCGACACCGACGGCACCGTCGCCGACCTCGTCGCGCAGGGCCTGGGGCGCGAGACCCGCGACGCCCACCACCCCGGCCCGGCGCTCTTCCTCACCCAGCTCGGGCTGGACGGCGACACCCCGTTCAACACGCTCTCGGGCGGCATGCGCCGGCGCGCGCTGCTGGCGCGCGCCCTGGCCTCCGACCCCGACCTGCTGCTGCTCGACGAGCCCACCAACCATCTGGACATCGAGACCATCGAGTGGCTGGAGGGTTTCCTGCGCAAGAGCCGCTGCGCCTGCCTTTTTGTCACGCATGACCGCGCCTTCCTCAAGCGGGTGGCGGTGAAAGTGCTGGATCTCGACCGCGGCCAGCTCGCCGGCTGGGACTGCGATTACGCAACCTTCCTGCAGCGCAAGCAGGACCTGCTCAACGACGAGGCGGTCTACTGGGAGCGCAAGAGCAAGCGGCTCGCCCAGGAAGAGGCGTGGATCCGGCGCGGCGTCAAGGCGCGGACCACGCGCAACGAGGGCCGGGTGGCGGCGCTGCTCGAGCTGCGCGAAACATTCAAGCGGCGGCGCACGCAGGGCGGCGTGAGCCGTCTGCAGCTCGACGCGTCCGAGGCGTCCGGCGAGCAGGTGCTGAAGATCGAGGGGCTCACCTTCGCCTATCCGGGCGGCGCGCCGGTCATCCGCGATTTCAGCGCCAAGGTGTTGCGGGGCGAGCGCATCGGCATCATCGGACCCAACGGCGCCGGCAAGACCACGCTGCTCAATCTGCTGTGCGGGCGCCTCGCGCCCGACGCCGGCCGCGTGACCGCGGGTGCCCGCGTGCAGCTCGCCTTCTTCGACCAGCTCCGCGCCCGGCTCGACCTCGAGGCGAGCGTGATCCAGAACCTCGCGGACGACAAGGACGAGGTCACGGTCGGCGGCGTGCGCAAGCACGTGTTCGGTTACCTCGGCGATTTCCTGTTCACCCCGGACCGCGCCCGCACGCCGGTCAAGGCGCTGTCGGGCGGCGAGCGCGCGCGCTTGCTGCTGGCCAAGCTCTTCTTGCAGCCCGGCAACCTGCTGGTGATGGACGAGCCGACCAACGATCTGGACATCGAAACCCTGGAGCTGCTGGAGGAGCAGTTGCTGGGTTACGCCGGCACGCTGCTGCTGGTGAGCCACGACCGGGCCTTCCTCGACAATGTGGTCACCAGCACGTTTGTGCTGGAGGGCGACGGCCGCGTGGGGCTCTACCCCGGCGGATATGCCGACTGGCTGCAGCAGCGCCCCGCCGCCGGACCCGATGCCGGCAAGAAGCCGGCCGGAACGGCGGCGCGGCCTGCGGCGCGCGCGCAGACCCGCCTGAGCTTCAAAGAGAAGCGCGACCGCGAAGAGCTGCCCGCGCGTATCGAGGCGCTGGAAGGCGAAGTGTCGGCGCTGCACGCGACGCTGGGCGACGCGGCCCTCTACACGAACGATCCCGCGGCCATCGCGGCGGCGCAGGCGCGTCTGCCGCGGGCCGAGGCCGAGCTGGAGGCGGCCTTCGAGCGCTGGGCCGAGATCGAAGCGCGCGCGGCGCAACTCGACGGCGCACCTTAACGGTGCAACTTGACGCCGCGGGCGCTTGAAGCGCGCGGCGGGTTATGGCAGAATACGCGCCCAAATGGTCAGAGCAGGGTCTGTCATCACACTGGAGGCGTATGCCAAGATCAACCTGACGCTGGAGATCTTGGGCAGGCGGCCGGACGGGTACCATGAGCTGCGCAGCATCGTGATGCCCGTCACGCTGTCTGATACTGTCGTGCTCACCTCCACCTACGCGCAGACCGCCATGACGATCACCGCCGCGCCGGGGGTGGACCTCACTCGGATCGGCGCGATGGACCGCAATCTGGCGGTGCGCGCAGCGCGCCTGATGCAGCTCCGCTACCAGGTCAACGCCGGCGCGCGCATCCACATCCACAAGCGCATCCCGATCGGCGGCGGGCTGGGGGGCGGCAGCGCGGACGCCGCCGGGGTGATCGCGGGGCTGGACCGTCTCTGGGGGCTGGGGCGCCCGCGCACGGAGCTGATGGCGCTGGGCGCGGAGCTGGGCAGCGACATCCCGGCGCTGGTCCACGGCGGCGCCGTGTTGATGGAGGGGCGAGGCGAGAGGGTGCGGGGGCTCTTTGAGGGCACGCCGCAGCCGGTCTGCCAGGGCTTCTGGCTGGTCATCGCCAACCCCGGCATCATGTGCTCCACGCCCGAGGTTTTCAGCAAATGGAGAGCGGGCTTGACTGTGAGCCCCCTCCTTCTCCATAATATGACCTCTTCTATCCGTACCAGCGACGTTTCGGCTGCGGCGTTGGCGCTTCACAACGGTTTGCAACCGGCGGTGTACGAAAGTTACCCCGGTGTCGCCCAGACGGCCGCCCGACTCCAAGAGACGGGCTGCCTGGGTGTTCTGCTTTCCGGCAGCGGGGCGTCGGTGTTCGGCCTGGCACGGGATGAAGCGCACGGGCGGGAGATCAGCCGGAGGCTGGGCACCGGCGTGTGGCACGTTGTGGCACAAACCTGCCCGGTGGTGTAATGGCAGCACAAGAGACTTTGACTCTCTCAGAGGTGGTTCGAATCCACCCCGGGCAACCAGTGTGTGTGTGTGTTGGGAAAGTGTACGAGCATGATTGTTTTTTCAGGAACCGCGAATCTGCCGCTGGCTGAGCGGATGATGGCCTACCTCGGCGGCCGGCTGGGCGACATTAATATCCGTCGTTTCCCGGACGGTGAGACCCACGTCAAGATTGTCGACAACGTGCGAGGCAAAGACGTCTACATGGTGCAGCCGATCTGCACGCAGCCCAACGAGATGCTGATGGAGCTGCTGATCATGATGGACGCGGCGCGCCGGGGCTCGGCGGCGCGCATCACGGCGGTGCTCCCCTATTACGGCTATGCGCGCCAAGACCGCAAAGACCAGCCGCGCGTGCCGATCACCGCGAAGCTCGTGGCCAACCTGCTGGTGGCCGCCGGTGCCAACCGCGTGCTGACGATGGACCTGCACGCCCAGCAAATCCAAGGATTTTTTGACATTCCCGTCGACCACCTGCACGCCGCGCCGGTAATGGTGAAGTACCTGCGCGAGATCAAGCTCAAGAAGCCGCTCGTCGTGTCGCCCGATACCGGAGGGGCAAAAGCGGCTTACGCTTACTCGCAAATGCTGGGCACGGGCCTGGCGATTGTGGCGAAGCAGCGCATGGGAGACGCGGAGGTGGACGCCTTTAGCGTCGTCGGCGACGTGAAAGGGTGTGACGTGATCATGGTCGATGACATGACCACGACGTGCGGAACGCTGTGCGCGGCCGCCAAGATCCTGAAGGAGAAGGGGGCCGCGTCCATCCGGGCGGCGGTCACCCACATTCCCCTGACGGAGAAGGGCGTCGAACGCTTGAAGACGGATGCCGGGCTCACCGAGCTGGTCGTGACGGACACGGTCCCTTTGCGGGCCGACCTGAGCACGGCCAAGCTGCCGATGAAGCTGACGGTGCTGTCCGTCGCCGAGCTGCTGGGCGAAGCGATCCGCAGAATCCACCAAGACCAGTCCGTGAGCTCGCTGTTCAGATACTGAGCGGCAGCCCGGAAGACCAATGAGAAGCCTGAGCGGCATGCGGCAGGCGCGGTGATCAGGCCCCTTCCGAACCAGGGTTGTGTTCGGCCCGGGGCGAGTTGATCCGCGTTGCTGGCGCAGGCTGCCGCGGCATTAGTGACAGAGGATAACATGGCGAACGAACAGATCAGACTCAAGGCTGAGCCGCGCTCGGAACAGGGTTCCGTGGCTGTGGGTCGGCTGCGCCGCGCCGGGAGCATTCCCGCCGCGGTGAACCGTATCGGGGGCGACACGACGCTGTTGAAACTCAACACGCATGCGTTTATCATCATGCTGCGTCACCACGAGAGCGAGCAGATGCTCGTGACGCTCGACCTCGACGGCCAAGAGATCCCCGCGCTGATGCGCGAGGTGCAGTACGATGTGATGACCGGTCATCCGATTCACGTGGATTTCGGCGAGATTTCGCTGAGCAAGAAGATCCGTGTTTCGATCCCCTTGCATCTGGTGGGAGAGCCCGAGGGCGTCAAGCTCGGCGGCGGCATCCTGCAGCAGATGCTGCGCTCGGTGGAAATCGAATGTCTGCCGGCCGAGATCGTCGAGACCTTCAACGTCGATGTCACCGCGCTCAAGGTGGGGCAGTCGATTTTCACGCGCGATCTCAAGTTGGGCGATGCCTATACGGTCATCACCAGCAAGGATGCCGTGGTCACGACGGTTGCGGCACCCGAAGAGGACGCGGCCGCCAGCACCGCTGAAGGCGCCCCCACGCCCGAAGTGATCAACAAGGGCAAGAAGGAAGAGGGCGCCGAGGGTGCCGCTTCCGCCGCCAAGAAGTAACCCGGAGGGTACCACCGCGTGAAAATGATTGCGGGACTTGGCAACCCCGGCACGGCCTACGCGAACACGCCGCACAATGTCGGTTTCGATGTTGTCGACCTGTTGGCGGAACGCGCGGCGGCCGGCTGGAAGAACAGTTCCGGGTTTCACGCGCGCGTTGCACGCGCCGCCTGCGCGGGCGGTCCGCTGCTGCTGGTCAAGCCTCAGACCTTCATGAATCTGAGCGGCACCAGCGTGGCGCCCCTGCTGCGCTATTACGGCGGCTCTCCGGCCGACTTGACGGTGATCTTGGATGACGCGGACCTGCCGCCCGGCACGCTGCGCATTCGGACATCGGGAGGAAGCGGGGGACACCGCGGACTGGCCTCGGTTATCGAGGCGCTGGGGACCGAAGGGTTCCCGAGGGTCCGGCTGGGCGTGGGACGCGACGCACGCGGCGACTTGGTCGACCATGTGCTCAGCCGCTTGGACGGCGAGCGCATGCGCCTGGTGCGGGCGACGATCGAGGCGGCCGCTGACGCGGTACAGTGCCTGACCGACAACGGATTGAACGAAGCGATGAACCGGTTCAACGGCTGGCGCGCCGACGGGGCGCTGCCGGATGACCGCAAGTGAGAACAGTATGAAGAAATACGATGGCTTGTATATCTTCGCCGGCTCGGCGAAAGATGACGTTCTGGACAAACAGATCGACAAGGTGCGCGGCGAGATCACGCGCCTGTCCGGTAACGTGCTGACCACGGAGGTGCTGGGCAAGCGCACCTTTGCGCGCCCTATGCAGAAGCGCGACAACGGCGTCTATGTGAAGATCCGCTTTGAGCTGGATCCCAACCATATCACGACGCTCCTCGGCCGCTACCACCTCGCCGAGGATGTCTTCCGCGTGCAGATCCTGGCCGTGGACGAACGCCGCGAGTCCGTTCTGGCCCGGCAGGCTGAAGAGCGCAAGGCCCGCGAGGTCGCGCGCGCCGAAGCCGAGGCGGCTGCCAACGAAAACAAGGCGATCCAGGGCGAGGCGTAAGCCGGCCCGGATGCAGGGATAAAGGACGGTAAACCATGGCTTCCTTCAACAAAGTGATCATCGCCGGCAATCTCACGCGTGACCCGGAAATCCGCAGCGCGGGAAGCGCCAAGGTGGCGGACCTCCGCCTCGCGATCTCAGAAACGTGGCGCGACAAAACCTCGGGGCAACCCAAGGAGGTGACCTGCTTTGTTGACGTGGTGGCGTGGGAGAGGCAGGCGGAGTTCTGCCAGCAGTACTTCTCCAAAGGCAAAGGCATGCTCGTCGAGGGCCGCCTGCAGATGGACGAATGGACGGACAAGCAGACCAACGAGAAGCGCAGCAAGCTGCGCGTGCGGGCCGACCGCATCCTGTTCTGGGGCGGCCCCCCGCCGCGACAGGACGGAGCCGCCGCCCCCGCCGCGCCGCGCGCCAACGCCGCCCCGACAGCGCCCAATGCGCACTCCCCCGAGCCGCCCGCTTTCGGCGACGATGCCGGAACGCTCGCTCAGGATGACGAGGCTTTGCCGTTCTGAAGACAATGTTTGAACAAGAGGAATCAAGCTTATGGCCATGCAAAAACGAAACAACCGATCGGACCGGGACAGTCGCGACCGCGACATGATGTCCAACCGTAAACGTGTGCGCATTCTGGATCCGAATGACGTCGTGGATATCAACGATGTCGAGTTTCTCCGCCGGTTCGTCACCGAATACGGCAAAATCGTTCCGGCACGCCTCACCGGCGTCACGGCTGCCCAGCAGCGCCAGATCAAACAGGGCGTGCGCCGCGCCCGCAACATGGGCCTGATGGCCTAAGACCGGAAAGGATTGCACCGTTATGTCAACTGAACTCCTTTTGCTGTCGGACATCGACAAACTCGGCAAGGCCGGCGATGTCGTGAAAGTGGCCGACGGCTACGCCCGCAACTACCTGCTGCCGCAGGACCTCGCGGCGCCGGTCTCGAAGCACGCGTTGCGCCGCCTCGAGAAACTGCGCAAAGAACGCGAGGAAGTCTCGCGCATCCAGCTCGCTGAAGCCAAAGAGAAGGCCTCGAAGCTGGACAACGCGTCGGTCACTCTGCGCGCCAAGACGGTCGACGGCACCCGCCTCTATGGTTCGATCCAGGCGGCGGACATCGCGGCCGCGCTGGAGACCGGCCAGAAGATCACCGTCGATAAGGCCCAGATCGCGCTCGACGAGCCGATCAAGGAGACCGGCACCTTCGACATCGCCGTCAAGCTTCACCCCGAGCTGACCTGCACCATCAAGGTGTGGGTCGTCGAGGGCTGAGGCCGCGACGGTCCGATTCACTGAGACGAACTTTAGGATTCAGGATTGAGGCGAAAGGAGCTATCATAGCTTCCGAACCCTGAATCCTGAATCCTAAATCGTTTACTCCCCATGCAGACACCCGCCCCCCTCTCCGCGCCCCTGCGCACCGTCCCGCACAGCGCCGAAGCCGAACGCGGCGTCCTCGGCTCAATTCTGCTGGATGCGGCCGGCGACAGCCGCGTGCTGGACCTGTGCACCGAGAACGGCATCGTTCCCGAATCGTTCTTCACGCCCGCGCACCGCCTACTCTTTGAAACCTTGGTCGAGATGTCGCGCGCCGCCCTCACCATCGACCCCCTCACCCTCACCGAGCGCCTGCGCGCCCTGAACCGCCTCGACGGCATCGGCGGCTCCGCCACCATCCAGGCGCTGATCGACGAGACCCCCACCGCCGCCCACGCGGAATACTACATCAACATCGTCCGGCAGAAGCACCTGCTGCGCACCGTGATCGCCTGCGCCCGCGACGCCGAACGCCGCTGCTTCGACGAGGCCGTCAGCGCCGACCTCATCCTCGGCGAGGTCGAACAGCAGTTCCTCGGCATCGCCGACCGGCGCGAGGGCACCGGCCTGAGCTGGAACCAGGCCATCACCAACACGATGGGCCATATCGACCGCCTCTTCTCGCTCGGCCCCGGCAGCGTGGCCGGCCTGCCCACCGGATTCAAGAACCTCGACAAGAAACTCAAGGGCCTGCGCAACGGCGAGATGATCGTGCTGGCCGCGCGCCCTTCGATGGGCAAGACCTCGCTCGCCATGAACATCGCCGAGTGCGTCGCGCTGGGCAAGGACATCTACGGCCGCCCGATGAAAGGCGACCATAACCGAACCCACGCCGTCGGCGTTTTCTCGCTTGAAATGTCCACCGAGTCGCTCGCCATGCGCATGCTCTGCGGTTTCGCCGGCATCCCCGGCTTCAAGATCGACCAGGGCCTCGGCAATATCAAAAACATCAACCAGCAGCTCACCCGCGCCGCCTCCGAACTCGGCAAGGCCCCCATCTATGTGGATGACACCGGCGGCCTCGACGTGATGGACATGCGGGCACGCGCCCGCCGCATGAAGAAGCGCTACAAGATCGAGCTGATCGTCATCGACTACCTCCAGCTCTGCAACTGCCGCGAGTTCGCCAAACAGGGGCGCCAGCTCGAAACCTCGCAGATCTCCGGCCAGATCAAGGCCATGGCCAAAGAGCTGAACTTGCCGGTCATCGTACTCAGCCAGCTCAGCCGCGCACCCGAACAGCGCGGCGACAAGACCAACAAGCCTAAGCTCTCCGACCTGCGCGACTCCGGCGCCATCGAGCAGGACGCCGACGTCGCGCTGCTGCTGCGCCGCCCCTGCAAGGCGCAGGGCGACCCGGACTTCGACGACACGCGCCTGGCGATCGTCGACGTCGCCAAACACCGCAACGGGCCGACCGGCGAAGTCCGGCTCGACTTCGACGACAGCCTCACGCGCTTCGGCGACCGCGCCGACCCCGGCACCAGCGAGACCGCCGACATCGAACCCGACCCCTCCGGCGATCTGTAACAAGCCCCCAGCCGCCATGCGAAAAAAGGCAAAGCGAGAAAAAACTCCCCATCCCCTGAGCCCGCAGGTGCTCATGGCCCTCGCCTTTTTGCTGGCGATCCTCACCGGCGCCTTCCTGCTCGCGCTGCCGGCTGCCAACACCAACGGCCAGTGGCGCGACGCCGTCTCCGCGATCTTCACCGCCACCAGCGCCACCTGCGTCACCGGACTCACGGTGATCGACATCGGCAGTGAACTCACGCGCTTCGGCCAGCTCGTGGTCCTCACGCTGATCCAGCTCGGCGGCCTCGGCGTCACGACCTTCGGCACCTTCCTGCTGGTGCTCGTCGGCCGCCGCCTCAGCGTGCAGAATGAATTCGTCCTGATGGACGCCTACGGCGTGGAAGCGGTCAAAGGCATCCGCGCCCTGCTGCTCTGGACCATGGGCTTCACCCTGCTTTTCGAAGGTATCGGCACCTTCCTGCTCTGGACGCGCTACCTGGCACCGCCTTCCAGCCTCGCCCTCACGCCAGACCCGTGGACCGCCCTGTACTACGCCTCCTTCCACGCCGTCAGCGCCTTCTGCAACGCCGGCTTCTCGCTGCACCGCGACAGCCTGATCGCCTTCCAGCACGACCCCTTTTATCTCGGCATAGTCGCCAGCCTGATCGTCGCTGGCGGCCTCGGATTCCTGGTCCTCTACAATCTGGTGACCATCAAGTTCTGGCGGCGCAACCTCATGACGCGCGGCCGCATCACCCTCCACACCCGGACCGTTCTGACGGCCACGGTCATCCTGATCCTGACAGCAACGCTGCTCTTTCTTGGCCTGGAGTGGTCGAACGCCCTCGTTGATCTCCCGGTCGCCGACAAACTGAGCTGCGCGCTCTTCCAAGGTGTCACGCCGCGGACAGCAGGCTTCAATGCCGTCGCTATGGGACGGATCAAAGAGGTGACCCGCTTCGTCACGGCCCTGTTCATGCTGGTCGGCGGCTCGCCCGGCTCTTCGGCGGGCGGCATCAAAACCACCACGCTGGTGGTGCTGATCATGACCGTGACCGCCATGTGCCGCAACCGCCGCGAGACCGTGCTGCTCAATCGCACGCTGCCCTATGCGGTCGTGCGCGAAGCCGTGGTCATCTTCTTGCTCATGCTGTCACTCGTCGCCCTCGCCTACGGCGTGCTGCTGGCCACCGAATATCCGCAGCAGGGCGACGACGCCTCGAAACTCTTTTTCGAAACCGTCTCCGCCTTTGCCACCGTGGGTCTCTCCATCGACCACACGGGAACATTGTCGAACGCCGGCCGATGGGTTATCATCGTGTGCATGTACGTCGGACGCTTAGGCCCCCTCGCGGTCGCGCTGCTGATCGGCAGCCGCGATGAAAGCCAACGCATCCGTTACCCCGAAGAGGAAATCGTCGTCGGCTAACGCTCAACGCTCAACTCCTAATTCCTAAATCCTAACTCCTAACTCCTAAATGACCCCATGAATTTCCACCCAGACACCCTTTGCGTTCAGGCCGGCTGGCAGCCGAAAAAC
>Ga0265294_10010333_pt1 | contig 10630 bp, 8 predicted proteins | sample MunlanPumphouse3_FD_192504 | JGI IMG/M metagenome (GOLD analysis project Ga0265294, IMG submission 192504) | Groundwater microbial communities from a municipal landfill in Southern Ontario, Canada - Pumphouse #3 | ecosystem: Environmental > Aquatic > Deep subsurface > Groundwater | place...
TTTTTGGTCGGCGGGTTTTTAAAATTATATTATTGATTGTGTGTGAGTTGAGTGAAAATGTCTCCGAACGATTTCTGCGTTGCAGACTCCTATATATTTGTCTCTGTGCCTCGGCGGTTGATTATTTTTATTCGTTAGATGTGTAACGTTTGAGGTACTCTTTTGTTTTAGAGGGTATGCGATAGCTTTCGCGGGCTTTTTGGATGGTTTTGTTGTGTACGAATTTGGAGAAGGCTTGTTGTTGGAGCAGGGGAATTGTTTTTTGATACTGTTTCACTAGACCTTCACAGAGTGTCCAAGCTATTGCCATATCTACATAATATTGCCCTTGTTCAATTTGAGTAAGATGTTTTAAGGTGGAGTCAATATAATTTTGCTCTAGAAAGTAGGTCATTAGTAGAACAATAAAGCTGCGTTTGGTAAACTCTCCTGGGTGGGTTTTAAGCGGTAAAAAATGGGCAAGCACTTTAGTAGGTTGTTTTTTGAAGATTTTCAAAGATGATATAATGGTATCGACATGTGCCCAATTGTCAAATTTTAAAATTAAAGGATCTAAATAGTGGAACACTGTTTCTAGTAATGGTTCTCTCAAAAATGATTCGTCTAGAGATTGCTCGTTTAGAGATCGCTTGTTTAGAGATTGCTTGTTTAAAGATTGCTCGTTTAGAGATTGCTCGTCTAGAGATTGCTTGTTTAAAGATTGCTCGTCTAGAGATTGCTTGTTTAAAGATTGCTCGTCTAGAGATTGCTCGTTTAGAGATCGCTCGTTTAAAGATTGCTCGTCTAGAGATTGCTCGTTTAGAGATTGCTTGTTTAAAGATTGCTTGCACAAAGATTTCTCATCTAGATATCCTAACACTAACCCGTAAAGCAAGATATGTTCATATGTAGTATATTCTGCATTATTAAGATAATCCATAATATTGTTATCGGTTGCTATCTCTTTTGCAAGTTTTCTCAATGCCGGCATTCTGATTCCAAAAATCTTGTAATTGGTTGGGATGAGCTTTTCGTTAAAAGCTTTATAGTCGCTCTCAGCCAGCACTTTGAATTTTTCGTTGATTAGATTGTTCATGAAATAATGTTAAGGTGTTCATTGATAAATGTTTATTAAAAACCACGGCGATGAAATTCTTAGGTGTTCATTGATAAGTGTTTATTAAAAACCACGGCGATGAAATACAAAAGTAAGGATATGCATAGGAAAATTCTATATTTGCGGTCTTATTTTTGAAATCTATTTATTGAAGCATGAATCTAATTTATTATTATATGAAGTTATCTAATTATTACGTTCCTATAGCAAATTATCATATTTCTTATTCTAACTATTTTACTACTTATTCTAACTATTTTACTACTCATTCTAAATATCATATGAATACTTTTTACAGGCTTTTAGCCATTTTTTTAATTTTTTCGATGTCGTTTAAAGCCTCGGCGCAAAATAGAAGTGAGAATAGTGCTGCTGCAGAGAATAGGGTTGTAGGCCGAGTTGTTGAGGGGCAAGATGCTATTCCTGTCGAGTATGCGTCGGTTGTGCTTAAAAATGCTAAAGATAGCGTAATAGCTGGAACAGTAACCGATAAGAGGGGCGTTTTTAAATTCTATGTAAAAGGGAGAGGAAAACATATTTTGCAAATAAGTTTTATAGGTTATAAAACAATGGAGAAGGAGATTGAGATTAAACCAGGGATTAATGGTATTAAGAAACCAATTTTACTTTCTCAATATTCGGCAACCTTAAAAGAGGCGGCAGTAATAGCTTCCTATACAGAAAAACAGACAGATATAGAGAGAACTAGAATTAATACAGGGGCATCTATTGCAGCTTCTACAGGTTCTGTAATAGAGCTACTTAGAAGTGCCTCTATGGTTTCTGTAGATAATAACAATGCAATATATATTAGAGGAAATTCCAATATATTAGTTTTGATGGACGGTATTCCAACTACCATAGGGGAGCTAGACGGGATACCCGCCTCGGCAACTCAAAGTATAGAGATAATTACTAACCCAAGTGCCAAATACGATTCCGAAGGAACTGGAGGAATTATAAATATAATTACTAAAAAGGAGAGAAGAGATGGAGCCTCGTTATCTTCTACGCTAAATTGGGGTGTGGAAAATAAGGTAAATGGTAATATAATGGCAGCTTTAAATACTAACGGCTGGAATCTTTCGTTTAATTATTCCGGAAAATATAATATGGAAAATATTAAAAGTGAGCTATATAGACAGTTTTATACTACCGATAACTCTATAGAGCAAAAGATATTATCTGAAAGAGAAGATAAGAATAATATGATAGGAGCAACTGCCTCTAAATTATTTAATTCGGGCAATTCTCTAATGTTGAGTCTAAAATATGCCAATCCAAAATTATATAATGTTCAAAACATAAGAAATTTAAACTCCTCTTTACAAGATTATGATATTCAAAATCGGATTAATGAATTTCACCATAATAGGAAGATGACCGAGGTAATTGCCAGTTATACTGTGGCCATTAAACCAGAGAAAAGTGATTTGTCAATTTTAAGCTCTTTCTCGCAAAACCAAGGCAAGAGAAAGGCATATTATATGGAAGACGGGCTACCTATTCAAAGGTCTCAGGGTGGGGGGTATCCTACAAACTATACATTGCAAGCCGATTATAGTTTGAAACTGCCAAAGCAGAGTATGTTGGAGGTAGGAGCAAAATACTTTTACAGAGGCAATGATTTTAAGTTTGATACATATCAATATGACATGGAAACAGCAGATTGGACATATAATGAATTTTTTAGTAGCGATCTTGATTATAAAGAAAATATCTATTCTCTCTATGTTAACTACTCGGCAAAACTACAAAATGAGATTACCTTTAAGGCTGGTCTTAGAAGTGAACAGAGCAATTCAAATCTAGATATAAGAAAAGAAAATACAACCATTACTAAAGACCATCTGTTTGTTTCTCCTTTTTTGTTGTTACAAAAGGAGTTCTCTAAAAATAGTTCTCTAGCTTTTACATTATCTAGAAGAGTTACTAGGCCAGTATATATGCAAATAAATCCTTTTGTAAATATGATTGACAAAAGTGTATATGAAACTGGCAATAGAGATCTAAAACCAGAAGAGATAACATTGGCGGAACTGGCATATAAGTACTCTTTGAATGGAAGCTCTTTAATGGTTTCCCTCTTTTATAATAATATTTCTGATTATATTACTCAAGTAGCCTCGTTATATGGACAAGAGGCACTTATGATAAGATATGTAAATGGAAGTAATAATAATAAAATAGGTATCGATCTTAATTTTAGAAATAAATTTTCATCTTGGTTAACTACATCTTTAAGTGCCAATGTCTATTATGGACAAACAAAAGGAGAGGTAGATGGTATTGATCTTTATAGTAGTAAAACAATGTGGCAGGGAAATATGGCTGCCAGTGTAACCCCAACAAAAAAAGATGATATCACTCTGCAATATTTTTATACTTCTCCAGCTGTATATCCACAATTTGAATCTCAAGCGGTTCATTATATGGATGCAAGTTATAAACGTGTTTTAATTAAAAATATACTCACAGCATCTATAACTTTAACAGATGTTTTTAATACTAGAAAGTGGAATATTGTCTCGGACAATATAATTTATTCGTTAGATAATAAGAGTAAGAATGAAAGCCGAGTTTTATGGGTTGGCCTATCATTTAATTTAAATAAGAAGCAATTTTCGAAACAACAGAAAAAAGAGTCAACTCAGGAGCCAGAGAGTCTTATTAAATTGGGCTATTAAACTGCAGTTAATTAGGCATAAAGGTATTCGGTTTGAAGTTACTTAATTTGTTTTGGCAACATATTTGTATTCTATTTGTTTGTGTTTCATATAACATTTAACAGAAAAATATTTTATTATGAATATATTTGGTTTAATCAAAGGTGCTTTTTTTACTTTTTTTGCAGTTAGCCTTTCTGCCCAAACACCTGTAACTCCTCCTGTAGACTTTTACTCTCTTTCATTTAAAACCATAAATGGAGAGACATTCAATTTCGAACAATTAAGAGGTAAAAAAGTACTTATAGTAAATACTGCTTCTAAGTGTGGTTTTACTCCACAATTTAAGGAGTTAGAGCAATTGTATCAAGAGTATGGAGCTTCTTTGGTAATTCTAGGGTTTCCTTCTAATGATTTTGGCGCTCAGGATCCCGGTTCAAATGAAGAGATTTTAGAGTTTTGTGAACAAAATTATGGAGTAACTTTTCAGATGATGGATAAATCTTCTGTAAAGGGTTCTAGTAAGAACAAGGTTCATCAGTGGCTAACCGATAAAACTAAGAATGGATGGAACACTCAAGAGCCTTCTTGGAACTTCGGAAAGTATCTCATTGACGAAAAAGGCTTGTTATTAGCATTTTTTCCTTCTAAAGTAAAACCAACTGATAAGGAAATTACCGAAAAGCTTAAATAGTCTAGGTTTTTTGGTTAATTTTGTCGCTTGATAATTTTAAATTAGAATAAAAAAGACAAATGGAGGGAAGTTATAGTTACCAATATCCAAGGCCGGCGGTTTCTACAGATTGTGTTATTTTTGGATTTAACGGAAAAGATATTAATGTTTTATTAGTAAGAAGAGGCAATGATCCTTTTAAAGGGATTTTAGCCTTACCTGGAGGTTTTCTTGAACCTAACGAAACTCTTGAAGAGTGTGCAAAAAGAGAGCTTTTAGAAGAAACTGGGATAAAATCTATTAATTTAAGACAATATGCAGTATTTTCTGAGTTAGAGAGGGACCCGCGCACTAGGGTTATTTCTGTTTTGTTTTATGGTTTATTAGGGCCTTCTGCTATGGAATCGCAAGATATTTGTTGTGGAAGTGATGCATCTGAGTTGAAATGGATGCTTTTGAACGAAGCTATGAGTAATAACAATCTGGCATTTGACCATAGGGAAGCTATTGTAAAAGCAAAAGAGACACTCTCTTTGGCTCTTAATAGGGAGCCCGTTGTATTTGAAATGTTAGACGAGCGTTTTACAATAAAGCAGCTTCAAGCCATATATGAAGCTTTGCTTAATATAGAATTTGACAGAGCTAACTTCCATAAGAAAATGGTAGGCGATCCTGTTGCAGCAGCAAAAATAAAACCAAGCGGCCGAAAGAAAAATACAGGCATTATTACCGATACAGGAGATGTGATGAAAGATACTAAACACAAACCTGCTAAGTTTTATGTTTTTGATTACGAGAAGTATAATAAATTGATGGAGAAAAAAGATTTTTATTTTGGCTTCTAAGATTAAGAGATAAATTTTTCACTTATTTTTTTTTGATAACTTTTAGACACCGGGATTTCTTTTGCATCTTTGGTGTCTAATTCTATATAAAGACCATCGCTCTCTTTGCGAATTACTTTTGCTTTTTCAAGATTTACCAAGTAAGTCCTATGACATCTTATAATATTTGTGTTTGATAGCTCATTTTCAAGAGTTTTAAGTCTGTTTCTTAGGAGATATTTCTTTATGGTATCGTTACTGGTATAGTAGATTAATACATAATTATTACAAGATTCTATATATAAAAGGTCTTTCTTGTTAATAGAGATACGAAGCACACCATGTTCGTCGTATAAAGGGATATTACCAAACAACTTAGAATCTGAAGTGTTTGTGTCTGAAAGTTTCTCAAGTTTACCTATGCTTTCCCTCCATCCGAAATAAAACCATAGTAACGTATAAGGTAAAAGCAATACTAGAGAAGTATTTATTATGCAAGTTTTAAAAACTTCCATGGAATCGCGCTCATGGCCTACAGAAAGTGTGTATATTGTATAGAAAAGAGACATAAATAGTATCTCAAGAAACACCCAAAAGGCATATCTCCAATAAGATATTTCATGTTTCTTTCCATAAAAGTACATTATTAAACGGCTAATTATTACTACTAGTACCCCAGTTAGAATTATTAGAGAAGAGTAGGCAAAGAACATAAAATCTGAAACCCTATACCAACTTGAAGAGCTGAATGGTTTATAAATATTAATGAAGACCAAAGCAAAAATTGAAGTAAATACTACCAATCTCACTATGTTCTTTTTCTCGTTAATATACTCAGGTATTTTCATATTAGATACAAAAATAGATATAATTTCACCACCATATACTTTGTTTTACCCCTAAAATAATCATTTTGTCCCATTTTATAGCTGTTTGCTTCATTTATTTTTGACTTTCAAGTGTACTGTCTTTATTTGTAATAAAAAAAGATGAAAGAGTATATATTTAAATTTAAAGAGAAGCTGGGATATGAAGAGATCTTTTTGAAAAGAAAAAATATACATATTCCGGAATCGCTCAATAATAAAGAAAATGAGATTGATGAAAATATCAATTTTGAATATAGGGTTATTTTGCCAAGTGAGATGTTGTCTGAGAAATTATCTAAAAAATATTCAAACGCTATAATTCTATTTCATGGGCTAAATGAAAGAAGTTGGGATAAATATATACCATGGGCACACTATTTATGTGCCAAAGCAGAAGTTCCAGTTATACTTTTCCCCATTTCACTTCATATAAATAGATCTCCTCTCTCATGGAGTAATCCAAGAGCAATGCAAAGATTAGTGACAATTGAGAAAGAGAGGGAAGAAAAAGAGGGAAAAATCATTAATAATCAAAATTTAACATTTGTTAATTATGCATTAAGCGCAAGAATAAAGGCCGATCCATATCGTTTCTATTTGGCAGGAAGGGAAACGGTAATGAATGTGTGTCAATTAATGGAAGAGATTAGAGAAGATAAATCTCCAATATTTAAAAAGGAGTGTGCGGTAAATATTTTCTCTTACTCAATTGGTTCACTTCTTTCCCAGGTGCTGTTAATGGCCAATCCTTGTGGCTATTTTTCTAAAAGTAAATTGTTTATGTTCTGTGGAGGTTCTCTTTTTGGAGAGATGAATGGTAATTCCAGAATGATTATGGATAAAACATCTTTTGAACTTTTAAATCACTATTACCGGAATGATTTTATTCAAGAGAAGATGTTGCATAAAGGAACGGAAGATAGTATTGATAGGGCATTCATAGCTCATATAGCTAAAGAATTTAATAAAAATGAAAGATATAGCTTTTATAAAAAAGCGCAAGAAAGGATAAGGGCTATTTCATTAAAAAAAGATATTGTAATACCCTCTTCAGGTATTAAAAATGCTTTGGGATCTACCTGGAGAAAATGTTTAAAGGAATTAGACTTCCCGTTTAAATATTCACACGAAGCCCCCTTTCCAGCTATAGAGAAAGGAGGCTCGTTAGAATTGAACTATTGGTTCGAAAAAGTCTTTTCTGGTGCTGCCCTTTTTTTAAAATAACAGTAAAGATCTTGGGTCTAAATTAGCTCTTTCTATATCTTTAAAATAGTTTACAGTACCAACTTTTAACTCTTGGGTAGAAGCATCGTCGCAAACGATAATACCTTTTTGGTGCATTTGCAAAACGCTTATTGTCCACATATGGTTTATGCCTCCTTCAATTGCATGGAAAAGAGCTCTTGCTTTATGATGTCCGTTTACAAGTATCATTACTTCCTGAGAGTCCATTATTGTGCCTATGCCAACAGTAAGGGCTATTTTAGGAACTTGTGAAATGTCGTTGTTAAAGAATCTAGAATTTGCAATTATTGTATCTGTAGTAAGGCTTTTAACTCTTGTCCTTGAAGAGAGAGAAGAGCCTGGTTCGTTAAAAGCTATATGACCATCTGGCCCTATGCCTCCCATGAAAAGATTTATACCACCATATGATTGCATTTTTTTTTCGTAATTCTCACATTCAAGATCTAGGTCGTATGCATTACCATCTGGGATGTTCGCGTTTTCTCTTTTAATATCTATATGCTGAAAAAAATTGTTCCACATAAATGTGAAATAAGATTGAGGGTGTTCTTTAGGTATTCCAATATATTCATCCATATTGAATGTTACCACGTTTTTGAAGGAGACCAGACCCTCTCTATAGTAACGGATAAGTTCCTTATATGTACCATAAGGAGTAGACCCTGTAGGTAGTCCAAGAACGAATGGTTTCTCGGGTGTAGGTTTGAATTCTGTGATTTTTTTTACAATGTAGGCAGCGGCCCATTGTGAGATCTGTTCATAGGAGTTTTGAATAATAAGTCTCATACATAGTCGGTTTTAAAATATCTTTAATTATTAAGAAATTCTTTTGCATTTGCTATAGCAGCAGAGGTTAGTTCCGATCCACTTAGCATGCGTGCAATTTCTAATACACGTTCCTTATCTGTTATTCTTTTGATTTTACTTGCAGCTGCACCCTTTTCACCCTCTTCTTTATATACTAGTAGGTGACAGTTTCCTTTTGAGGCTATTTGTGGTAGGTGAGTTATTGCAAATAGCTGCATATTATTGGATAGTTCTCCAATGAGCAGTCCCATTTTATCTGCGATGCTTCCCGATACGCCGCTGTCTATCTCGTCAAATATGAGAGTGGGCATCTGAGTGCCTCTTGCCATAATGGCTTTGAGGCATAACATTATTCTCGAAAGTTCGCCACCCGATGCAACTTTTGAAATTTCACGAGGTGCTATCTCCTTATTTGCCGAGAAGAAAAATTCGATAGCTTCTTTTCCATTTATCTCATAGTGTTCTAGTGCTTTTATTTGAGCACTGAATTGAGCAAATGGCATTTCTAACTCTCTTATTTTTTGTGACATCTCTTTCGAAAAATCTCCTGAAGCTTTAAGTCTTGATTCTGTAAGAAGTCGGGCTTTTTCTGTTAGTTCGTTAGAGCTTATTATGAGTGCTTTCTCTGTTTCTTTAAGTTTTTCTCTGAAATCACTAGTAAGATCAAGTTTAGATGCAAATAGTTCTTTTATAGAGATAAGTTCATCTATAGAGTTTACTTTATATTTATTGAACAACTCATAGATAAGAGAGAGTCTCTCTTCAAGAAGAGTTGTTTTTACAGGATCGGAAATAATTGTTTCGGTTAGTTCGTATGTCTCTCTTTCTAACTCTTTAAGTTCTATACGGCAAGATTCTACTCTTTGTGCCATCTGGCTAGTAATATGTATAGAGTCTGATATTTTACTAAATAAAGTCTCTATTTCTTTGAGCGTTTGTACGATAGATATTTCGTTTGGATTAAGTAATTGTCCTACTTCATAAAGGGTAGCTTTTATCTCTTGAAAATTACTCAATATTTTATACTCTTTTTCTATCTCTTCGAGTTCACCTGAAACTAGATTTGCATCTTCTATCTGTTTGTATCTAAAGCTATTATATTCAAAATCTTGCTCTTCTTTAGCAAGTTTCTCTTCTATATCTTTTTTAGTTTTTTCAAGTTCTTTTTGTCTATTATATGCACATTTATAGCTTTCTTTAATCTTTTTGTTTTTGGCATAAGAGTCAAGAACTTGAAGTCTAAAGTTACTATTCCCAATTAATAGATGTTCATGTTGGGCATGAATGTCAATTAACTTTTCTGAGATATCTTTTAGAAATTTAACATTTACAGGTTGGTCATTAACAAATGATCGAGTGCGTCCTGTTGGCGATATAATACGTCTTATAAGAAGTTCCGTATTGGGCTCCATTAAGTTTTCTAGGAATAGATTGTTGGTCTCTTGGCTATTTTCAATTGTGAAAAGTGCTTCTACCACGCAGTTTTGCTCACTGTCTTTAAGAATCTCTTTATCGGCTTTTGCACCAAGAAGTAAAGAGATAGCCCCTAAAAGGATGGATTTCCCGGCTCCTGTCTCTCCTGTGATAATTATAAGACCATCTGGAAATGAAATTTCCAGTTTCTCTATAAGAGCATAATTAGATATCGAGAGAGATTTCAGCATACAAATATATTTTGCACGTAGTCAACAATATCTGAAGCAACCTCCTTTTTATCTTTAAGTGGAAAAGGAGAGCTACTGTTTTTTGAATCTATAATAGTTATCTTGTTTGTATCAAAAGCAAAGCCAGCTCCTTTGTCTTGTAATGAATTTAGCACAATAGCATCTAGATTTTTACTTTTAAGTTTTTTGCTGGCATTTTGTTGTTCGTTGTTGGTTTCTAGAGCAAATCCTATATGAATAACTCCCTGTTTTTTGATCTTTCCTAAAGAAGCGGCTATATCGGCAGTAGGTTTTAGCTTTAGTGTGAGCCCATTTCCTTCTCTTTTTAATTTAGTGTCGAACATTATTTCGGGAGTATAATCAGAAACAGCAGCAGCTAAAACAACTATCTCTGTTCCTTTATTATATTCATTGATAGTAGCATCGTACATTTGAACAGCACTTTTAACTTTAACAAGATTAATGTTCGAATTTATTTCAATTCTTTCTTGTACTGGACCGCTTACCAATGTAACGTGGGCACCTCTATTGGCAAATTCATTGGCTATGGAATAACCCATTTTCCCAGTTGAGTTGTTCGAAATAAATCTAACAGGATCTATCTGTTCTACTGTTGGTCCTGCTGTTATAAGTATTCTCTTTCCGGCAAGAATACTCTTTTTTTTTTCAGCTTCTAAAAAAAAATCTTTTACAACCTCTATTATTTTTTCTGGTTCTTCCATTCGTCCTTTACCTTCAAGGCCGCTGGCAAGTTCTCCAGAAGAGGGATCAATAACTATTACACCT
>Ga0265294_10010334_pt1 | contig 10629 bp, 9 predicted proteins | sample MunlanPumphouse3_FD_192504 | JGI IMG/M metagenome (GOLD analysis project Ga0265294, IMG submission 192504) | Groundwater microbial communities from a municipal landfill in Southern Ontario, Canada - Pumphouse #3 | ecosystem: Environmental > Aquatic > Deep subsurface > Groundwater | place...
TGGTTACTAAAAAACAGAAACTCCATTCCCTTGTCCAGAAAATCCACCTTGATGATGAATGCTTACGCACGTACATTATTCAGCGAGGTGCCACTTCAACTTGGTAATTTTATAGCATCGAAAGATTACGAAGTAAGATTTAACCACCACCTGCCGTTTTATGGTTTACCTTCTTTCTGGGCAACAGGGAAAAACACTTTCATTGGCTGTCTGGAATTCAGAAGCAATTTATACAGGCAACATCATCTTTCTTTAGCCGCTAACCTACTCTTTCATAGCAATGAGTTCAATAAATTTGAATCCTATAAGTCAATCTGGGGTGCAGGGCTGACTTATTCATACAAATCTCCTTTCGGTCCGATTGAATTTACCTTAGGCTACTCAGATGCTTACCGGAAAATTGTAGCTGCTGCTAATATCGGTTTTTGGTTTTGACGTCACCATAAATGCTTTGAGTACCAATCATCACATGAAGCCTTTATCAACCCGGATAATATAAAAGTGATTTTCTTTTGTTAAATTATTCGATTTTACTACATTTGTGTGATTTTTACAACTATCAACATTTATTAATTTTTTAAATTCAACATTCATGAGAAAACTGATTTTAGCTTGCTTGCTGATTGCAGGTGCAGGTTTGGTTGCACAGACGAATCTTCAGCTACATTACGATTTCGGAAAAGGAAGAAATTATCTTACCAGCACAATCGAGCGTTTTAAACCGGATACAAACGGTAGTCTATTCTACTTTGTGGATATGAACTACAATGCCGGTGGTCCGACCGAAGCTTACTTTGAAATTGCACGAGAACTGAAATTCTGGGATGGCCCTATATCTGCTCATGTTGAGTACAACGGCGGTCTGCATGCAGAAAACGGAGGAGCTGCTTTCCAAATTAATAATGCTTATTTGTTGGGTGGAACTTACAGCCTGAACAGTCAGGATTTCTCAAAAGGTATTTCTTTATCAGCTATGTATAAACTGATTCAGGGGAACGTTGATCCACATAACTTCCAGTTGACAGCGGTTTGGTACATGCACCTGTTACAGGGAAAACTTTCCTTTACCGGTTTTGCTGATTTCTGGCGTGAAAAAACATTCTTTGGTTCTACATATACCTTCTTGTCTGAACCACAACTCTGGTACAATTTCAACAAAAAAATATCCGCAGGAGGCGAAATCGAATTAGGATATAATTTCGGAGGCGTATCCGGGTTCAAAGCATGTCCAACCCTCGCTGTTAAATACAATTTATAATTATAAACCAGATTAGTCATGTTAGAAAAATTCTTCAAACTAAAGGAAAACGGTACCACTCCCCGTACGGAAGTCATTGCCGGTATTACCACTTTCCTGACCATGGCTTATATATTGGCCGTGAACCCCAATATTTTATCAGCTGCTGGTATGAATGCCAATGCGCTGTTCACGACAACAGCTATTGCTGCCATTGTCGGTACTCTTGTAATGGCACTTTGGGCAAAATTACCTTTCGCCCTGGCACCGGGTATGGGACTGAATGCTTTCTTTGCGTTTTCAGTTGTGCTAGGAATGGGTCATACCTGGCAATTTGCCCTCACCGCGGTATTGATTGAAGGAGTGATATTTATTTTACTGACCGCTTTTAATGTACGTGAAGCCATTGCCAATTCCATTCCAAAATCAGTAAGAACGGCTATTAGTGCAGGGATCGGATTGTTCATTGCCTTTATCGGGTTACAAAACGCGGGAATCATTGTAAAACACGATGCTACGCTGGTAACACTGGGAAATATTACATCAGGAACAGCTTTACTGGGAATAATTGGTTTAATTATTACTTCTGTTCTCGTCGTAAAAAAGGTTAAAGGTGACCTGCTCATCGGTATCATACTGACGGCTTTAATTGGTATTCCCATGGGAATCACTCAAATCAATGGTTTTGTAAGCGTTCCGCCATCCATCGAACCTATTTTCTTCAAATTTGAATTCAATCAAATCTTCACATTTGATATGCTCATCGTGGTGTTTACATTCTTGTTTGTGGATATTTTCGATACGCTCGGAACCTTAGTTGGAGTTTCCACTAAAGCCGGAATGCTGGATAAAGACGGAAAAATCCCCAATGCTAAAAAGGCTTTTATGGCTGATGCCATCGGAACAACCACAGGCGCTATGCTCGGCACCAGTACCGTTACTACCTATGTTGAAAGTGCCGCCGGTGTTTCAGAAGGTGGACGCACTGGCATGACCGCTTTAATTACCGCTCTGTGTTTTGCCGCAGCTCTCTTTTTCTCACCGGTCTTCCTGGCCATTCCGGGTGCTGCAACTGCTCCTGCACTGATTCTGGTGGGACTGTATATGTTGGAACCAATCAAAGAACTTGATTTCAATGATTTTTCAGAAACCATTCCAGCTTTCATTTGCATCATCGCCATGCCCTTGGCCTACAGCATCGCCGAAGGTATTACGCTGGGTGTGTTGAGCTATGTAGTAATCAACCTCATTGCAGGAAATTTCAAAAAACTCAGTATCGGGATGTATATCCTAGCCGTGTTATTTATACTAAAATACATATTTATTTAAAAAATATGAAAGAGCGTCTAACAAAAGACGCTCTTTTTTTGTTGTCTATACAGGGAGTATTTTTTAACGTCAACTGTATATGACAAAAATAATACATCTTGTACTATTGATCTGTTTATTGTCGTTGTATGCATTTTTTTATCCTGCTTCAGCACAGGAAATCAATCAGAATACAGCGTTGAAAGTCGGGGTTTATCAAAACCGGCCGAAAATATTTATCAATGAAAAAGGGCAACCTGATGGTATCTTTATAGATGTATTAAAAGAAATTGCGACAGAAGGGAATCTTGAATTTAACTATGTTTCCGGTAATTGGCCGGATTTGTTCGATCTGCTTTGTAAGGGAGAAATTGATATTTTGCCCGATATGGCTTACACGCATAAACGTGATTCCCTGTTTAATTTCAATCATCTTTCCGTTATCAGCACCTGGCTCGAAGTTTACACAACCCGGTCCAACAACTTTAATTCGCTAAATGAACTTCAGAACAAACGTATAGGATTGTTAAAGGATTCATATCAGGAAGAATTGCTGACTACGCACATCAAAAAAAAATTCAATTTAACTTATGAAATTTTCCCTTTCAATGATTATGAATCGACTAAGAATGCATTGATTAACAATGATATTGATGTAATGGTTGCCGATCGCTTTTTCTATTTTTCATCTGATTTTGATTCAGACGTCATCCCAACAGGAATCGTATTTCAGCCGAATGAATTGTACTTTGGGTTTAATAATCAAATTGCTCCAGAGATATTAACGCTCTTCGACCACAACATAGCAAAACAAAAAAATAATCCTGATTCTAAATTTTTTATTTCCTTACACAAGTGGCTTGACACCAATGAGCATAAGCACGGTATTCCCATATATATCAAATGGATCATAGCAACTATTTCTGTTGTTACTCTTCTTGCCTTATGTTTTATTGTCATCCTCAAAAAATCAGTGAGGAAAAAAACAAAAGAACTAATGGCTGCCAAAGTCAAAGCCGAAGAAAGTGACCACCTTAAAACAGTTTTTTTACAAAATATTTCCCATGAGATTCGTACGCCGATGAATGGAATACTCGGGTTTATTGATTTATTGGAAAATGATGATCACCTGATGGAAATCGACCGAAAAAAATACCTGGGAATTGTCAAGAAAAGTGGCAACCGTCTGCTTCACACCATCAACGACGTAATTGAAATCTCAAAAATTGAAAGCAATCAAATTAGCTTACACATGTCTGAAGTTCATCTCGAACAAATTAGATAGTGATACAAAAAGTGTGTCTGAGCGATAAAAACAACATAGTCTAAAAACTTTATTAGTTTTGCAAATTCTCACAATGTAAAACTTTTAAAAATTAAAGACTATGTTGCTTACAAAGGAACAACTTTCAGCTGTAATAGCCAAACATTCAGAGCGTGAAAATGGCTTACAAGAATTAATGGAGATCATGCTTGAGAGTATGATGATGTCAGAACGCAAGGAGTATTTATCAAGTGTGGATGGTAATAAGGGCAACGGCTACCGCCAGGGTCGTAGTTATGGTCATGGTCGTATGCTTGAATTCAGGATACCACGCGACCGCTATGGGAATTTTCATCCCAAGATACTGGCCCTACTCAGGGATCAAGAACTGGAGTGCGAGCGCTTAGCCGGAGTGCTTTACACAAGGGGTTTAACACAAAGTCAGGTAGGCGATATTTTTGAAGATATCTATGGCGAACACTACAGCAAAGCAAGTATCTCGCGGATGATAGAATACCTTCGCAAAGATGTTGAGGCATGGCTAAGCCGCTCATTAGAATCTTATTATCCGGTAGTATTTGTAGATGCAATCCATATCAAGATTCACCGTAAGCGAACGGTTGAAACAGAGGCATTCTATGTCCTGCTTGGTGTAAAGGAGGATAAGACTCGTGAGGTGCTTGGTATCTACAACAATCCTACGGAAAGTGCTACAGGATGGAAAGAAATGTTTGAAAAACTGCGGGAGCGTGGTGTTGAACGCATTGGGTTACTTGTAGCCGATGGATTGATTGGTCTTCCCACAGCCCTTTGTGAAGTATACCCTACCACACGACTTCAACGCTGTGTCACCCATTTGAAACGCAACTTACTCAACAAGGTTCGTCATGGTGATAAGAAAGCTTTATCAGACGATCTGAGGGATGTGTTCCGTACTGGTCAGAAAGACTACACACGCGAACAGGCGTGGGAAAGATGGGCAGCTATGTGTCTCAAATGGGGCAATTATTACAGGAGCTTCAAACGCATGTCTGAAGATGTGGAGTATAAATACTACTTTACCTATCTGGATTACCATTATCGTATTCAGTCGATGATTTACACCACCAACTGGATAGAACGTTTGCAAAAGGACTTCCGGCGGGTTTTAAAGATGCGTGGAGCCATGCCAAACGAAGATTCAGTATTGGTATTGATGGGGAAAGTAGCCATGGATAAAAGCTGTTATAACAGAGAACTTCCCGGAATTGACAGGGATCAAAACTTGTTTCCATCGGAGGATTGAAACTTTTTCTCATCGGGGAGGCATCCCGGGATGCCTCCCCGATGAGAAAACCAATAAAAAACTATATATTTGTCAGGCAAAACTAGTGGAGATGTTTTGGACTGCCAGACACACTGGATGAAACACTACCACAAATTATGACAGGATTGTTTCGTTTTTTCAGCAATCAGGCTGCGGAAAAAAAATTAAACTTTACCCTGGATAACGCTTCAACTGATAAATCAATTCTGATAGAGACAGATAAATCCGTGCTGGAAAAAATTTTCATCAACCTCTTAAAAAATGCAATTAAATTTACATCAGAAGGCGGTATAAATTTCGGGTATATAATTAAACATAACCAGTTAGTGTTTTATGTCAAAGACACCGGATGCGGTATCCCCGAGAACAGACAAGATGCTATTTATGACCGTTTTGTACAATCCGACCTGAAAATTACCCGCGCACACGAAGGATCCGGCCTCGGACTTGCCATTTCAAAAGCATATGTAGAAATGCTGGGTGGCAAAATTTGGGTTGAATCAAAAGTCAACTCAGGTAGCACATTCTATTTTAACATTCCGTTTAAACCTGTCAAACAGCCTAAAAGGCACAACTAAGACCCGCATAAAGTTGCATAATAAGATTTTAATATTCGTCCCAGCTTTTAATTTTGATATCTTCAAGCTTGAGGTTACAGAATGCCTGGATAAAAGCTGAAGCCAAACGGGCATTGGTAATCAACGGAATATTAAAATCAACTGCACTACGACGGATAATATAGTCGTTTCGTAACTCCCGTTCTGTTGTATTTTTGGGAATGTTAATCACCAAATCGAAATGTTTTTTCGCCAACAGATTTTTCACATTCAGTTCACCGTCTTCGTCCGGCCACTGAACAGCAACGGCTTCTACCCCATTTTCGGCTAAAAAACGTTGCGTTCCGAGAGTTGTATAAATTTTATATCCTTTTTTCTGCAATAAACGAGTAGCCTCTATCAATTCCACTTTTGATTTAGGTTCTCCTGAAGAAATCAGAATACTTTTCTTCGGAATTTCAAATCCTACAGAAAGTAAAGATTTCAGAACAGCTTCGGAATAATCATCACCAATACAACCTACTTCTCCTGTAGATGACATATCCACACCCAGGATTGGGTCAGCATTGTGCAACCTGGCAAATGAGAATTGCGAAGCTTTCACTCCTATATATTCAATATCGAAAACAGATGAATCAGGCTTACTGTAAGGGGCATTCAGCATGATACGGGTAGCTGTTTCGATAAAATTGCGTTTGATAACTTTCGATACAAAAGGAAATGAACGCGACGCACGCAGGTTACACTCGATGACCTTGATATCGTTATCCTTAGCTAAAAACTGGATGTTAAACGGACCACTGATATTCAGTTCTTTGGCAATTTTTTTCGAGATGCGTTTGATGCGACGCATGGTCTCAAAGTAAATTTTTTGCGCTGGGAATACCAATGTAGCATCTCCTGAATGCACTCCGGCAAACTCAACATGCTCTGATATGGCGTATTCTACCACTTCGCCCTTCTGAGCAATGGCATCGAATTCAATTTCTTTGGCATTCTGAAGGAACTCAGATACCACTACCGGATATTGTTTGGAAACCTTGGCTGCCAGCGACAGAAATTTGCGCATCTGTTCCTTATCATAGCAAACATTCATGGCAGCACCGGAAAGCACATACGACGGACGAATCAACACAGGGAAACCAACTTCCTCGATAAACGAATCAATTTCATCAAAACTACTCAATTCTTTCCATCTTGGTTGGTCGATACCCAACTCATCGAGCATGGTAGAAAACTTATGACGATTTTCTGCCTTATCTATTGATGCAGCAGCTGTCCCGAGAATGGGCACATGCTGACGGTCGAGTTTAGTGGCCAGGTTATTCGGGATTTGTCCACCCATTGACAGAATAACCCCTTTTGGAGATTCAACATCCACCACATCCAACACCCTTTCGAAGGATAACTCATCGAAATAAAGGCGGTCGCACATATCGTAGTCGGTCGAAACCGTTTCGGGGTTGTAATTAATCATCACCGATTCATAACCTAAATTACGGGCGGTAACAACTGCATTCACCGAACACCAGTCAAATTCCACCGAGGAACCAATACGATAAGCGCCTGATCCCAACACCACCACTGCTTCTTTATTCGATTTGTCAGGGTGGTAAGCTTTATCTGAACCATAAGTGAAATACAAATAGTTGGTATCATCCGGATGATCGGATGCGACGGTGTTGATGCGACGGATAACCGGAGTAACACCTATTTTTTTACGATACTGACGAACCTCCAGCACCTCTTTTTCCATCGTGCCTGTTGGCTCTTCAACATAACGGGCAATCTGAAAATCAGAAAAACCAAGTCGTTTGGCTTCCGTCAGGACTTCTTTCGGTAAATCTGAAATTTTATTGTATTGCTCAAGTACCTTGGTGTACTTATAAATATTTTCTAATTTGCCGATAAACCATTTATCAATCTTAGTCAAGGCTTCAATCTGATCGACGGTATATCCTTTCTCAAAAGCATCTGCAATAGCAAAGATGCGCAAATCCGTCGGTTTGGAAAGCGCATCTTCAATATTATCGAAAGTCAGGTCGTGATTGCCGACAAAGCCATGCATCCCCTGACCGATCATACGCAATCCCTTTTGAATAATTTCTTCGAATGACTGACCGATAGACATGATTTCACCTACTGATTTCATAGAAGACCCAATTTCACGGCTTACACCCTGGAATTTGGTGAGATCCCAACGAGGTATCTTCACAATCATATAATCCACCGAAGGCGCTACATAAGCTGAGTTGGGAGTACCCATCTCCCCTATCTGGTCGAGCGAATAACCCAGCGCCAGTTTGGTTGCCACGAAAGCCAGCGGATATCCCGATGCTTTGGATGCCAATGCCGATGAACGGCTCAGGCGGGCATTGATTTCGATGATGCGATAATCATTTGTTTCAGCATTGAAAGCATATTGAATATTACATTCTCCCACAATGCCGATGTGGCGAACTACCTGGCGGGCAATATCTTCTAAATAAGCTATCTGGTCTTTAGTGAGGGTAATAATCGGGGCCACCACGATACTTTCGCCGGTGTGAATGCCCAGCGGGTCAAAGTTTTCCATCGGCACCACCGTAAAACAATGGTCGTTTTTATCCCGGATCACCTCAAACTCAATTTCTTTCCATCCTTTCAGACTCTCTTCTACTAAAATTTGTTTAGAGTGAGCCAGAGCGCTTTTACAGAGGGTAATAAATTCTTCTTCGTTAGCACAAATACCTGACCCTAAACCACCCAGCGCATAAGCAGAACGTACCATGACAGGAAATCCGATACGGCGACCAACAGTCAAAGCATCTTCAAGCGTTTCAACGGCCTGAGAAACTGGCGTTTTTGCATCAATTTCATTGAGTTTTTTAATAAATAAATCGCGGTCTTCCGTGATCATAATCGCTTCAACAGAAGTTCCCAACACACGAACACCCTGTTTTTCCAAGGTTCCACTTAGGTACAATTCTGTACCGCAATTCAAGGCTGTCTGCCCCCCAAAAGCGAGTAAAATACCATCAGGTTTCTCTTTAATGATTACCTGTTCAACAAAATAAGGAGTGATGGGTAGAAAGTAAACCTTGTCGGCAATACCTTCCGATGTTTGAATAGTAGCGATATTGGGATTGATGAGAACCGTTTCAATGCCCTCTTCTTTCATGGCTTTTAACGCCTGCGACCCTGAATAGTCAAATTCTCCGGCCTGACCGATTTTCAAGGCCCCTGATCCTAACAGGATCACTTTTTTAATTGATTGCTCTACCACGCTTGATAATAGTTTTATTTGTTCAGAGCGGTAAACGGGGTTCGAACCCGCGACCTTCGGCTTGGGAAGCCGACGCTCTACCAACTGAGCTATTACCGCAATCTTAGTAGTTAGTGGTTAATGGTTAGTGGATAATTAACCACTGACAACTATCCACTATTTAACGATTCCTGCAAAACCCATAAATGCCATAGCCAGGAGACCGGCTACGAGCAGGGCAACAGGAGTTCCTTTCATTCCGCGGGGCAAAGATACTAAATTTAATTGTTCCCTGATACCGGCAAATAAAATTAATGCCAACCCGAAACCAAGTGCAGTAGAAATAGCGAAAACAACACTTTGTAATAAGTTGAAATCCTTTTGAATAACCATAATGGCCACACCTAAGATTGTGCAGTTTGTTGTAATCAGGGGAAGAAAAACACCTAGAGCCTGATAAAGCGCCGGTGAGATTTTCTTCAGAATAATCTCTACCAACTGAACCAGGGCAGCAATAATCAGGATAAAGGATATGGTTTGCAAATAACCGATTTGTAGTGGTTCAAGCACATAGACCTGAACAAGAAAAGTAACAATGGTAGCTATAGTCATAACAAATGCCACAGCGCCACTCATTCCCAATGCGGTATCAATCTTTTTCGATACGCCCAGAAACGGACAAATACCCAAGAATTGCGACAACACGATGTTGTTCACAAATACGGCTCCGATGAAAATTAATATGTAGGTCATTGTTTGGTGATTTTTTATTTTTTTCCTGTAGAGACGCACGGCCGTGCGTCTTTACATTAATTGTTTTCGTTTGGTAGAGACGCACGACCGTGCGTCTCTACATAAATTAATTTTTGGTTGTTTTCAATTTATTAAATATGGCAATCAGGTATGCCAGAGCAATAAATGCGCCCGGTGCCAGCACAAAAAGCAACATACCATAATTTTCCGGAAAAATTGTCATACTGAACACTTTGCCGGTTCCAAGCAATTCACGGGTCGTCCCCAACAGGGTTAACGCCAGCGTAAATCCAAGTCCCATTCCCAAACCATCAAAGAATGATTTGACAACTGTATTTTTAGCAGCAAAAGCTTCAGCTCTTCCCAGTACGATACAGTTCACCACAATCAGAGGGATAAAGAGTCCCAGACTTTCATACAGCGCAGGAACATAAGCCTGCATTACCATTTCCACCAGTGTAACAAAAGCTGCGATGACCACTACAAATGAGGGAATACGTACATTATCCGGAATAATATTTTTCAACATTGAAATAACAACATTAGAAGACAACAACACGAAAGTAGTTGCCAATCCCATACCCAGTCCATTTATCGCTGATGATGTCGTACCCAAAGTAGGACACATACCCAGCATAATCACAAAAATCGGATTTTCTTTAATAATCCCGTTTAACAGCGTTTTTAAATTTGAATTTGCAGCCATATATCCTCCTTAATTTGTTTGAGCTACTTCTTTCTCAACCGAAGTTGCCCCTGTTAATCCATCGTAATTTTGTGAGTAGGCACTGTAAGCATACCGCACAGCCTCCAGAAATGCATTGGACGAAATTGTTGCAGCCGTTATGGCATCAACTTCTCCGCCATTTTTGGAAACATTCAGGTTGTTTTTGGAACCGTTAAGTCCGCGAATATCCTGATTTCCTTTCTCCGTTTTAAACCAGTCAACCATCTTGGTTC
>Ga0265294_10010337_pt1 | contig 10626 bp, 5 predicted proteins | sample MunlanPumphouse3_FD_192504 | JGI IMG/M metagenome (GOLD analysis project Ga0265294, IMG submission 192504) | Groundwater microbial communities from a municipal landfill in Southern Ontario, Canada - Pumphouse #3 | ecosystem: Environmental > Aquatic > Deep subsurface > Groundwater | place...
TTATTATATGATGTCAATATCCAAAAACTTCAATGAGAAAATTATGACACACAACGAATACCAACATAAAATAGAACAATTAATTCAATGGGCGCATGCCTATTATGTCTTTGACAACCCAATAGCTACCGATGAAGAGTATGATCAGCTTAACCGAGAAGTCATAGCTTATGAAGAAGAAAATCCTCAACACATTCACCCCAACTCTCCTACAAAAAGAGTCGGTGGAGTTATACTTGATGGCTTTAATAAAGCTTCACATCTGTCACGAATGTGGTCTCAAGAAGATATTTTTAACACACAAGAACTGCTCGATTGGATCAATCGTGCTAAAAAAGTCAATGAAAACTTAAGCTTTTATTGTGAACCCAAATTCGATGGGGCGAGTATGAATCTCATCTATGAAAATGGGGTGTTAAAACAAGCTATTACAAGAGGTGATGGAACGGTTGGCGAAGATGTTACGAATAATGTTAAAACCATTTTCTCCATTCCTTTACAAATCAAAGAGAACTCTTTAATCGAAATTCGAGGCGAAGTGGTCATAAAAAAAAGCGATTTTGAGAAAATCAACGAAGAACGCTTGAAAAATGGTGAACAACTTTTTGCCAACCCACGTAACGCAGCAGCAGGAAGTTTACGACAACTTGACCCCAATATTACTGCCAAACGAAAACTCTTTTTTAATGTGTGGGGCATTGGGCAAAACAGTTTGCCGTATTTAAAACACCATGAAAAAATGGAATACATTTATTCTCTTGGTTTCAGTAAACCACCGCTTCAAAAAGTGTGTGAAACCCTAGAAGAAATCGAAGCACTCTACCATGAAATTATCGCTTCAAGAAACTCTATTGAAATGATGCTCGATGGAATGGTGATTAAAATCAATGACTTAGAAACCCAAGATGAGTTAGGATTTACGGTGAAATACCCTAAATGGTCATGCGCCTATAAATTTCCTGCGGTTGAAAAAACAACCATTGTCAAAGATATTATTTTACAAGTAGGACGAACGGGTGTGATTACTCCTGTTGCGGTCGTTGTGCCTACGCTTATTGATGGTTCAACGGTTGAGCGAGCAACATTACACAATTTTGATGAAATTGCCCGACTGGATTTGCGTATTAACGATGAAGTTATTATCATTAAAAGTGGAGATATTATTCCTAAAATTACCAAAGTATTTACCAACCGACGCGATGGAAGCCAAGAAGTCATCAAACGCCCAACATCGTGCCCTAACTGCCAAAGTGAACTTTTAGATGAAGGCACGCTGATTAAATGCCAAAACTTAGATTGCCCTGCTCGTGTGGTCAATTCCATTATCTATTTTGCTTCTAAAAATTGTATGAACATTGATGGTTTGGGCAATAAAATTGTAGAACTCCTAGTTAATGAAAAAATCATTTACGATATTTTGGATTTATACGCGTTAAACTATGAAAAACTCGAACCACTTGAAGGATTTAAAGAAAAAAAGATCAACAATTTACTTCAAGCCATACAAAATACCAAAGGAAGTCCTTTGCACCGTGTGATTAATGCGTTGGGTATTGAACACATTGGGGAAGTCGCATCAAAGCAAATATGTTTGGAGTTTGGTTTAAACACACCGCAAAGCAGTTTTGAAGAACTGATTGCTCTTGATGGCATTGGGGAGCAAATGGCAAACTCATTTTGTGAATTTATGCGAGTAAATGCCCATTTGGTTGAAAAACTCATTGCCATTATTAGCCCTACTGTAGAAGAAAAAATCGAAGTAAACGAGAATGCGTTTAAAGGTAAAACCGTTGTTTTAACGGGAACCATGAGTGTCAGTCGAGGAGTGATTAAAAAAGAGTTAGAATCCTTAGGAGCCAAAGTGGCTTCGAGTGTTTCTAAAAGTACACACTATGTTATTTACGGCGAAGAGGCAGGAAGTAAATACGACAAAGCCATTGAATTGGGTGTTCCCACGCTGACTGAAGAGGAAATGAATGAATTGGTTAAAAGTTAGAAGTGAAAAGTGACGAGTAAAAACACTTGTCACTCGTCATTTTTCACAGGTAAATCAATATAAAAGCTCACTCCCTCATTTTTATTTTCAAACCATAGTTTGCCATTTAAATGTTTTTCTACAATGGTTTTTGACATATAAAGACCCAAGCCCGTTCCGGTTTTCTCTTTTTTGGTACTGTAATAAGGATCAAAAATAAACTCTTTTATTTTATCATCAATCTGTCCTGCGTTATCAAAAATCTCTATGCGTAAAAAAGAGTGCACTTTATACACGGTAATGGCAATCAACTTATTGTGGATTTCCTTCTCTTCAAAGGCTTCTTTGGCATTTTTTAGAATATTAATAATGACTTGCAACAGCTCTCGGCTGTAGACTTTTATTTCCAAATCATCGTTGCAATCTATATTTAATTGAATGTCATTATTTTCCAATGCTTTTCCAAAAATACTGATGGTTTCACCTATAATGGTTTTAATTTTAGTGCGTTCTTTGGCTTTATCGGGTTTAAAAAAGTCTCTGAAATCATCGATGGTTTTCGATAAATATTGCGTTTGTTCAACTAAACATTGGGCATCTTCTTTTAAATTCCCTACGTTGACATCGCCAAACTCTAAGTCCATCAAAATATTGTTACCAATCATGGAAACCACTGAAATGGGCTGTCTCCATTGATGGGCGATTAAAGAGACCATTTCTCCCATGGCGGCGTGTCTTGATTGAGAAATCATCAGTTCATCTTTGGTTTTAACTTCATCTTGCAAATAAATCTCTTTGGTAATCTCTTGTTTGATTGCCAAATAATTTGTAATTTCTCCCTTTTCATCGATAATAGGCGTAATAATTGCACTTTCCCAAAATTCGGTTCCATCTTTTCTTTTGTTTTTAAATCGCCCTGTCCATAACTCTTTACGGGTAAGGGTATTCCATAAATCTTCATATTCTGATTTTGAAGTAAATTCCGATTTAAGCACTCTTGGATTTTCTCCTACGGCTTCTTCATACGTATAGCCAGTAACTTTAGTAAAACAAGGATTAACGTATTCAATATTGCCGTTTACATCAGTTATTACAATCGATAAAGGCGAGTGTTCTATGATTTTTTTAAGTTTATACAACTCCATTCTCAACTCTTCTATTTTGGTAATATCCGTATGAAAACCCAACATTCTAATGGGATTGCCCTCCTCATCGAACATGGTTTTCCCTTTATCTAAAATCCACACCCAACTGCCATCTTTATGCCTTAATCGATGAATATTCTCATAATACTCGGTTTTTTGATTTTGATTGTCTTCAATATCTTTATAGGCTTGTTCTTTGTCGCTTGGATGCACACGATTATCCCACTCATCTAAACTATTGGAAATCTCTTTTTCCTCATATCCCAACATTTTTTTCCACTCTTTTGAGAAAAAGATGGTTTTATTTTTAATATTCCAATCCCATAACCCCAATTTAGAAGCACTGATTGCAAAATCATAGTCATCATAAAGTTCTTTATATTTATCTTTTAACTCATTTAAGTAGGCTTGTTTTTTGTAAATACTGTTTAAAATAAAATACAAAATCAGAAGAATGGCAATCGACATCACCACCACGCCAATACTTTGAGCATTTTTATGAAAATCTAAACTATGTAAACTCTCTTTGTACAAAGAAATCGGAATTGTAATACGGATACCTCCTCGAACATCACCCACGTTGTAACCTTGTTCGGCATGACATTTCAAACACGAAGGCTCAACCAGAAGTCTTCCTACGAGTTCATAAAGGTTTTTTTCATGGTCTATTCGAGTAAAATACTCTTTGTTTTTGTTTTTCTCAAAATACTCTAAAGCCTCTTTTTCAAATCCATCTGCCATATTAATTGGGTTTAACGGATTTAAACTGGCAATTTTGTATTTGTATTTGGTTTGAGTATTCATCATCTCTGCAATTTGCCGTGTCATCCAAGCAGGATTAATACGAATAAGCAGTTCGTTCTCTTTGGTATACGTATGATTATCTTTTAAATAGGGATTGGGTTGGATATGACCATTGGCTTTCACATACACGCCGTTATACATGGAGTTCCATGCTCGAAACATTTTAATATTTTCAAAGTGATTTTTGGCTTCTTGGTGAATGGTACTTTCCAGCAACTCTTTGTTGTTTTCATAGGTATTGTTAATATAATAAATCATTAAAGAAGCAAGAGAAAAAGTTAACCCAACAAAAAATCCAATAATGGTTTTTTTACTCATAAGTTTCATAGAGTTTCCTAATTGTTATTTTGTGTTATTTTAAACTCTTCAAATAGTTCCATTTCTCGATTAACCACATATTTTCGGATGCTGTTCATCTGATTGGGGTCAATTAATATGACAACAATATCACCATTGTCTTCAATTTTATAGACTCTTGTTTTTAAAGGAATTCTCACAAACTCCTCTGCTTTGTCAACACTGTTGGGATGGACAAACTCTTTATAGACAATTTCAAGCGTTTCAATATCATCTTTTTTTAAAGACAAGGAGAGTTCTTTTGCTTTAAAAATAATTCCTTTAACCGACAAATCTTTCACGGTAACTTCCAGCTTTTTGTCAGCTGTTACCAAATACGCTTTAAACGTTTCATCGGGTTCTACTCGGACTTCTTCTCTGTTTTTAGATGAGGGAAAATAAATTTTTAGAATCTGTAATCGCACTTCATAGGTATCTACATTGTAACTTACCAGTTTACAATCAATGTCTTTGCTCATCAAAGAAGAATCAATGGTGGTACTGTTTTCATGCCGTATTGCCATGAGTTGTATATAGTTGGTTTTTAGCAACATCTCATTTTTTGCCAACGACACAATTTTTGCACTGTTAATAATGGGAATGCCTCGGTAGTGATTAATTAAATCGATACTAATATCATTTTTATGGATGAAATCTAAAATTTCTGTTGATTTTTCTTCGCTTGGTACTTCACAAATATTGCCAGAAGAACTCTCTTTTCTTTTTATTTTTGAGGTAACTTTTAAAAATACTGTGATCATTTTTGAAATATTTGCCGGTTTTTGAATAAAATCACTCACCCCAATATGCAAAGAACGAATTAAATTATCACTGTCCGAATGTGCCGATAAAATAATAATCTCAACATCGGGATTGACCTCTTTAATTCTGTCAATCATATCATGCCCATTCATTTTAGGCATCGTCAAGTCGGTTAACACGAGATCGGGATTGTGTTGTTTAAAGAGTTCTAACCCCTCTTCACCATTGGAAGCAACATAGACTTCTTTAAATAATTTACTCAAGAACCGTTCGATTTGTCGTTGTAATGCAATACTGTCTTCTACAAAAAGAATTCTCATGCCTCTTGACACTTCCATGAGTTCTACTGCATTGTCTAAATTTTCCATATCTTATTTCCTAATCTTTTGGTATTCATTTAAAAAGTCATCTTCTATTTCTTCTAATATATTTCTTAGCTTCTTCACATTAAAGTCTAAACCTTTAAGTTTATCAAACGCCAAATTAATACAACTTTTGTCCATAGGAGAGTTAATATTAAAAATCGTTTTAATGGCATGTAACTGCATAATAACCTTTTGATTCTCTTTAGCATCAGCAGGATTATCCATATAATAAATGGTTTTTACAAAATCATTATTAAACTTCCACATTTTGAAAATATACCCACTGATTTCAGACGAAGTAACGCCTAAAAAAGTTTTTTCTATAATGGGAATATTCGTAGAGCTGTTAATTAAATCATAAAAATGATCCAGTTTATTCTCTTTTTGTACCACAGAAGCAATAATAAATTTGCCTATATCGTTAACTAATATCGGTAAAATCAATTTTTCTCTGTCATCACACGTCGTAGAATCAATCCATTTTAAAGCAACTTTTGTTGAATACAATGAAATTAAGTCAAACTCTAAAACGTTGCTTCCATACGCTTTTAAGTTCACATGAAATGAGTTTTTAATGTGTTCATACACCAGCAAAGCATGGATAAAATTCACGCCCAACAGATTCATTGCCTTCATCGGAGTATCAATATAGTGGTCAAAACAAAAGGGTTTGGAGTTGACAACTTTTAAAACTTTTGAACAACATACTGAATCTTTTTCTATCAAGGTAATGTATTTATCAAAATCCTGCGGATGATTTCTCTTAAGATACCTCAATTCGTGTACGACTTCAGGAATAATGGGTAAATGGTCCAATTGGTATCTGATATTTTGATTGGTCATAACGTCCTCTATTTTATTTAAACTATTTTAACACATTTGTCGATACAATTTATTGCACACAATCAATTCGTGGCAATTTGATTGTAAAGGTTGCCCCATTGCCCTCTTGGCTTTCGCAACCAATGGTTCCATTGAGTTTTTTATTGACCAAACTGTAAATAATATTTAAACCCAATCCAGTACCACCACCTTCACGGTTAGTTGTAAAAAAGGGTTCATAGATTTTTTTCAAATTCTCTTTTTTAATACCCTTGCCATTGTCTTTGTAAATTAATACTATTTCACTCTCATTGGATTGAACTTCAATGGTAATTTCACCTTGCATGGTTTTATCAAATCCGTGCATTAAGGAGTTTACAATTAAGTTGGTCAAGATTTGCGAAATATCCCCAGGATACGTCGAAAATTTCAACCCTTTGGGGCAAAGGACTTGCACTTTTACTTTGGATTGTTTGAGTTTATTGTGTAAACTTAATACCACTTCATCAATGTACTTATGCATATCGATTTCTCTTTTTTCTTCGATACTTTGATCGACTGCAACTTGTTTGAAACTTCGTACGAGTTGGGCTGTTTTTTCTAAATTGAGGCGAATTGTGTGTGCCAAATTATAGGCTATATCAATATAGTGTTTAAACTCTTCTTCGCTTAAATTTTCATCTTCATAATCTTTTTTGAGTTTTTTGGTCATATCACTGAAGTGAGTAATTCCCGTTAAACTCAATCCCACAGGTGTATTGATTTCATGGGCAACTCCGGCAACCAATCCTCCCAAACTCGCCAGTTTTTCACTCTCAATGAGGTGTTCTTGCGTACGTTCTAACTTTTCCATGGATTGTTTGAGTTCCAACGTTCTCTCTTCCACTTTTTTTTCTAGGTTTTCATTGAGATGACGTATCTCTTGTTGGGCAATACGTTTGGCTTTGATTTCACTGTCAAGCTGATTGATTTTTTCTTGCAATTGTTGTGAGTGACGTACTAAAAGTTTCTCTTTTTCTTCATAAAAATTAATCTTTTCATTGAACTCTTTTGGCGTGATTTTCATTTTGGACAACACATTGGCATAGGCATTGGAAAGCTCTTTTGACTCTTCGTGAGAAAAGGCATCGCTTTTTTCCATCACATTGTGTGCACTGGCTGCTCCAATCGTTCCAGAAAGTGTACGTTCGGTTTGTCCATGTAATTGAGCTAACTCTAAAATATTTATCATTGAGCGATTTTTAAAATTTAACTCTTTTAAAATCAATGCCAAAAGTTGTTCACTCTTTTCTTCTTTAAAATATTCATTTAAAATATTTTTGTATCTTCTGAGTTTTTGATACAAATCGATATGATTGCTGAGTTCTTGTGTGACTTCAAACTTCTCTTGGACTTTTAAAATATCGACAAAATCGTCGGTTACTTTGTTTTCATCATTGGATTTTTTAGTAAAAATAGAAAAAAGAACAAAAAAACTGATATTAAAAAACATCGACCAAAACAAGGAGTGCGTTAAAATATCGTAACCACTTAAGCCAAAAAGTTCCAAAGGATTTAAAAACCAAAGGTTGAAAAGTCCGTTGGTTAAAATTGCCCCATCTATCCAATGCGTATTGACAAACTGAGGAATAATCAACGTAAAGAACCAAATAATAAATCCTGCAAGCATGCCTGCAATAGCACCTTTTTTATTGGCACATTTCCAAAAAAGCCCTCCAATTAACACCGGAACAAACTGTAAAATGGCCGCAAAAGAGATTAATCCCACATCAACCAATAAATAGTTTTTTATGACAAAAATATAGAACAAATACCCCGAAAAGATGAAAAATGCCACGGTAATCCATCGCAATAACAAAATTCGTTTTTTTAGAAAACTCAACGGTTCATACGAGTCAATTAAAGGCAAAATCAAATAGTTGCTGATCATAACTGACATGGTCATTGAGGTTATCATAATCATACTTGTTGAGGCTGAAAATCCTCCAATAAATGCCACTAAAGCAATAAAACTGTTGTTGTTTTGCAAAGGTAAGGTTAAGACATAAAAATCGATTAAGGTTTGAGAATCATTGGATAACATTCCGCCTAAAGCAATGGGAACGGTAAAAAATGTAATCAAGAGTAAATACAAAGGGAAAATCCACATCGCTTTGTAAATATGGTTTTCATTGGAGTTTTCTACCACACTCACATGAAACTGTCGAGGCAAAAACATCACAGCAAACATCGATAAAATCAGTACCGACAACCAATTTGAAAAAGAGGTGCTGCTGTTTTCTTGCAACATTTGTTCGGTGTAGATATTTGCCACATGTGCTTGAGAAAAAATATCTTCTAAACCATCAAATAAAAAATAGGTTACAAAAACACCCACCACAATAATGGCTAAAAGTTTTATGACCGATTCAACGGCAACCATTACCATAATTCCTTGGTGTCGTTCACTGGGGTCAACTTTTCTAAGTCCAAAAATAATGGTGAAAAAAATCATCAACGAAACAATCAAAAATCCAACGGTATCGCTCGTTAAAAAGGTGGTTTCTTGCTCTAATTGATAGTCTTGAATGGTTAAAATATTAATAGATGTTATGAGTGATTTTAATTGAATAGAGATATAAGGAACCGTTCCAATGAGTGCGGTAATACTTACAATAGCCCCAACTAATCGAGACTTGTCGTATCGTGCAGAGATAATATCGGCAATTGAAGTAATTTTGTAAAGATTTTTAATGCGGATGAGCTTTTTTAATACCAATGGCCATAAAAATATGATTAACGTAGGTCCTAAATAAACGGCTAAAAATACAAATCCACTGTTAACGGCTTTTCCAACGCCTCCATAGTACGTCCACGCCGTACAATAAATGGTCAGCGAGAGGGCATAAATCCACGAAGAAGAGGCGATTTTGCTGTTAATATCTTTTTTTTCAATGTAATATGCCGTTAAAAATAGAATAAACATATAAATAAGAAAAAATGATACGATGGTATAGATACTAAACATGTTCTTCCTTTTTGTTTTTTCGGTAAACACGACTTATAACGTATAAAAGAACAATCATCAAAAACCAAAAAGAAAAAATGAGGATAAAACTGTTTTGTATGGTATTGACATTAATCAAAGGGAAAACGACCATATTTAAAAGGGTAAAAAAAAGTATAAAAAGAAAAATTAAAAAACTGAACTGTTGCATCTTTTTTTTCATAAAAAATCCTTTGACGGTTTATCGATAGCTAACTATTGTACACTATTTTTTATTATATTTTTGTGATTTAGGGCACCACTAAAAATTAGAACACACATAAACGCCAAAAGGGTAGTACAGTAAGGCACAATCTTTTAAAAAAGATTGTGCCTTACTGTACTATTTATGTCTGTTCTAATTTTTAGTGATGTCCTATACTATAATAAGTAACACTCTGTAACAATAAATCATTTTTTATGCAATATTAAGCTTCATTTTATCCAGTTGTCAATAATATTATTAAAGTAATTTTAAGACAAAGGGAAAAACAATGCTTACGCCTCAAAGATCAAAAGATTTGACGATGACGCTTCTTATGACTCCTGATAAAGCTAACTTTTCAGGAACCAACGTTCACGGGGGAGAAATTTTAAAAATGCTGGACCATGTGGCATACGCGTGTGCAGCACGATACACTGGAAACTATGCAGTAACACTGTCTGTAGACATGGTACTTTTTAAACACCCTATTAAAATTGGTTCATTGGTAACATTTTACGCTTCTGTAAACTACACCGGACGAACTTCAATGGAAATTGGGATTAAAGTTATCTCAGAAGATATTAAAGAAAAAACACGAAAACACACCAACGTATGTTACTTTACAATGATTGCTGTTGATGTGGATGGAAAACCAACTCCCGTTCCAAAATTAGATCTTGAAACTGAAGATGACAAACGAAGATATAACGACGCTATAAGAAGAAAAGAGGCGAGAATTCAAGCAAGAAGCCTTACTCACATCGCATAAATATTTCAAAAGCTGTTTTATACAGCTTTTGACTCTAAAAACTCTTCATAACTTCCTTTGAAGTCTATGATAGTTCCATCTTTTTGAATTTCAATAATTCTGTTTGCAAACGCGTCGAGTAATTCTCTGTCGTGAGAAACACAAATACAAGAACCTGCATATGCCAATAACCCTTCTCCTAAAGCAATAATGGCTTCAAGGTCTAAGTGGTTGGTTGGTTCATCTAAAATCATAAAGTTAGGTTGTTCCAGCATGATTTTTGATAACATCATTCTGTGTTTTTCTCCCCCACTGCAGGCATTGACTTGTTTTTCTTGCTCTTGTCCGTTAAACAACATTCGCCCCAGACAATTTCGGATTTCTGAAATATCGGCATCTCGATCAAAGTTTCGTAACCAATCATAAAGAGTCATATCCC
>Ga0265294_10010339_pt1 | contig 10622 bp, 11 predicted proteins | sample MunlanPumphouse3_FD_192504 | JGI IMG/M metagenome (GOLD analysis project Ga0265294, IMG submission 192504) | Groundwater microbial communities from a municipal landfill in Southern Ontario, Canada - Pumphouse #3 | ecosystem: Environmental > Aquatic > Deep subsurface > Groundwater | place...
ACGGGATCTTGTCAGAGAGCTGCGGCAGCAGCGGGAGGAGGCGATCGCGAGAAAGGAGACCGACACGATCGAGGATGAGATCGCGACGGGGGTCTACGGCGGCGAATACTAAGTGCCCCTCTTTTTGAAAAGTGAATAGTGAGTCGGTAGGACAATCGGTCTTGGCACTTTTTTCATAAAACAACCGCGAGCATGCCCGGGCCTGAGCCGGTGATGCGAGCGGCGGGGCGGAAGCAGCCGTCACGCTGCGAGGCCTCGCCGGGCGAGTGAGGGCGATGTTCTGCAGCGACCACCGGGAGCAAAAAATCTCGCCCAATCGATGGAAAGGAACTCTTTTGCTCAACAGTGGAGATGTGGTGACAGGTAGGGAAAAAACTATAGTAGGGCATGCTAATATGCACAATCATGGCCATGCATGAATCAGAATATTATGAAAACATTGGAGAATGGCTTATTCAAAAAAAAGGGTGTCAAAAGAACGAGTATTCCAAAGGTTATGCAAAAGAGGTTGAATTATCTGGCGGTACAAGGGTTGATGTATTTGGGTTAAAATACATACTTCATGACGAAAATGATTCATATAATTCATTCAAATTCGTCGGTTATGCAGTAGAGGTAAAACATACTCCATTGGGTGCAGTTGATGATATTGGCAAAATTACTCGCATTTATCTTCCAAAAATGCGAGAAGCATCACCTAAACAGCTGATTAACGGCCTACACACCATCAACTACTATATCGCATTTAAGGGAGATAGCACACCCCAAGATCTACTGACGCAATGCAGAGATGCCGGAGTCGGGATACTCAGACTTCACGAGAACGGTGAAGATCACATAGACATTAAAGAAGAACTTGAGCCAGAAGAGCACAGCCTAGGGGGTATCTCAAACAAAGATCAACAAAGCCCTGGAATTTTTGGGCAGGCTCTAAGAGATACGATATGCATTCATAGAGTTATTGAGAACCCTGGCAAGTTATTCGAGGAATGTCTCCGTCCTAAATCGAGAGAGTATAAGAAGGAACTCGCCCTTTGCCATGCACGGTATTGCTATATCAAAAAAAAGGAAGCCGAAGAAGCTCTAGATTATATTTTTGAACAGGTAATAACGGACAATCCCAATGTCATTGCTGAAGGAAGGGGGAAACGGGATCAAGAGAACATAATTGTCATTACTTCCTGCAAAAGTGGAGAGCCAGTCTTAAAATTTGAACTGACGACCAAATACTTCTACATCGACACGATGGACGGAAAGCAATATCGGGTTATATCAAAGAACGAAGTTCTGGGATTTTTGGAGGATTCGACAACATACACTATTGATTTGCCGAAATTGGTAGAAACAGAGATTGAACCGAGATTAAAAGCCTGAACACCCTATCAGGCATTTGTATAACAAAACCTCTCGAAATGCGGTTCTGCCGCGACCCCCGGGAGCAAAGAAACTCGCCCGTCTACACCGGCCGAAAAAGAAGAGGCCCCCTCACCGCCCCCGGTGAGGAAGTCCGCCGCTTTTTGTGCATCTGCAGCCGCCCGGATCACGTCTGCCGCCGAACCGTTCCGAATATGCCGGAGCCACCCGGGCGTTGGTAGGCCGCCTGGTTCTCGGCCACCGGCATATCGGTGCCGGCCATGGCACAGAGGGAACGCTGCGCCCGAACTGGCGTGAAGTGGGGGCTCTTCCCCCCGCTCAATTTTTCTCAGTTCCGGGGCACAGATCGCCCGGTAAACAACCTCTCTTCAGACAGAGATATGTAGATTGAAGCACCAGAGGATCGTATACCGCAGAGGTGAGGCTGCCATGACCCAAGTCAAAGAGGAGATCATCAGAGAGTTGAACGACCTCCCACCCCGGACATATGATGAGGTGCTGGATTTCATCCGGTTCCTCAAGTCCCGGCGCCGGAAGGTCGCCCCCGCCGACACCGCCCTCGCGAGCGAGCCTGCGCTCCGGAAAGACTGGCTCCGGCCCGAGGAGGAAGAGGCGTGGAAAGATCTGTAAAAGGGGATGTCGTCATTGTACCGTTTCCTTTCTCCGATCTCTCGACCGTGAAACGGCGCCCGGCTCTTGTCGTTGCGGTGCCTGGCGGGGACGACGTCATCCTCTGCCAGATCACGAGCCAGCATATCCGGGATCGCTACGCCGTCGGTATCACCGACATGGATTTTACGGAGGGAACGCTCCACAAACCAAGTAACGTCCGGCCAAACAGGCTCTTTTCTGCCAGTACCAACCTGATTCTTTATCGAGCCGGCCGTCTCAACGACCAGACACTCGCATCGGTCATCGATCGGATCGTCGAGATCCTGCAGGCAACATAACCTCCTGATCCGGCCTTTAGTAAGGGTCTGGAGTTTTCAGCGTCGAGATCCGGTTGGTTGCCTGCCAAGACCCCCGGTTACAGCCGTCTCCCCTCTTCACTTTCAGCCCGCGCACGGCCTTCATTTATCTACTTCTTCTTCTCCAGACTCATCCATGACGCATTCCCCCCTTCTCCGCCACGACCAGACCCTCTTCCGCCACCCTGACGCCTTCGAGCCCGCGTTCGTCCCCGACCACCTCCACCACCGCGACGCCCAGACCCAGGAACTCGCCTGGCTCCTCCGGCCGGCCCTCCGGGGCGGGAGCGTTCTCTCCGCCGTCCTCCGCGGCCCGCCCGGGACCGGGAAGACCACCACCGTCCGCCGGATCTTTCGCGAGGTCGCCGGGACCACCCGGCGAATCGTCCCGGCCTATGTCAACTGCCGTCACGACCGCACGCCGCTCGCCGTCTACCGGAGCATCTTCAAAGCCCTCCTCGGCTACGCCCCGCCCCCGACCGGGTGGCACCTCGATGATATCAAAGAGGGGATCGCGACCCGGCTCCACGACGATGACGCAGCCCTCGTCGTCTGCCTCGACGACGCGAACGAACTCATCGCGGCCGGGACCTACAACACCCTCCTCTACCAGATCCTCCGGCTCTACGAGAAATGCGACGTCAAAAAACCCGGGGTCTTTGCGGTCACGAGCGATCTTGCCCGAAACCTCTACGCCGAGGCCGACGAGAGTGTCCGGTCGGTCTTCCACCCGACCGAGGTCAATTTCCTGCCCTATACCCACGTTGAGGTCCACGAGATCCTCGCCGACCGCGTCCGGCAGGGGCTCTACCCACGGGTGGTCTCAAAGGCCCTCCTCGACCGTATCGCGCGGATTGCTGCCCGCGAACAGGACGTCCGGGTCGGGATCGACCTTGTCCGGACAGCAGTCCTCCGGGCGGAGAAGGACGGCCGCCGCCGGATCACCCCCGGCGACGTGACGGCCGCGACCCCGGGGGTCATCGCACCGGTGCTCCGCAACCGGGCCGCGGGACTTTCGGGCGACGAGCGGGTGCTGCTCCGCCGCATCGCGGAACGGTCGCTTGCAGGAGAGAATATGACGGCGGGAGCGGTCTTTGAGGCGGCGCAGGGCTACCTCCCGGTCGGGAGGACAACCTGGCACGAGCACCTCAACGGGCTCATGAAAGCCGGGATCGTCGACCTGGTGCCCGGGCCGGGCCGGGGGAGGGAGCGGGACGTCCGCCTCCGCTACGACCCCGGGGACGTGGCCGCCGCCTGCATCGGATCAAAAAACCCCGGATCGATCATCACCCCGGATTTTGCTCGCGATCGGTGATTCCTGCCTGTTCTTCCGGAATCTCTCATTTTGATAAAGCAACGTTTAAATAGGCTCCGTTGCTTAATTCAGGGCCATCTGCTCACCTTTTTATCTGACGGTTCCCGATGATGGTGCATGCACCGGGCTCCCGGTGCAGGGAGTTATCAGGAATGCAACACGACACCAGGCCCGAGGAGAACAAGACCCCGGGAGGAACCGAACCGAAAACCAGAGGCGGCAGCCCGGATCCAAAGTGCCACCACGCGCTCCGCCAGGCCGCCACTGGTACATCTGCCCCGGAAGAGATAAACGTCTCGCCGGTCCCGCTCTTCCTCGTCCCGCGAGCGGTGGCGGACGCGATCCGGCGCTACGGCCGGGCGGTCCGCGAGATCACCGTCCGCCGGACCCGCAACCACCAGTACACGATCACCGTCGGGCGGGGCCGGCCATGACCGAAGAGTCGAAACCCTTCGGGTTTCTCCCGCTCCGGTCCGGCATCCATCGCGAGTCGAAGCCTTCGGCTTCTCCCGCTCCGGTCCTGATGGAGCATCGCGAGTCGAAAACCTTTGGTTTTCTCCCGCTCCGGTCCGATGGGACCATCGCGCCCGGGACCCTCGCCTGTACCACGGCGGGTGGGCTCATCGTCCACGTCGAGGCGGAGCGCCACCGGATCGCACCTGAAGACGTGAAGGCGCTCATCTTTGCTGGCCGCCCGGCCCCGGTCACGCGGGAGCGGGTGCGGCGGACGGGCGGCATCGTCGCGGGCAGCGTGACGATCGAGGGCCACGCGGCGGTGAACCCGGCAGGGAGAGCGGTGGTGGTCCACCTCCGGGCCGGTTGCTGGATCGTCCCGCTCGTCAGCCTCCGTCGGGTGGCCCGCGGGGAGGCGGCGAGCGCCCCCCTCTTCCCCCTGGTCCTGGAGGATATATGCTAGATGGGATCCGCCGGGCGGTGGGAGTCCTTGCCCCCATGAAAGGCGTGGTCGAGGTCCGGGCGCTCGCCGACGGCGCCACGCACTCGGGCTACTTCGACGACCACGAGGCACTCGCCCGGGCCGTGGAAGCGCTCGACGCCGACCCCTCGGTCGCCGGGATCTACGTCACCCTCAATGATGTGAACCCGGCCCTCCTCGCCCGCCGGGCGAACCGGATCAAGCTGCGCCTCTCCCGGAAGGATGCCACGACCGCCGACGCCGACATCATTCGCCGGCGCTGGTTCCCGGTCGACATCGACCCGGTCCGGCCGAGCGGGGTCTCGTCGACCGACGTCGAGCACGACGCGGCGCTGGCTGCGGCGGAGCGGGTCGCGGCCTATCTCACGGAGCAGGGGTTTCCGGCGCCCGTCCGGGCGGACTCCGGGAACGGGGCGCATCTTCTGTACCGGATCGACCTCGCCAACGACGCAGAAGCGACGGTCCTCATCAAAGGCTGCCTCACCACCCTCGACGCCCTCTTCTCCAACGAGGCCATAACGGTCGATACCGCGAACCACAACGCCGCCCGGATCTGGAAACTCTACGGCACCTGCTCCCGGAAAGGCGACTCCACCCCCGAGCGGCCCCACCGGCGGGCGAGGCTGCTCGCTGTGCCCGACGAAGTCAGTGTCGTCCCGCGAGAAAGGCTGCAGCACCTCGCCGGGCTCCTCCCCCGGGAAGAGCCTCCGCAGAGAAAAAACAGCCCCGGCATCGACCTTGCCGCCTGGCTCGCGGAGCACGGCATCGCCGTCCGGAGCACGCGGCCCTGGCAGGGGGGGACCCTCTACACCCTCGCCGAGTGCCCGTTCTCGTCGGCGCACAAGGACGGGGCCTTTGCCGTCCAGTTCGCGAACGGCGCCGTCTTCGCCGGCTGCCACCATGCGAGCTGCGGCGGAGGGGCGCAGCGCTGGCCGGAACTCCGGGGGATGTACGAGCAGAAGAAGCGGAGGCCGGGGATAAGAACGAAGGAGCAGGGGCCGGAACAGGAGGAGCAGCCGGCCCCTCCTCCTACCCTTGCAGAGGATGAGCATCGCGAGCGTGCCCTTGCGATCCTGAAGAGCGGCGACCCCCTCGCCTTCCTCCTCGACACCTTCAACGCCGGGCACGTCGGCGACCGGACCGTCGCGGAGTGCCTCACGATGTCCCTTGCCTCGCAATCGGTCGAGAACACGAACGGCCTCCACGTCGCCGTCTCCGGCAACTCCGGCAAGGGGAAGACCCATGCCTGCACGACGATGTTAAACCTCATCCCCGACTCCTACAAACTCAAGGGCACCGTAAGCAACAAAGCGCTCTACTACGACGACGACCTCCGGCCCGGCACCGTTCTCCTCTTCGACGACGTCTCCCTCTCCGAGGACCTCCAGGAAGTCCTCAAGTCTGCGACCGCGAACTTCCGCGAGCCGATCGAGCACAGGACCCTCACGACCGAGCGCAAACTCCGGGTCTGCACCATCCCGGCCCGGTGCGTCTGGTGGCTCGCGAAGGTCGAGGATATCGGCGACGACCAGGTGATGAACCGGATGCTCACGGTCTGGATCGACGATACCGTCGAGCAGGACAAAAGGGTCTTTGAGCACATGAAGGAGGCCGAGGCGGTCGGGAAAAGCCCGGCAGAGGACGACATCCTCACCTGCCGGGCGATCTGGGAGGCCGTCAAAGCCGAAGTCCTCCCCGTCCGGATCCCGTTTGCCCGGCGGATCCAGTCCTCCACAACCCAGAACCGCAGGAACCCCGGCATGCTCTTTGACCTGATCAAGTGCCGGGCCCGGCTCTTCTCCCTCCAGCGGGACCGCGACGATGACGGGGCGGTGATCGCCCGGCCGGAGGACTTCACGGCGGCGGCCAGACTCTACGCCGCCCTCTCCGGGACGGCCGGGGGCCAGGAGACGAAGTTGACGAAGAACGAGGCGGCGGCGCTCGCGACGGTGGCGCAGATGGGAGTCGAGGTCTTCACCATCCGGCAGCTCCAGAGCGCTCTCGGCCTCTCTTACTACCAGACCCGGCGGCTCCTTAACGGGTATGTCAGCCGGGGGACACCCTACTCCGGCCTCCTGGAGAAGTGTCCGGCGATCAGCCTCTACGATGCCACCGTGACGGAGGACGGCGGGTGCGGGGTCACGGTTCGGCGCCGGGAGCAGTACTTCACGTTTGATGGAGAAGTCTACCGGGCCTGGGGCGGGGGCGCCTCCGTCTGGCTGGATGATGACCCCGATGATGGCAGCAGTGCAGCAGATGTGCAGCATATGTACAGCAACTGCTGCCAACAAGAGATCGGCCGGAGCGAGGAAGATTCCGGAAAAGACGTTCAGGATCCTGATATAGATCGATCTATGTACGTACCTGTACAGCAGAATGAGAGAACGGAGAGCATGGGCGATGAAGTTTCGGATGATGACCGGGGTGCCTGTGTTTTCCGTACTGCTGTACATGAACCGGGGGATGCCCTGCATCGGGGCGAAAAAACAGATCCGGGCCCGAATATGGCTGCACTCATTGGCAGCACCTGCTGTACCTATGCTGCCAACGCTGCCAACATCAACCCCGCCGACTACATCCCCCTCCCGGTGGAGAAGGACGAGCCCTGCCACGTCTGCGGCCGGCGGCCGACCTCGTCGTTGAAACGGGGCGGCGGAGGGAAGTACCTCTGCTACGACTGCCTGAAGAAGGCAAGACGGCCGGCGAAGGTGCAACCGCTCCCCGGGGTCCTCGACCACCGGACGTTTGAGCGGACGAAGGTCGACCTCGGCCGGTGCGATGTCTGCAAGGAGTTGAAGGCGGTCTACCGCTCGCGGGAGGCGCAGGCGAAGGTCTGCGAAGGGTGTTATGCGAGGCTCGTCCGGGAGTGGAACGGGCGGGCGGGGGTGAGGTGAACGACGGGCCGATAGGAACGGAGTTTTGACATACACAAACTGGTTTGCAGATATCAGGGTATTCACAACCGGCCCCCTCGGTGAGGGCAATCAGGCTCAAGACATAGGTCGTGGCACGCCCCACGCCCACCGTGAGGACGGCCACGATCCCCTGTTCCCGGAGTTGCTGGAGGAGCCCGGGAAGGATTCTCGTGCGATCGAGCATATACCGGAGGTCTGAAGGCCGGTTTCCCGCTCACGGCGAGAGAGAATAGTCCAGCAGGCAATCGTAGCAGAACTGCGTCGCGTGCAGAATTGCTTCGTCCCGGTCCATGAAATCGTGCCACCGCCACTCCTTTGCGGTGAACGGCCGTATGCCGCGTCGCATACCTCCGATGTTGACATCGTAGCCCGCCTCGCAGAGGATGAGGGCGTAGCAGCCCTCTTGCGGCGAGGCAACGCTCAGGCCGTAGAGGATCCCGATCTCCAGGGTAGCCGAATCATTGATGCCGTATTCGTCCTCCTCCTCCCGGAAAAAGTGGGTGATATGTACCCGGCTCTCCTCGATCAGGGCTTTCGCCAGCCGGAAGTCGTATGCACGGCTATCCTCTCCCGGGAGTCGCGGATGAGAAGTCTTAAGGTCGTATGACACCCGGGCGTTGAACCCCTCACGTTCGCGGAGATGCCGTTTCAAGGCTTCCAGGTGGGTTCTCCCGAACGAGCCGAAGAGTCCGATGGGAAGCTCGCTCTTGAGCCTCTCGGGGTAATCGAGGTTCCTGTTGAGCCCGGAGAGGAAATCCATCGGTGAAAGGTACGAACCTGTACAGATAAACCCTGATGATAACGAATTTGTTACCCAAACGTGCAAAACTATGTCTGGAAGTAACAAAAATAGAACTTCATTGGATCGGGGTGTGGAGCATGAACGAGACAATCCTTGAGCGGAAACTATCCGAAGTCCCTTCCGTCATCATCAACGCCACGGCCCCCCTGGGGAATAAGAAGGCATGGGCGATCTATATCGCGTTATTGCAGAGAGACGAGGGGCTCCGGTTCAACCAGATCCGCGAACTCTTTGAGGCAGAGCCTCCGGAGATATCGAGGGCCTTAAAAGCGCTTTCAAATGCGGGCCTCATCGCCAGGCAGGCCCGTACCCTCGACGATGTCGGCAATATCGAAGCATCGTTCTATGTGCCGACCACCCTCGGGAAGTCCCTGATCGCGGCTCTCTACCGGGGGCTCCTGCCGTCGCGGGAGGACGAGCCGGAGAAGGAGAAGCATGGAGAAACGTCCGGACCGGTACGGGCACACACCCAGGAAAGCCCGTTTTCCACGGGCAGGATTACTATCTCAACACCGGGGGCAGAGGTGCATGTCCGCTGATAAGAAGAGAGAAAAACCGGCAATCGAGGTGTCACGGGAGCCTGCGTGCGGCGTGACCCACGTGAGTGGGGTCTATGGAACCATAACCCCCTTCCTTGGACAGGTGGCATTCTACTATGATGTGCCTGAGATCGGCGCCGGTGAGGACGGAGAGATGGTCGTCGAATCGATACAACGCAGAATCGTATTCGATGCAAGAATGTCACCTGAAACCTTCCGAACAATCGCCTTCTGGATGATGGATCAGGTGGAGCACTACGACCGGCAGGTGCAGAGGAAGGGCGGGGTACAGTAACTCATTCTCGCGGCCACCCCCGCCAAGGACGGCGATGTATGCTCCTCTGCCCCGGAGTCCTCCTGGAGCAGAAGAAAGACTTCACCCTCTCGATACCGTCCCCTGAAGACACCAACGCAGATATTCCACTTCTGATCCGGGCAATGCAACTCTCATACGACTTCAACAACCGAGATGATGGGGATATGTTCCTCTATGAACTTCACGGCACGGTAAGGCCGCTACTTGAGGGGGGTGGGCACATTCAAACGAGTCGGCTTGCAAAGGTCGAGGGAGGGGTTTAGCCGGACAGTAGGTGGTGCCCGGAGAATTCAGGCCCTCCTTCTGGTTCTGCCGGTAATCGTGCTAACTCGTCGATCGGTTAAGTGTTTTTCGAGCGGCTTACCTGGCTTTCTTCTTCGTGAGATTAGATAGATCTGCGCAATTTTTTTGCCTGCACCAGTTCAAATAACAACACTCATCGTCCGTGAACCGAGAATCTCTCACCAGGAGAGATTATCGAATGCCCCGCGCCGTTCTGTACCGCCATATCCCCGGTGCTCAGCTAGACGAGTTCATTCGGCAGTTTCGGAAAGCTGCCGCTCAGGATCCGTTGGGTACCGTCTTCATCGTCCCAACTTCGTATCTGGTTCGGGAGATCATGCACCGCCTCGAGGAGGAGGGTGTTCCCATCGTCGCCAGCGCGATCACCACCCTGCAGGGATTCGCGCGGAAGGTCTTTACAGATACCGCAACGGTAGAGACCCTGATTTCGGACGCAGAATCCCGCCTCATCCTCACCGATATTCTCACTGCCAACGCTGCACGGTTCCCGTTGCTTGCCGGTGTCAGGACCGTCGATGAACTCGCGACGCTCTTCTCCGTCTTTATTATGCGGAAGATACACTACCCCGACGCCCTTGGTGATCTACAGAGCGGGAAGAGCGCCGAGATCGAAGCCCTCTTCGATGCATACCTCCGGTTCCTGAGGGATCACAGCCTCGTCGATGGCAGCACGCTATTTGCCCGGGCGACCCGGCAGTTTATCGAGATGGGCGCCCGGCCCCGGACAGTCTTCATCTATGGCCTCTTTGAACCGATGCCGTGTGAGCGAGACCTGCTTCTCGCTCTACGGGATTATGTGGACGCGTTTCACTATGCCCTGCCCTTCGCGGAGAATCCGGCCGTCTTCACGGACGATGGCAGGTGGCTGCACCCGGATACTGTCATCGCAGGCGAGGCGACCGATGAGCGCCGGTCATCGCTTGCCAATCTCTTCTCCCGGAGGGAGCCGTGGGACAGCGGCGGATTTATCCGCATCGCCGAACGGCGAGACGGGCTGGACGAGGTCCGGGCAATCGCCCAGGAGATTTGCGACCTGATCGCCGGCGGTGTCCGGCCGGGCGAGATCGCGGTCGCGTTCCCCGACCTGGATCCGGCGTTCCTGTACGTGGAGGAGGTCTTCGCCGACTTCAATCTCCCGTATGCAGGTTCCAGCGGG
>Ga0265294_10010340_pt1 | contig 10622 bp, 10 predicted proteins | sample MunlanPumphouse3_FD_192504 | JGI IMG/M metagenome (GOLD analysis project Ga0265294, IMG submission 192504) | Groundwater microbial communities from a municipal landfill in Southern Ontario, Canada - Pumphouse #3 | ecosystem: Environmental > Aquatic > Deep subsurface > Groundwater | place...
TTTTGAGCTATCTAAATCTTTTTTCATAGATTGTACTTCTTCTAAACCCCATTTTGCATGGTTTATTAACATTGCTGTGTTGAAGTCTATACAATAATTGCATTGTTCTTTACTTGATACACAAATTCTAATACTTGCAAGTAATGGCACAGATAAAGTAGGGTGAGTTGAGTAATATTTTATAAAATCTAATTGTTGTTTTAAAAGTTCAGGACTACAGCTAAATAGTTTGGCATTGTTTCCAACTTCACCTCTTAGTTTGATAATTTCATTATAAATTTCCAATAATTCACCTGTTGCTTCGTTTGGTTCGTAAGTTTTAATTAGTGGCATTGTTTATCCTTTTTGATTTGTTGACTCACAAGTCAAGTATAATTTTAATAAAACTTGACCGATTTGTCAAGTCTAAAAATGTTATAATTCAATATGGAAAATAATACAAGAAAAAATTTAATAGATTCAGCCTTTGATGAGATTTATTCAAAGGGTTATCAAGGTGCGTCATTAACGACAATATTAAAAAATGCAAAGGTACACAAAGGCTCAATGTACCACTTTTTTGAAAATAAAAAAGATATGGCATTGGTTTGTATAAAAGAGAAAATCTATGAACGATTTGTGCAAAGATATTCTTTGATATTAGCTTTAGAATCAGGCTATTTAGAAGCTTTTATTGATGGATTAAAAGATACAAGCCAAAGGGATTTTAACAAAGGTTGTCCCATTGCAAATATTGTGCAAGAGATGTCAAATATTGATGAAGATTTCAAAGTTTTAATGGAAGAGATTTATCAATCATTTAGAAAAAATATAAAAGATATTTTAGATATTTCAATACAAAAAAATGAGATGATAAAGTGTGATACAACAAAACTAGCACTTTATATAGCTTCAACTTTGGAAGGTGCAATTTTATCGGCAAAAGCTACTGGAAATATTCAAGATTATATAGATGTTGTTGATATTTTATCTTCATATATCATGTCATTTAAAAAGAGTTAAGATGAATTTAGAAAAACTAAAAGATGTTGAAACTGAATTTTTACTTCAATATCCAACTGGATTTCAAGATGCCAAGTTTTTCCCAACTATGAAAAAGTTTAACCCATTAAAACTCGAAGAGTTTACAAAAGAAAATCTAAAAAAAGAGAATTTCTCAAATCCAAACTTGATTGTGGATGCTTTTTTCAAAATCATTCAAAAATCTGTTTTAGTCTCATTATTTGATAAACTGAAATTTCGTGATATGTTAGCTGGCATAACTTTTTACAAAAAAAATATGTTAAGTATTGAATTATTTGAACTTTTACACGGAAATAAAAGAGATGGTTTTGAGGGGTTAGTTGAGTTTTTAAGTCAATACAATCTTGCAAAATGGACGATAATTTCTGTACTTTTGTATTATAACGACAGACAAAAAGAGTATTTTATAAAACCCACAACCACAAAAAATGTAATCAAATATTTTGAAATAAAAGATTTAGTTTACAAACCAACTCCCAGTTTTGAATTTTATGATTCTTATAAAAAAGTGCTAAATGAAATGAAAAAAAATGTAGATAAATCTTTGAGTTTTGATAATGCAGCATTTACAGGATTTTTAAGAATTGCTATGGAAGATTGATATATTTTAGGTTTTGCAAGCAAAAAAATTTAGTTTAACTTATAAAATTTCAATATTAATTATGATAACATTTCTCAAAATAAAAAAAGAGGACTGTTAGTTTGATGTTAGAGTGTTATCATGAATTAATATATTACGTCCAGCGAATGGTAGGCGATAAAGAAAAAGCTAAAGATATCATTCAAGAAGCTTACAGTAGGACATTGGAAGTTGACAAAATCACACCCATTGAGAATAAAAGAGCTTATTTATATAAATTAGCAAGAAATATTGTCATTGATCAAGCACGAAAAGAAAAAAATGCAGCTCAAGTAATATACGAAGAAGAACACCACAGTATCCCACAAGAACAACAAACAGAAGAGCAAGTTTGTGAAGAAAATCAACAAGAACTTTTGATAAATATTTTACACAGTTTGCCCGAAAAAAATCAACAAGCCTTTATATTACATGTATTTAAGGGATATTCAAGAAAGGAAATTGCAACAAAAATGGGAATAAGTGTAGCCGCTGTTGAAAAGCATATTATCCGTGCAAGTGAAAAAATAAAAGAGAAGCTAAACAGTATGGAAGGATATAATTGATGAAAAATATAGAAGAACAAGCAATATCTTGGCTTATCAAAGAAAAAGAAGGATTAAATGTCTTTGAAGAAAAAGAGCTAAAAGATTGGCTAGAAAAAAGTAGTTTTCATCAAGAAGCGTACACTTCCAATAAACAAATAAGAGAATCCTTTTTAAAATTTTCAGACACGTTAAAAGAGCAGTTGGTTCAAGGAGCAAATCAAGGTGCAAAAAAAACAAGATTGATACAATACAGTAGAAAAATTGCAATGGCGGCTATGTTTTTACTCTGTATTGGCTTTGGTTCATATCACTATTATGAATTCACAACACCTATTTATTCTAAAAGTTTTATTTCAATAAACCAAGTTCAAAACAACCTTATTCTTCCTGATAATTCAAAAATAGTCATGGATGTACATTCAAATATGAATATCTATTTTTATAAAAACAGCAGAGAGGTCAATTTTTTAGAGGGAAGAGCTGTTTTTTATGTGGCAAAAGATAAAGAAAAACCATTTATCATAAAAACAAAAAATGCAAAAATAGAAGTCGTAGGAACAGCATTTGAAGTTTCAAATATCAAAGAAAAATTAAGTGTAAAAGTCAAAGAGGGTGTTGTAAAAGTCTTTTTAGATAAAAAAACAGTCCTTTTAAAACAGGGGGAACAAATTATTTCAAATGAAACCGACATTGTAAACCTTGGAGAAACAGAACTTGAAACCATAGCCAGTTGGGAAAAAGGATTTTTAACATTTAATAAAACTTCTTTAAAAGACACTTTAGACGAATTTTCAAGATACATGGATATACAAGCAGAATATCAAAGTGAAGATGTACAAAATACGGCGATTACCGGTAAATTTTCAATCAACGATTTTGATAAGTTTCTGGCAGCTTTGCCTAAAATCTATGCCATAAAAGTTGAAAACAAACAAGAAATTTTGAAATTTTCTAAAAATTAGTGTCTGATTTTTTTTAGTTAAACGTCTTATTGTCGAAAAGAATGATTTTGATAATTGTTCTTAAAATATTAAGGAAGAGAAAATGACTAAATTCAAATCATCGCTGATTGCTCCAACTTTAGCTTTACTTTTAAGTACACAGTTAAATGCAGAGCAATTTACTGTTCAAAATCTGTCGTTGTTAAATGCCATAGAGTTGATTTCAAAAAAATCAAATATGCCATATATGGTAGATGGAAAGTTACTCGAAGGCAAAAAAGCACCCAATATTAAAGATGTTGACGGTGTTCAAAATGCTCTAAATGAAATCTTAAAAAATACCAATCTAAAAGCTACTGTTGAAGATGGAACAATCTTAATAAAAGAGGAAAAACAGCCCATACAAGATACTGTTTTGGAGGGAATCTCGATTATGCCAAGCGGTTCTGATGGAACGGCAGAGAGTGGATATTTGGTGAGTGAAACTAAGACTTTAGGAGTTTGGGGAGATTTGAGTCTTCAAGACACACCTTATTCTATGAGTATTATGTCTTCTGATTTTTTGGAAAATACAATCACTTCAAATATGAATCAAGTTGCAAAAGCTAATCCAGTTATGACAAATAAGGAGAATGCCTCACAAAATGGGGAGATTTCATCATCTGTTAGAGGATTTGGTGTTAGTCAAGCTTTAATAGATGGAATACCACTTCCTTTTTCTTTTTTTGGTACAAGTACAAATGAAGTTGATAGAATAGAGGTCATAAGTGGTCTTAGTGGATTTTTATATGGTGGTGGAAATGTAGGTGGAACTATAAACTATGCTTTAAAATACCCCAAAGCAACACCATTTACCAAAGTATCAGTAGGAAATAATGGTGGGCAAAACTACTATACTTCAGTTGATACTTCTCAAAATATCACAGATAAATTGAGTGTTAGAGTTTTTGGTAATTACCAAGGTGGAGAAACATCAATAGAAGGATATGAAGATGAAGAAAAACTCGCAGGAGTATCATTTGCTTATAAACCAACTGATAATCTTGATTTAGGTTTATATTACTCACATAGAGAATCTACAACTGGGACTAAACCTATGTGGAATATTACGGGGAGAAGACCTGATGCTTCTAGTTTTGATACTTCAAAAAGCTATGCACCTGATTGGGCAAATGTAGATGTAGATTCTGATAAAGTTGAACTAAAAGCAAACTATAACTTTAGTGAAAATTTAAAACTTAGAACAGCATATATTTATAAAGATGCTACTAGAGTAAGACCATATTTTTATAATTTGGTGAATACAAACACAAATAATTTTCAGAGAGGTTTGTATTGGTTTTATAAACAACAAACTAAAAATGATGGAGCTTATGCCTATTTAGATGGAGATTTTAATACAGGTTCTATTCATCATGCTTTAACATTTGGTGGTTCTTTTGGAACTGAAAAGTTTTATAGTCGAAGTGACCATAGCACTTGGGGTGATTCTCTTGGAAGTACTAATTTTAATGACTATAATAACTGGAACTATACAATTCCAAAAGGTACAGTAGAAAAAGGTTTGGCTAGAGAACAATTTAAGTCAAATATTGTTTTAGGGGATAATATCACTTTTAATGAAAAATGGAGTGCTTTAGTTGGAGCAAATTTAGCCAATGTTCAACAAGATAGTTGGAATGTTAATACAAAGGCAAAGACAGGAAGCTATGATAAAGATGCCTTAACACCTACAATATCGCTTATTTATAAACCAATAGAAGATTTAACAACTTATGTAACATATATAGAATCACTTGAAAATGGTTCGGTAATAGATAATCCAGCAGATACAAAAGATGGACAAGTTTTTGACCCACTTACAAGTAAACAATATGAAATTGGAGCAAAATGGAGTATAAATCCAGATTTACTTTTAAGTACAGCTCTATTTAGAATAGAAAAAGCAAATAATATGACTGAATATTTTGCTGATAATGGAAATGGTAAAACACAAAAGACAACACAAGATGGTGAACAGATAAACCAAGGAGTTGAAGTTCTAGTTACTGGAAAACCAACAGATAGTTTAACACTTATGGGTGGAGTTACTTACCTAAGTCCAAAAGTAGAAAAAACTACAAATAAAGCACTGGAAGGTACAGAATCGACAAATGTAGCAAAATACCAAGCAAAAATGTATGCGGAGTATAGACTTCCAGTTGAACCACAAATATACTTAAATGGTGGAGTTTATTATACGGGAACTCAATGGGTAGATAGTGCAAATACTGAAAAACTTGATGCTTATAAAACAGTAGATTTTGGTGCTAGATATGAAACAAAACTAGAGGGTTACGATACAACATTTAGAATCTATGCTTCAAATATTACAGATGAAAAATATTGGGCAAATACTACAACTTTAAGTGACCCACGAAGTGTTGCTTTTAATGTAACTATGAAGTTTTAGGAAATAAAATTCTATGAATAATAGTTTTAATCAAAGTATGAGTTTTACTCATACTTGGGTTTCTTTGATAGTAGGTTGGGCGATATTCTTTATACTCGTTACGGGAACTTTATCTTTTTTTATGTACGATATTACCAGATGGTTAGAACCTGAAAGACCACTTGAAGTAAACCTAGTACAAAAACCTCAATATGAACAGCTTGATTCCATGTTTGATTTTTTAAATAAAGAATCGCCAGAAGCTAAAACTTGGATGATAAAACTTCCACATATAAAAAATCAAACTCCAAATGGAGCTAGTAAAACGGAAATAATGGTAAGAAGTTCTTTGGATTGGGGTAAATATTGGTATTTTGACCCATATACTTTAGAAGAAATAAAACCAACGCAAGTAAGACAAACGCAAGGTGGAGAACTTTTTATAAACTTACATCATCAGTTTTATTATATAGATAAATATTTAGGAATTATCCTTACTGGAATTTTGGCTTTTTTGGCTTTGGTTGTTATTGTAAGTGGAGTGATAATTCATAAAAGAATATTTAAAGACTTTTTCACCTTTAGAGCAAATCGACATAGGCGTTCTTGGATTGATATTCATAATATCTCAGGGGTTTTAACACTTCCTTTTGTAATTATGATACTTTATACTGGACTCGTTTATTATAGTCCTTATTATGTAACGATTCCTTACGAGATGATAAAAGAGAAAAAGGAAGAGCGAAAAGAAGCAAAAAAAGCTTTAGAAGATAATAGTTCTTTAGTTATTATGGAACGACCAACGGCAAATATAAAAGAGATGTTAAGTGAGGCTGGAAAAAAGTTTGGAGTTGGAAATATAGCTTATATCGAAGTTGGCAAGAATATAACTCAAGGTTTATATATAGATTTAAAACCACCTTTTGGAAGTGAACTCACACGAAGTCAATCAGCTGATACAACTATGAGATTTGATGGAATTACGGGTGAAAAACTTGAAATCATAGATAGTTATACTACAGGAACAAAACTTTTTAGAAGTTTAGTTTCACTTCATGAAGCTTGGTTTGCTTCATATCCTTTGAGATGGTTGCTGTTTATTTGTGGAGTAATGTCTTGTATTATGGTAGCAACTGGATTAAATCTTTGGGTATTAAAAAGAAAAGAAAAAAATATCTCTTTTGGTTTTAGACTTGTGGAAAAACTAAATATCGGTGTGTTTATAGGACTTTTAGTTGGAATTGCTGGATTTTTTTGGGCAAATAGACTTTTGCCAACTCTTATGTTTGAAAGAGATAACTGGGAAGTTCATATTTTATTTTTAGTTTGGCTTTGGCTTATTCTTTATGCTTTTGTGAGACCAGTTAAAAAAGCTTGGGTTGAGAGTTTTTATATGTGCAGTTTTGCTTTTGGAATGATTCCTATACTAAACTTTTTAACTACAGATAAACACTTAGGTATTACTTTGGTTCAAGGGGATTTTGTATTAGCATTTGTTGATATAACTATGCTTGTTTTTGCTTTGGCTTTTACACTTTTTGCATATAGACTTCAAAAGAAGTGGGCAATAAATGAAGAAAAAAAAGAGGTAATAGCATGAAAACAAATGAAAAAATAAATCTGTTTTTAAGAGTCTTAGCAGCTACTTTTGGAATGTATTTTTTATCTTCTGTAATTACCGCTTTTGTGTTGGTAAGTTTAGAAATAAATCCCGAAATTCAAGAAATAGTTGAAGCTTTTAAAATAGAGTTTTTAATAGGAATTGCCTTAATACTTTGGGTTTTTTATACAAAAAATATTGTTAGGGCTTGGTTTTGGATTATTTTTATGACAGGGAAATTTTTTGCTTTGAGTTTTTGGATACAAAAAGGAGGTGTTTTATGATGCCTAATATCTCTTTGTTTTGGTATGGATTAGTAATAATCTTAGCAATAATAGGATTTTTGTTTTTTGCAATGGGAAGTAAAAAAGAGAGTTTAGTTTTACTTAATCGTGAAATTTTAGCTAAAGAAAAAGTTTTATTTAAAAGCTTTGGTTGGATTTTTTTAGTAATTACTTTTTTTGTTTGTATTTATCTTTGGTATTTTTCTTATGGAATGTTTTTGTATTTTGGAGTGTTGATTTTAGCTTCTTTATTAGTGATAGTTTTTATAGGCTTTATTGCTTATAAAAAAGAAGAAAATTTTGAAAATAAAGCTTATAAAGAAGAAAAAGAGAATTTAGAAGATTTTAAAGTATGGAAGATTGGAGTTTTAGTAACTTTGATTTTATTGCCTTTATTTGTTGCTTATAATTTATATACACTTCCAAAACATCCACTTGAAAGTGAAAATGCAATAAAAGATAAGATAGGAGAATTTGAATTTGTGTTATCTGAACATAGAACGGGAAAAGGCTTTGTAACTTCTCAAGGTATGCCCATGCAAACTTATCATTTGAGATTTTGTGAGAGTTGCGATTTGAAAATCAAATATGCCTATTTAAGAGTAAATAAACCAAGAAATTTATCTAACTTAGGAATAGTTTTTGATGCTCCTTATTGGGATAGAACAAGTACAATTCAACTCAATAATCTAAATGATAAAAGTGAACTATATCTTACAGTTGTAAGTAATAATGGAGAAATATATCAAAAATCTTGGAATATAAAAGAGGTTTTTCCAAAAACTTTGGAATGGCTAGAAAAAAATAAAATGGAGAATATAAAATGATAAAGATGATAAAAAGATTTATGTTTTTAGGTTTGTTTGTGTTGCCAAACCTTGCCTTAGCTCATTCACCTTTTTTTATGTGTGAATATGATGATGGAAAAATCTTTTGCGAGGGAGGATATTCAGATGGTTCAAGGGCAAGTGGAGTAAAAATAAAACTATTAAATAATGATGGCAAAGTCTTAGAAGAGAAAAAACTCGATGAACTTTCAAGTGTGAGTTTTACGAAACCAAATGAGGATTTTTATATCTTGTTTGATGGTGGAACAGGACACAGTGTAGAGGTTGAAATGGGGGATATTTCGGGGATTTAAAAATTAGGAAGAAAAGAAAAGAGAGTTTAGACTCTCTTTATAAAAAAGCTTAGGCATGGGTTTCACGCAGAAAAAAGGAATTCAACTCTCCTAAATTTCACTCCCTTATGTATGTGGAACTCATGACCTAAGTTTTTTTTTGATACTTTTTAGCATTATTATTATTATTTCTCTTGCCATTTAATCAATATACTTTAAAATTGACAAAAGAGTGTCATTGAAAGTTATATTCTTTTTTATTGTAAACATTAAATAGTTTTAAGCCAATTGTCTATTTTATCCATTCCTTTTTCATAAAAACGGTTTTCAGTTTACCTTATACATTTTATCCCACTATGTAAAGGTATTTCTTCAACTAAAACTCTCTTAACTTTATAAGCAAGATAAAAATAATATGATAAACTCTGAATAGTTTTATGATAAAAAGATAAGAGAAAAACAATGAAAACACCCAATATGATTTATGGAACTGCTTGGAAAAAAGAGAATACAACCAATTTGGTTTTTGAAGCTTTAAAACAAGGTTTTAGAGGTGTGGATACGGCGTGTCAGCCAAAACATTATAGGGAAGATTTGGTGGGACTTGGACTTCTTAAAGCGTATGAAATGGGCATAAAAAGAGAGGAAATCTTCCTTCAAACCAAATTCACACCCATTGATGGACAAGACCAAACCAATATGCCTTATTTGGCAACAGATGAAATAGAAATTCAAGTGGAAAAATCGTTTGAAACTTCTCAAAAAAATCTAAAAACCTCTTTTATAGATGCCTATATTTTACACTCGCCCATTTTTCCTGGAACAAAACTGCTTAAAGTTTGGCAAACCATGGAAAGCTTTTATGACAAAAAAGAAGTAGGGCAACTGGGCATTAGCAACTGTTATGATTTGGACGTATTGGTCTATTTATACAACCATGCACGCATAAAGCCTACTATTGTTCAAAACAGATTTTACGCCCAAAGTGGCTACGACAAAACCATCAGAGCTTTTTGTATGGAAAATAATATGACCTATGAAAGTTTTTGGTCATTGACTGCCAATCCCAATATCCTAGCCAGTAAAGTTTTAGAAAATCTGGCAAACAAATATCAAAGAGGCGTGTCTGAGATTTTTTATCGTTTTTTAAATCACATCAATATTGTTCCACTCAATGGCACAACTTCCACGCAACACATGAGGGCAGATTTACAAATAGGTGAGTTTGAACTAACCAACGATGAGATAAAAGACATTACTCAATTATTACACTAGGAAAATTTTATATGAAAGTTATTTTACCCGATTTTTTAGAAGACAATTATAGATTAAATAAGTTAGGAAATTTATCAATATGTCGATATGTTCAATATGAAGAACAATATAAAAATGAAGTTTTTATCTCCACAAATATTTTAATTTTTGTAATAAAAGGCTCTAAAATACTCCATTTTAAAGATGAAAAAATTGTTGCTAATGCAGAAGATATACTTTTTTTAAAAAGTGGAAATTATGTGATGAGTGAAATGGTGGATGATTGTTATGAAGCAATTTTATTGATGTATGATGACACCATTCTTTTGGATTTTATAAAAAAATATAATTTGTATTTTGATGAAAAAAGTTTATTTGAAAGTAATGTTTTTAAAATCAAAAAAACATTAACTTTTGAAACTCTTCAATCTTCAATTTTGTCTTATCTAAAAAACATTACTTCCAATCAAGAATCCATAATAAAATTAAAATTAGAAGAAGCCCTTTTGAATATATTAGAATCCAATTCCAAAGAGAGTTTTGACGCTTTTTTATCTTCTGTTCTTTCAAATAATTTTTTTAAAACAAAAATAGAAAAAGAGTTTGATATGGATAAAAATATCTTACTTTTTGCAAAAGAGTTCAATATTACCGATTTGGCTTTTAGAAATAAATTTAAAGAGACTTTTGGCACAACTCCTAAAAAATGGCAAAATACAAAGAAACTTGAAAAAGCAAAATTATTGCTTGAAACAACAGACTACAATGTTACGCAAGTATGTCAAAAAAGTGGATTTGATAA
>Ga0265294_10010341_pt1 | contig 10621 bp, 7 predicted proteins | sample MunlanPumphouse3_FD_192504 | JGI IMG/M metagenome (GOLD analysis project Ga0265294, IMG submission 192504) | Groundwater microbial communities from a municipal landfill in Southern Ontario, Canada - Pumphouse #3 | ecosystem: Environmental > Aquatic > Deep subsurface > Groundwater | place...
GCAAAACAGTTCCTTCGTTTCGCCGCGTGGAAGAATGGGTGGCCGTAACCGACCGCGGCCTTCGAGAACCCGATAAGCCGGACGAGGACCCCGGCACTGGTGTGCGGCGCAAGCCCCATCAGGAGTTGGCCCACAAGGTCGAGCGGTCTCTCCGCCCGGTAGAACGGTTCAAGCCCGTAGAATCTCACCAGGAGGTCGTCGATGAACTTCGCCACCCGGACCAGCCACTCGCCGCAGTCCTCCGAGACCAGGATGTCCTGGTGGCGGAGTTCCAGCACCTGGTCGGCCGAGGTGAGGTCCCGGCCGTAGATGTCGTGAGTGTAGCCGAGTTCCTGGAGCCTCTCGATGGGGACGCCGACCTCGTCCGGCCGGAAGTGGGTCAGGGGAAGATCGATCATATCGTAGCGGACGGTCCCGTCTTTAAAGACATAAAGGTTCTGCAGTGCCCGGAGGATTCCCTTCTCGATCGGCTCCACCGGCCGTTCTCGGGATATCAGTCCCTTCACGCCCTTGAGGAGCGTGATGGCCGAGTCACGCACCCCGATATTTTCCAGTGCCGCCGCATACTCGGTCTTGACGTTGATCGAGACCTTCTGGAGGCAGACTGTCGCCACGTTGCACCGAGGGCACTGGTCTTTCCCGATCTCCTGCCCGCACTTCGGGCACCGGAGAACCGGCAGTGTATGGGTACCACACCCGCAGAGGTTCTTGTAGGTGAAAGTTCCGCAGGCAGGGCAGCGCCGCTCGCCGACCTCCGCCTCGATTATGCCGCCGTCCGTGTTAGACCGGGGCCGGGAGGAGCAGGCCGCCTGGAACGACCGGCGTGAACCACCTTCGTCCCCGATAGGGAAGAGCGAGTGGGGCGGCGGCTTCATCTCCCGCTGCTTTGACTTCCCCGGCCTCCCCATCCGGCCCCCGACCCGGGTGCCTGCCCTTGAGCGGACCACAAAGCCCGAGAGATGCATCACAAGGTCGAGGGAATTCTCAAGGGGAGCGTCCTGCCACGCCGGCCGCTTTTCCAGCTGCAACGTCAGGCCGAGGCAGGCGAGGAGTGCCAGATACTCAGAGACCGCTATCTGGTCCCTGGAAAGGCGGTGAGGCACCAGGAGTTCTTCGAGGACCGCCTTCACCTCCGGGGTATCCGGCAGCATCAGCACACCGTTCTCGACCCTCCCCTCAGCGCTGACCCGATCCGCGAGGTGGGCGATATCCGCCGGGGTGACGTCGTCCCAGAGGTAAGTGTAGTCGGGGTGGAGGGGGGCCCCGTCGAGCGCGAATTCTATAGCCTCGAGCTCGCTCTCCGGGTGCCGCGTACCCCCCTCGAGCAGCCACCACTCTTCGCAGTAACACGGGGGCATCAGCGGGTGGTTGTTCTCCATGAACTCACCGAAGCTGATCAGGATCTCGCCGGCGTCCAGGATCTCGTCGACCTGGCCGGCGATATGCCTGGCCTCCGCCGCGTCGTCCACCCGGCGGACCTCCCCACTCCGGAGTTTGACCGTAGGCCCCTGGATAGAGTCTACCGGCACAATCCCCGCTGCCTTCCCCGGGCGCTCAATCTTCATCTGTGTCCCGACCGCCAGGAAGTCGCCGAGGATGTGCATCGTCGCGGGGTTTAAGCCGGCGGCCGCAAACCCGGTGTTCCGCGACCGGCCGAGACGGAGCCGGAACCCTCCTTTACGCATCGGGTAGGAGAAGACCGGCCGCCCACCGATAAGGTCCCGGAGATACTTGTCCTTCGGTTTGATGGCGGCGCTGGCATCGTCATCACCGTTCTTTGCGGCGCCACCGCTGATCATCTCCTCGAGCCAGTCCCAGCCCGCCATCTTCATCTTTTTGACGTTTTTCTGGACTTTCGGGGCTTTCAGGGCCAGCCCCTCCGCGACGACGAGCGCCATCCCCCCCCGGACGGTGTTCGTCTCCACCCGCTCCAGGTTCCGGTAACCGCTCACCTCCTGCTGCTCGGTCGGCTCGCCGTCGATGCAGACCGGACAGTTGGTGATGATCATCCGGAGTTCCTTCTCGCTCGGCAGGTACTGCAGGCTCATGATGTTGTTATACTGCCGGATCTCCTCGATGTAGCGTTCTACCTCTTCGGGGCGGGGAATGTAGCGGCCGATCCCGAGCGCCTGGCGCACGTAGTCGCCTACCAGCACCGAGAGAGCCTGTGCCGTCCCGCCGGCGCTCCGGATGGGGCCCGCGTAGTAGATCTTCAGGTAATCAGTCCCATCGTCGTTCTTCCCGAGGCTGACCTTCGCGATCCCCTCTGTCGGGGCGGCCACCACACCCTCGGTCAGGAGTGCCATCGCCCCCCGGATGGCGTGGTCGAGGATCTCCTCCGTCGTGGTCTCGCCGAACATCTTCGCCACAAAATCGTCGCCAATCCGGAGCGCCGCCTCTTCCCGGGACATCTCCCGTTCGAGTTCCCGGATCCGGGCCGCGATCCCCGTATACCCGAGGAGCGCCTCCACGCGGTCGGCGAGGTCGCTTGCTATCGGGATCTCGATCTCCGTCCTGGGATCGAGCCCGCGGGCCCGTGCGGCAGCGGCCAGTTCCATGGCAGAAGCGAGCCCGGCCGCGAGATCGTCGAAGTACCGGGCGATAGCAGGTGAGACCTCCATGCAAGATGTATGGGCCCTTCACGCATTTAGAGACTCGTCCCCGGGTGCAGAGCCCCGGTCCCGGCAGGTCATTCGCGACCCATGATGAGGTCTCTTCCCGCCTCAAAATCTTTTTCCAGGCTCATATACCGCCCCATATAGGAGAGCACACTTGCAGTCGCAGCTCACTGGCAGCGGGTCAGGGCAAAAGCCCCCGGGTTCACCTCTTCCCGGGCCGGTCCGCCTCCAGCGCCTCGGTGAGCGGCCCGACGCCCGGCTCCCCCATCTTACAGAGGAGGAGCGCAGCGCGCTCCTGCGTCTTCGGATCCGGGTGCCGCATCAGGCGGATAAGCGGTTCGACCGCCGGCTCGCCGATCTTGCAGAGGGCCATTGCGGCGAACGGCTGGAGATCCGGGTCAGCGCTCTCGATGATGCCGATGAGGGGTTCAACGGCCGCCTCCCCGATCTCGGTCAGGGCTGCCATGGCATATCGCCGGAAGTCCCGGTCCTCCCCGGCACGCATCGCCGCGAGGAGAGGAGCAATTGCCGCATCCCCGATCTGCATCAGCGCCCGGGCGGCATACCACCGGACGTCGTTGTCGCCGTCGAGCATTGCGGCAATGATCGGCCCGACCGCTGCCTCTCCGCCCGCCCCGAGTTCGGCGGTCGCCGCACGGCGCGCTGCGAGAGGGCCCCGCCGGAGGTCGCCGATCAGTTCATCGATCCGGGTGTCATCAGTCATGAAGTTCAGGTGCTCCTTCGCTGGTGTTATGTCTTCTGATGCCCCCGAGCGCCCCCCGGGCAGCCTGCTGCACCTCCTCCCGCTCGTCGTCGAGCGCCTCGATCAGGGCATCGACCGACCCTGGATCATTGATCTCCCCGAGGGCCGCCGCGGCTCCTCTGCGGACGCGCCAGTCGCCGGCACCGAGTGCCAGAGCGAGCGAGGCGACGGCAGGTCTTCCGATCTGGCCGAGGGCGGCGATCACCCCCTGCCGGAGTTCCTCATCGTCCGTCTGGAGCGCCGAGAGGAGGGAGGGGATGGCCGGCTCCCCGATATCCCCGAGCGCACCCGCGGCCCGCTGCTGCACCTCCTCATTGGGGTCACGGAGGGCATCGATGAGGGCTACAACGGCGCTCTCACCCCCGAGCCTCCCGAGCGCCAGTGCCGCGCTTCCCCGGACCCGGCTGTTTCCTGTGTGGAGACTGGCGATGAGTTCTTCACGTGCGGGCTCGCCGACAGCCGCAAGCGCGAGGGCTGCCCTGCTCCTGACATAGGTGTCCTCATCGTTGAGGGCCTCCATCAGCGCCGGGACCGCCTCCGGGTCGCCGATATCCCCGAGAGCGACCGCGGCCATCCACCGGACATCCACGTTTTCGCTCTGCAGGCTCTCTATGAGCGGTCCGACGGCCGGGGAACCGATCTTTCCGAGCGCCTCCGTCGCCTTCCAGCGGACGCCGCTCTCCGGGTCACAAAGGAGGGCGGTGAGCGGCTCGACCGCAGCGGGCTCGCCGGCGTCACCGAGGCATCCCGCCGCCTCGTAGCGGGTATCCGGGTTCCGGCTCGATAGCCGGGCGATCAGCCTCCTCGTATCCCGGTCGCACGCGGGTGCGCCGGGACCGGGCTCACCGATGCGGAGGTGCCGGCCGTCGGCACGCCTGCCTGAGAGTTCGAAGAGGTAGCCGAGGAGGTAGGCGACGACGATGAACATCCCCGCACGCACGAGGGTATCCATGCCCACGTACCCGGAGATGATGTATTCGACGGCGACGTGGAGCGCCGCGAGCAGAAGCCCCACGTATAGGGCGCGTTTCCGGTACCAGAACGCAGCCAGGATGAGCACCAGGTAGAAGAAGTGTGTATACGCGATCCCGGTGCCGAAGAGGGCGTGAACGGCGAGGCCCAGGAGAACAGAGAGCACCGTGAGCAGGGCAATGACCGCAAGTCTGCCCCATACTGGTTCTGTGAGTCTCATTCCTGATGAATGAGGTGGGGGCCGTGCAGATAAAAGCATGTGCCGGGGCGGTGAACGGCCGGAGACCCGGCACGCCGTCTCACCGCCGCCCTGCAGCCGCGACCATCGCCTTCTCTCCGCTGGTCTCATCGAGTTTTTTGAGCGACGCCTCGATGAACGCGGGGATGTCGTCCGGGTTCCTGCTCGAGACCAGGTTGCCGTCGACCACCACCTCCCGGTCGATGTACTCCGCACCGGCGTTCTTGATGTCCTGGGCGACAGATTTCCAGCCGGTGATCTTGCGGCCACGAAGCACCTGCGCGGTGATCAGGAGTTGGGGCGCGTGGCATATGGCGAGGACCGGTTTGCCGCTCTGCACGAACTCCCGCACGAACCTGACAGGTGCATCGTGGGCCCGGAGTTTGTCGGGCGAGTAGCCCCCCGGTATGAAGAGCGCATCGAAGTCGCTCGTCGATACGTCGGAGGCGGTCCGGTCGATGGTGACCTCTGCCCGCCCCTTCTTACCATGGACGGTCTCTCCCGCAGAGAGGCCGACGTAGACGAGATCGTGGCCGGCCTCCCGGAACGCCTCCGCAGGCTTTGTGTACTCGACATCTTCGAACATATCCGTTATCAGGACTGCTATCCTGCTCATTGCCATTCCTCCACACGGGCCGGGTCCCCGGCCCGGCCACTGATCAGTCCCTTCAGGGGGTATAATGTTACCGGAGGGACGGTGGGTCCCGGACTGTCCGGCCGCCATTGCGGCTTTTTCGTGGGCGCCGGAGCGATCTCTATACATTTTTATAGCGCGGCGCAAAACCGGAGGTGTATGACCGTGCCGAATCAGGACCCGGGAGGGGTTGCACCCGCAGAAGGAAGGTCGCTGCCCCAGTGGCATACCCTCTCCACTGAGGAGATCCGGCGGGAGCTCGGCACCGGCACGGCAGGCCTCTCCACGGAAGAGGCGGAGGTACGGCTGCAGCGCTACGGGGAGAACGTCCTCCAGGAGGAGGCCCGGGAGACGCGCCTCCAGGTTTTTCTGCGGCAGTTTAAAAGCATCCTGATCGTCATCCTGATCATTGCCGCGGTGGTCTCGTTCTTTGTCGGCGAGCCCCAGGACGCCGCTGCCATCCTCATCATCGTCGTCTTGAACGCCATACTCGGATTCTCCCAGGAGTGGCAGGCCGGGGAGGCGATCGAGGCGTTGCGGCAGATGCTTGTCCAGCGGGCCGTGGTCATCCGCGACGGGAAACAGCGGGAGATCGACGCATCCGGGATCGTGCCGGGGGATCTCGCCGTCCTCGAGATGGGGGAGCGGGTGCCCGCGGACATCTCGATCGTCGAGGCGACGTCGCTTGAGGTGGACGAGGCGCCGCTGACGGGTGAGTCGTCGCCCGTCGATAAGGCGTCGGGGCCGCTCCCTCCCGGGACCAGCCTTGCCGAACGGAGCAATATGGTGTTTGCGGGCACGACGGTCGTCAACGGGCGGGGACGGGGCGTGGTTGTCTCCACCGGTATGAAGACGGAGTTCGGCCTGATCGCCGGCCTCTCCCAGCGGGTCAGGGCCGAAGCGACGCCGCTCTCCCGGCAGATGGACGTCCTCGGCCGCGACATCGGGTTGATCGCCATCGGCATCGCGGCGCTCGCGGTTGCCGTCGGTCTCCTGCAGCAGCGGGAATTCCTGGAGATGTTCCTCATCGGCGTCTCGCTCGCGGTGGCGGTGATCCCGGAGGGCCTCCCGGCGGTCGTGACGCTCACGCTCGCCATCGGCATCAAGAACATGATGCGGCGAAACTGCCTCATCCGCCGTCTCCCGGCGTCGGAGACCCTCGGCGCGGTCTCGGTCATCTGCACCGACAAGACCGGGACGCTCACCCGGAACGAGATGGCGGTTGTCCGGGTGAAGACCCCCGACCGGGAGGTGGCGGTGACCGGGACCGGCTACGCCCCGGAGGGTGAGTTCCTCCTCGAGGGGAACGCTGTCGACCCCCTTGAGGACCCGGGTCTCCGGCAGTTCCTGCGTGCGGTGCTCCTCTGCAACCACGCAACCCTTGCCGGCGATGAAGTGGGCGGGTGGCGGATCTTCGGCACGCCGACCGAGGGGGCGCTCGTGGTCGCGGCGGCCAAAGCCGGCCTCTCCAGGGAGGGTGCTCCGGAGGCGGTGAGGGAGTTCTCGTTCAATTCCACCCGGAAGCGGATGACGATCATCTACCGGGAGGACGGCGGCGACGTCGCCTACGTGAAGGGGGCGCCGGAGGTGCTTCTTTCCCGCTCGTCCCGGCTGCTCCGGGGCGGGTCGGTCGTGCCGCTCACCGACGACCTTCGCGACACCCTCCGGCGGGAACTCGGGGAATACGCGTCACGGGGACTCCGGGTGCTCGGGGCGGCGTACCGCCCGCTCCCCGACGGTCTTGCCCGGACAGCGGAGACCGTCGAGGAGGACCTGATCTTCCTCGGATTTGCCGGGATCCTCGACCCGCCGCGCCCCGAAGCGGCGGAGGCGATCCGGCTTTGTCGGAGCTCCGGCATCGACGTGATCATGATCACGGGGGACAACCCGCTGACCGCCTACGCCATCGCGCAGGAACTGGGCCTCTCAAGTGAGGGAGCACTGACCGGGGCCGACCTCGAAGCGATGACCGACGATGAACTCGAGCACCGTCTCAGGGCGACGAAGGTCCTCTCCCGGGTCACGGCAGAGCACAAACTCCGGGTGATCGATATCCTCTCCCGGGAGAAGGCGGTCATCGCCATGACCGGCGACGGTGTCAACGATGCTCCGGCGTTGAAGAAGGCGAGCATCGGTATAGCCATGGGCATAAAGGGGACGGACGTGGCGAAGGAGTCGAGCGACATGGTGCTCGTGGACGACAACTTCGCAAGCATCGTCGCCGGTGTCGAAGAGGGGAGACGGGAGTACGACAACATCGCACGGTTCACCCGCTACCTCCTCTCCTCGAACGTCGGAGAACTTGTCGCGATCGTCGGCGGGCTCCTTCTGGGCCTCCCGCTGATCCTCATCCCCGTCCAGATCCTCTGGATCAACCTGGTCACCGACGGCCTCACAGCCCTCGCGCTCGGTCTCGAGCCCGCCGAGCAGGACGTCATGCAGCGGCGGCCGCGGGATCCGGACGAGTCCATCCTCACAAGATCCGCGTTCCTGGTCATCCTCATCCTCGGAATATGGCTCGGTCTTCTGACCATCTACGTCTTCTCCGGCCTCTATGAGGTCGACCTCGATCGGGCACGGACGATGGCGTTCACCGGCCTTATCATCTTCGAGTTCTACAACGTGCTGAACTTCCGGTCGTTCCGGTTCCCGCTTCACCGGATCGGGTTCTTCTCGAACCCCACTCTGCTCCTTGCAATCCTCGGGAGCCTCGCCCTCCAGGTGCTGGTGGTCTACGTCCCGGTCCTGCAGGCCTTCCTCGGGACCGCATCCCTGACCCTCGCCGACTGGGGGCTGCTCGCCCTCCTCGGCCTGCCGGTGCTGCTCGCGGGGGAGGCTTACAAGATCCTCCGGCTGCGGAGCGGGCGGGAGGGGCCGGACGCCGGAGAGACACGGGCGCCGGCCTGAACCGGGAGGGGGCTCTCCCCGGGATGCACCCGCCGCCCTCCCGACCGCGGATCTCGGGCGCGGGAGAGTTCGGCAGGCGGTGCGACCGGCATAATTATGGGGGAGGGCACGCAAATCTAATCTCCGATAATTCATTCTTTTTGGCGAGCTCTATGGCTATTTGTCAATCTCTCACAGCATGCCTCACCGCGTCTAACCCCAACCGTCGCCGGGGTGGCGGGGCATGATCGGTCCGGAACTGATCGCCATCGCGGTCTTCCTCTTCACCTACGCGCTCATCATCGATGAGCGGATCCACCGCGCAGTGGCGGCGATGCTCGGCGCCTCGGTCATCGTCTTCCTCCACATCGTCCCGTGGGAGAAGATTCCGGTGTACATCGACCTCGGCACCATCTTCCTCCTCATGGGGATGATGATCATCGTCAACACCGCCCGCGGCAGCGGTCTCTTCGAGTATATCGCCATAAAGACGGCGAAACTTGCAAAAGGGAGCCCGATGCGGGTATTGCTGCTCTTCTCGCTCGTCACCGCCGTCACGAGCGCCTTCCTCGACAACGTCACCACGGTCCTTCTCCTCACTCCGATGCTGCTCTACATCGCAAACGTCATGCGAATCACGCCACTGCCCTTCCTCATCGCCGAGATATTCGCTTCCAACATCGGTGGAGCGGCGACGCTCATCGGCGACCCCCCGAACATCATGATCGGTTCGGCCGCCGGACTGACGTTCAACGAGTTCATCGTCAACATGGCGCCGATCATGGTCATCGACCTTGTCGTCGTCATGGGGATGCTCACCCTCATCTACAGAAAGGATCTCCATGTCTCACCCGACGAGCGGGAGGGGATCGAGAAGACGTTTGCGAGCTTAAACGAGCGGGAGGCGATCCGTGACTGGCCGCTCTTCAAGAAGTCGGTCGCTGTCATCGTGCTCGTCATCGTGATGTTCTTCGCCCACAACCAGCTCGGCCTGGAACCCGCCCTCGTCGCCCTGATCGGCGCATCGATCCTCCTCTTCTGGAGCAGGCAGCCACCGGAGGAGATCTTTGAGAAGATCGAATGGCCGGCCCTCTTCTTCTTCGGCGGGCTCTTCGTCGTCGTCGGTGCCCTCGTCGAGACCGGGACAATCGCGAACATCGCCGGGTTCGTGGTTGAGAATGTCCACTCACCGGGGGAGGCCATGCTGATCATCGCCTGGTTCTCGGCGCTTGCCTCCGCGGTCGTGGACAACATCCCCCTCACCGCCACGCTGATCCCCTTGATCCAGGGTATGGGCGTGTCGATGGATACCTATCCGCTCTGGTGGGCGCTCTCGCTCGGCGCATGCCTCGGCGGGAACGGCACCGCCATCGGCGCATCGGCAAACGTCGTCGTGCTCGGGATCGCCGCACGAAGCGACCACTCCATATCGTTCGTGGATTTCCTGAAGGTGGGGATGCTCGTACTCTTCGTCACCGTCGGGATCGGGACGGCACTCCTCTGGCTCAGGTTCGTTGTCCTGTGATGCCTGTGTGGGTCTACCTGGGCGGCGGAGTCCCGGGTTCCCGGGTCGCCTCGACCTCCTGGAGCCGGCCGACAACCCACTTATACGCGGTCCCGGCCGCCTCCCGTGCAGAGGGGCTCGGGTCCTCCTTTCGCATCCGGTCGAGCGGCTCCCTCGCCTCCGGGTCCGCGATTGTCCCGAGGGAGAGGGCCGCCTGCGACCTGACGAACTCGTCCTCGTCTTCAAGTGCCCGGATCAGCCCGTCGATATTGCGGTTGTCGCGCATGGTGTCAATCTCATCCAGTGTTGCCATGGGGATCTCCTCCCAGGATGCGAGGTGCATCCACCCGGCAATATATATGACTTTCCGGGCACGGCAACACCCGGTTCAGTCTCCTGTTTACCGGTCGGGGTCGTTGCAGTGTGCGGGCGTCTGTCGCCCTGCTACGTCTGAAGGCGCCAGGTCTCGATTTCCTTTCTCTGCGCAAGCCTCCCCGCCACCCGGGCGTGAGCAAGCGATGCGGCCTGCCGGACCTCTGCGGCCGGGTCAGAGAACTTCAGTCGCTCCAGCGGCTCCATGGCCTGTTCATCGCCGACGGAACTGAGGGCTTCGGCTGCGGTCAGCCGTATGTTCTCGTCCGGATCCCCGAGCGCTCCAATCAGTCCACCGATATCCCGTGCCCTCCGCATGCTGTCGATATCCTTCCTCTGCATCTAAACCCCTCCCGGTCGGTGGGGAGTGTCTATCCTGTCACGGTATGAACGTTATGGGAGTCCCTTGTCTTCTGCAAAAAAGAGGTCAGTAGGTTGCCAGGTAGCGGTCGAGTTCCCAGGGGTGGACGGCTGTCCGATAAGCTTCCCACTCGGCTTCTGCGACGCTCGTGAGGGCTTCGACGACGTGGGGGCCCAGCGCCCTGCAGATGAGGTCGTCGGCAAGAAGGGCCTGGTGGGCCGCGTAGAGGTCCCCGGGCAGCGTCTCGATCCCGGCATGCTTCCGGTCCTCGGG
>Ga0265294_10010342_pt1 | contig 10621 bp, 7 predicted proteins | sample MunlanPumphouse3_FD_192504 | JGI IMG/M metagenome (GOLD analysis project Ga0265294, IMG submission 192504) | Groundwater microbial communities from a municipal landfill in Southern Ontario, Canada - Pumphouse #3 | ecosystem: Environmental > Aquatic > Deep subsurface > Groundwater | place...
CCATGAATAACTTACGATCACGCCACTCCATCAAATCATCTGAGTGTGAAATCCAAATCGCTGGGTTTTCATTCTCGTAACCTTCTCCGCAGGCAAACATCGGTCTAGAGATTCTTACAAACTTACCGTTAACCTTCTCAGGAAAGATGTAAACATCACGATCATCATCTCTTGTATCTGTAATTCTTCCTAACCGTTTGTAAGTTTTAAAATCTTGTGTTATTGCAAGATAAGTTACTGTATTATTCCAAGATAAAAACGTTGGCCCACCAACCGGTGGATTAAACCATGGTTTTGGTTCATCTAACCAATACCTTCCTGGAGCATATGGTCTTGATGCATATGTTAAATAAAACCAATCTCCCATTTTGACTAAACGAGGATCTTCGATTCCACCACCATCTTCACCATCAAATATAGGTGCCATATTCGGTTCATCACTTTGACGAACAAAATTAATACCGTCATCAGAAGTTGCTAAACCTAAATAAATGTAATGCTCTTTTTCATCTCCAGCAGCTCTATATAACATAACAAACTTTTTTAATGATTCATCATATATAACAGCTGGATTTAATACACAATAGTTTTCCCATTTGTTTTTAGGGTTAGGTGATAAAATTGGATTTTCCTTTGCTTTAATTAATTTCATAATCTTCTCCTTTAATTTCAATCAGTACAATTTTATATTATCATAATTTCTTTTAATTGTAAGTACCAATTTTAATTACTTATGAAATAAGTAAAAAAGAATTATCACTTTTAAAAATGACAATTCTTTAGATTCTATTTATTTCAAATTAATAATTGCGTATTTAATATCTCCTGATAATTTGTAATCTGAATTGCTTGAAATCATATAAAAATCTCCTGGATAAATATCTAAATCTCCTAGGTGACCCTTACCAGAAATTATATACAAGTAGTCTCCATAAACATCCGCTTTTAAATCTTTACAACTAGAATCTTCCCTAATATCAAAAGCAAAATATTTTTCATTATGAACTTTTTCTAACGGTGTATCAGGGACATTAATTACATCAATTGATTGCTTGATATGTAAATCTCTCAATTTTCCATTATCTAAACGATTATAATCGAAAAGTCTATACGTGATATTACTAGATTGGGAAACCTCTAGAAGAGTTGTATCCTTACAAATAGCGTGTATCTTGCCTGATGGAATATAAAAATAATCATTAGCTTTTATCAAAAACTTGTTTAACAATTTATCATAATCATTTTTATTAATTAAGCTAACTAACTCATCGTGTGTTTTAGCGTTATGTCCTATCACTATCTCCGTATTTTCAGAATTAGTACCTAATATATACCAGCACTCATCTTTCCCCCTAGATGATTCATGCCTTAAAGCATAATCATCTTGTGGATGAACTTGCACACTCAAATCATCATCTGCGTCAATCACCTTTACAAGAACAGGAAATTCATCTTCTTTAAAATAACCAAATAAATCTTTCTTATCTTTATAAAGTTCCCTTAAAGTCATTCCTTTAAACTCACCATTTACTACTTTATTACTATAAGACACATGTCCGCTTATACCCCAAACTTCTCCAATTTTATCTATAGTAAATCCATAGGTTTTCTTTAAATTATTCCCGCCCCAAACCTTTTCTAAAGCAATGGGTTCAAATTTTAAAATCATCTGTTCCACCTCAAATATATCTATCTTTCGTTTTTCATTATAGCACATAATTATTTTTTAAAACAATAGCTTTATTTTTTAATAGTAATATTTCTATTAAAAAAAATGGCTTAAAAACTACTAAGCCATTTTATAACTTCTAACTTTTTTATCTATTTTCCCCATTTTCTATAATCACAAGCTGACACATTTCTTTCAAAACTTTCTTTCTTAAAGACTATTTTGTCAATATCTTCATTCTCTATTAAACTGTCTTCTCTTAAACTATTTCTAATAGTTTTAATATCAGACAAGTAACTAATCAATAGTTTATTAATAATTAAATAGCCAAATGATACTAAAATAGTAATACCTATCCAAAAAATAAACGCTCCTATCCAAGTGCTAAACTTTAGGACCCCATAAACTTTTTCATTAGTAACTTCATCATAATAGTTATTACCAGAATCAATTATTCCAAAAATAAACCCAACGAGGATTAACAAATAAAACAAAACAATAACAATGTAGTTATATATATCTAACCAAGAATCACTTTCTTTTTTTATAATTTTCTCATTAAAAGACATCGATATCACCCCATAGTATTTCTATCAATATTATAACATACCAATATTCAAAGCTATATTATGTTGCATCTATCTTCATACAAAAAGAATACTCTTTCTACCCATCACTTTCATGTTTCAATTCTCTTGACATTAGTTTTTTAATGACAATATTAGGTTCAATTTCATTGAACAAAACATCATATACAGCATCTATAATTGGTGTATCAACCCCTAATTTTTTAGCTAAATGATAAGCCGTCTTACAAGTCTTAACTCCTTCTACTACCATAGTCATCTTTGAGAGTGATGTTTTTAAATCATCACCTTCACCAATCATTAATCCAGCAGAATAGTTTCTACTTAGCTTTGACATACAAGTTACGATTAAATCACCAACACCAACTAAACCATTTAAAGTTTCCTCTAAACCACCTAATAAAGCAGTTATTCGTTTCATTTCAATTAAACCTCTTGTGATTAACGCTGATTTAGCGTTAATCCCATAACCTAAACCATCTAACATTCCAGAAGCAATAGCATAGATGTTCTTTAATGAACCACCTAATTCCGCTCCAATTAAATCGCTCGAAGTATAAACTCTAAAATACTCACTATTGCTAAAAATTTCTTGAACTTTTTTAGCATGTAATATATCTTCACTAGCAGCAACAATTGAAGTTAGTTTTCTTACGACAACTTCTTCAGCATGGCTAGGTCCAGTTAAGGAAACAAAACCCTCAATAACCTTTTCAGGTATTTCATCCCTTACAATTTCTGAAACTCTTTTATTAGTATCTAATTCTAAACCCTTAGCTACATTAACAAACAATTTCTTATTTCTAATGAATTTTTTCATGTTATTTAAAACAATCCTTGTTACTGAAGTAGGTACTGCAAGTACTAACATATCACTAAACGATATCGCAGTTTCTAAAGAGGTAGTGGCTATTACTTCTTTGTTAAAAACAACATCACCCAATTTAGATTTATTTGTATGAAAGTTATTGATTTCATCTACAGCTTTTTGATCATTATCATAAATCAAAGCTTTATTAGAATTATCAACTAATAGATTAGCTAATGCACAACCCCAAGATCCTCCACCAATTATTGTAATGTTCATCTTCTCACATCCTTTATTATTCATTCAATAGATTAATTACAAATTTTATCCAACAACTTTAAGTAAATCTTTTATTTCTTTTAGAACCTTATTAGGATTTTCATACCAATTCATATGAAAAATCCTTTTCACATTCCAACCTCTAGCCTGTAAAAACTTCTCTTGATGTAATAACTCTTTTCTTGCTGTAAAACCTTCATTAACATTTAAATCACAAATTATACCAAGTAAGTATCTATTGCTTATTTCATCATAAATCGCTAAGTCCATTTTGAATTGACCAATACCAATTTCTGATTCTACCACGTAACCTAATTTAGTTAATCTTTGTGAAATATTACTAGCCATATTTTTTAATAGAATCTTTTTAGTAACAGATTCCTTCTTGTATAAACTCATTAAAACTTCTTTAGCTAAATCACGATTTCTATTAGATATATAGAAACAATATCTCATAAAGTCTTTCAGAAGTTTAGGGCCTTTCCCACTTAAATCATCAACTCTTAATTGTTCAGGATAAAGTGAAGAAACAAAGATAATTTTCTTTCTCGCTCTAGTAATAGCGACATTAAGGCGGTTTTGCCCGCCTTCGTGGTTTAACCAGCCAAATCGTCTTTTTACAACTCCTGTTTCATCTTGCGCATAGCCCATAGAAAAAATTATAATATCCCGTTCATCTCCTTGAACATTTTCGATGTTCTTAACGAATAAACTTTGATCACCCGATGGTTCTTTCCTAAATATTTCTTTTTCCAAACGTGCTTGATGAACACTCTTTTTAAAGAGTTCTTCATCAAGCTGGTTTAAAATCAAATCTCTTTGACTACTGTTAAAAGTAATAATACCAACAGATTCATCCTTTTCTTTATCTTTTAATACTTTTTTTAAGACATTTATTACTTCTTTAGCTTCTTCTACATTACTCTTTTTTAAAAAAGTTCCATTCTTAACATATACATAACTTATTGGAGGAGTTTTAGGAGTAATAACATTAGGAGAAATAAGTAATTTGCCATCATAGAAAGCATGATTAGAAAACTCAATTAACTCCTGGTATTTACTGCGATAATGATAGTTTAATAAAGCTTCTTTATAACGATACCTAGCTAAATCTAATAAACTCTTAGCATCGAATGTAACATTCTTCAAGATTTCATCTTCTTCTAAAAAATCATCTTCAACTAATCTACCCATACCAAGTGATGAAGGTCTTAACTGCTTAGGATCCCCAGCAATTACAACCTTCTTAGCTCTATAAATTGCTGGTATACCTTTTTCAACATACATTTGGCTAGCTTCATCAAAAATTACTAAGTCAAATAAATTAAATTTTAAAGGTAGGATTGAGCTTATCACTTCTGGTGTTAACAACCACACCTTAACAAAAGATAAAAGTTCAACACTAAACATATCAAAGAAAGCTTTAATACTAGGTAATTTATCACTTTCTAATACTCTTTTAATATCCATGATTCTTTTGGTATTACTAAATTCTAATGCCTGAGTAAAAAGCTTCATTTCAAATGATTCTCTTGCAACATTTCTTTTTTCTTCCATTAAAGCCTTTAACTCGTTAATCTTTTTCTCGTAACTATCTAGAATGTATAAATACTTTTGATTATTAGCTTTAAAATCCTCTAGAAAGCCAGTAATATAAGCATCAAAAATATAAGCTTTTAATTTATTTTGTTTTCTCAAACTAGCAAAAGTTTCTTCTGTGATTACTACATTCAAGAAGTTTACTTCTTTTAATGTTAGTTTTTGATAGTTAGTTTTAATTTTGTTTAAACTTTTTAAATTATTTTCTAAATACTTAGCAAACACTTGATCTTTTATTAGAGTCTTAATCAACAACTTACTTAAATATTTCCTAGTACTTAGAAATGATAATCTTAAAAGATTCGAGTCTAAAAATGTTTTTTGCAGTCTTCTTTTTCTAAAGAAGCCTAACTTCTCTTTTTTAATATAATACTCATTTAAATCATTTATAAATATTTGAAATTCAACAGCACTACTTCTAGAAATCTTTGTTTCTAGTTTGTAAAACCATGGATACTTATTTAAGTACTCTTGATAATCTAGGAAAGTTTGTAACTTGCTTTCTTTATCAAAAGTTTTTTCCAAGATTTCAATATCAGAAAAACTAGGATGATTAAGCTTGTTATATAAAATTTGGTAAACACTCTTTGGCAACAAATCTTCTAATACATCTTTATCCTTAAGGTATCTTTCGTAAAAACTAAATAGCGGTTTATATTGACTAGATGTTTTATATAAAAGTTTAAGTGCTTGGTTAAATGTTCTATCTAAATCTTTTATTTCTTCTTCCAAATGATAGATATCATTATTATGAGATCTAGATGGAGGGCTTTGATCAATGAAATGAGAAAGTTTATCATAGAACATACCTTTAGCAGAAGCATCATCAATAAACATTACATATTTTGATGCTTCCCCTAGCCTATGATAAATAACATCTAAAGCTACTTTCTTTTCACTTACTACTAAAACATTCTCATTTCTTAATACTTGATGAGCGATAAGAGAAGTGATTGTTTGACTCTTACCAGTGCCAGGAGGTCCCCAAATAACAACCTTTTTTTCTTTTTCAACCATTTCTATAACTTTTTCTTGAGAAGAGTTAATATCATTAATATAGACTAATCCAGATTCATCAACATCTTTAGAAATAACGTTCACATTAAGTGGTTGTTCTATATCAAAAAGATTAGCTTCATCAATTAAACCTTCTAATAGTTCATTATAAGTATTGGACTCAATAATATCAGCCATATCTTTTTGAATCATTGATGAAAACAATTGATATCTTCCAAAAGTAATATATGGTTTTAAATAAAAACCATAATTCTTTTTCTTTAAAAAATCTTCTTTGAGTTCATTCTTAAAAGAAATGAACTCACTAGTTCTTTCCATTTTTATATTTAATCCATGTAAATTATAAAACGGAATTAAAACCTCTTTTATTGTTTTATGGGATAAATCACTTAATTCTGGAGAATCTTTTTCTAAAGAACTCTTCTCCATTTTTAAAACAGTTAATAATAGATCTCGGTTAATGACAATATCCTTATCACTGTCAAATAACAGAGTATAATTCTTTCTTATTCTTTCTAGTTTGACTGGCAAATAAGCAAGTGGTGCTTTAATCGCAAAATTGTCTTTTTTAAATATACCTTCAACATATGGATAAGCTAAATAAAGATGATATGTTCCAAAATCTTTAAAGTCTTTGTTTATATAACGATATAAGGTAGTTAGGTTATTAAATTCACTTTCTATACTCGCATCAAACTTTAATGATTTTTTTCTTAAAGATAAAAAATCATTTAAGTCATTTAAACGTTCTTCATTATATAAATCAAAACTTCTAAGTTTTTCAATTCTTCCCATATATAAATTAGGATTAGATCTAGATATATCAGTTAATCTATCTTTATATCTATCAAGCACTATAGAAGCTTCTTTTGATACTTTGACTTTTTTTATATCTTTTTTTGTAAGCACTGAAATTAAATCCAAAAATAAATGAGCAAACTCTTCTAAGAAGTCACTATCTAACCCTGATATAGCTAAAAAATCACTCAAGCGTGTAGGTTTAATCTTTGCCATACTTACTAAAGCTTCATCATTACAAATAAGCTTTTCTTCTCCAATGGATAAAAGCTTTAATCTTAAATTATCCCTTAAGTTAAATAGTTCTTCTAGTAAAGCATTTCTTTTATAAGCCACAGGTTCACCTCTAACATTTATCACTAATGATATTATAACAATTTTGAGTTAAGATATAAAGTTTAATTACATAAATAAAGAATCAATTAATACATTAATAAGAAAAAAGAATGAGAGTCTATAACATTTTGTATAAATAGTATTTTCTAGATAAATCAAAATGAAATAATCATTTAAATTTTGGTTATTCATTTAGTTAATATTTTATATCTTTAGTAAAAATATGTATTATGTTAAAATAACGCACATAAAAAAGCAGAAATCATGTATAAACATCATTTCTGCTTAATTTATCTTATAATATATTCTTTTTCTATAATAACTTATTCTTTACTTATTAATTTCTTTTAAAAAACTAACTAATAATTTTGACAGTTTCTTTACTGTAATTTTACCAACTTCTAAAACTTCCTCATGCGATAACTTATTCTCAGATATTCCCGTAGACATATTAGTTATGATAGACAACCCTAACACTCTCATATTAGCATGTCTAGCAATAATAACTTCTGGAACAGTACTCATTCCCACAACATCGCCACCCAAAATCTTAAAAGCTCTTATTTCTGCTTTAGTCTCATAACTAGGCCCAATATAACTTACATAAACACCATGCTTAATATCAATACTTAAATCACTTGCTGCTTGATCAATAACTTTTCTAAATTTTATATCATAAGGTTCAGACATATCCACAAACCTTGGACCTAAAGAAGATTCATTATTACCTACCAAAGGATTTCTTCCCATCATATTAATATGATCTTCAATCACCATAATATCTCCTGGTCTAAAATCCTTGTTCATGCTACCACAAGCATTAGTAATAATAATATTCTTCACTCCTATTTTTGCGAATGATTGAATCATCATTCGCATATCTTTATCACTTACATCTTCATAATAATGCCTTCTTCCAGCTAACATTAAAACTGGTATTTTATTTATGAAGCCCATATATAAATCTCCACTATGGCCAATACTTTCATCGGTCTTAAATGCAAATAATTCTTGATATGATACTTTCTTTTTCTTATCAAGTTCATATGTAACATCTTGAATTCCTGAGCCAAGAATAATCATTGTTTCAGGTATATTTTCCATATGATCTTTTATTATCTTTTCTAACATTAGTTTTACCTCTTTATAATCTCTTTAATCTTTATATACTCCGCTTCAATATTTTAACATATTATAGTTAAGATTAAAACATAACTTATTTTATTGTATTATTGTTTATTAAAATTTAAATATCCAATCACAGAATCTTCATCTTTGTTAATAACATAACTTAAAACAAAAGAATCTTTTTCTTCAAATTTCCCTGTAATAAACTCTTTCTTAACAACTAATACACTACTAGTTGTTTCATATAACACAACATCGTCCTTTGTTCCATTTACTGAAAAGAATGTTCCACCAAAAAGTTCAAACTGAAAACTAACATCTTTACTTCCATCTACAGTTCTCACTGATTGACTAATGATATATGGATTTAAGTTATTTGTCACTTTAACATTTATTGGTGTTTTAACGTTTTGACTAATAATATAAAACAAGACATGTTCTTCTTCCTCATTTGTTACATTTTGATTCTTTATATAACTAGATAAAATACTTACTTGTTGTTCATCTATATTTAAAACACTACTATTATCTAAAAACAATCCATCTGAAGACATAATATAAATCGGACCAGTAAAGCTTTCCCAAAGTATTATATCAGCAGTTGAATTAATACTATATTGTAAAGCAATTTCTGAATTTTCACTTAAATCATTAGCTAAAGTAAAAATACTAGACACATTTGATACCCCCACAGGATAAGCTGCTTGAACAGTAATTCTTAGAACCCCTGATTTGATATCACTGATATCGAAACTATTAGTATCAGTTTCATATTTGACTGCATCAATGTACAAATTATACCCAACTGCATCTTGAACATCTGTCCAAGATAAAAGATTACCATTTAAATCAAAACTAAAATCAACTTCAGCTTCGTAATCAACTGTAATAATTAATAAATCAGATACTAAAGAATCTAAATAACCAGCCCCTTTAGCAATAACAGTAATTTCATATTGGCCCTCTTCAACAATTATATAGAAATTATCATCAACTAAATAATTAGTGCCATTAATACTAACTTCGTAATTTAATGCATTATCTACACTACCCCACTTAACAACTCCATCAAATAATAAATTCTGTGGCGTTGCAAGTTGTAATTGTTTTGTATTTAATGTGTTTGAATTACAACCAATCATAAAAATCAAGCTTACAAAAAAAAGAAACACCATAAATTTTCTCATCAATAAACCACACTTCCTTGTACTTTTCTTAATAAAAGTATATCACATTAAAGTTCTTTAAAGCAACACACTAACCAAATAAAACAAAGACAGCGACTATGTCGCTGTCTTAAACAACTATTAAATCTAATTATAATATACATGATTTTCAAATATCATCTCTACAAAATGTGGATAATCAATAAATGGATTTCTGTTATTTTGATAAGAATAAATAACTTCATTTCTGTTTTCTTCAAACGCATCAACTGGATCTGCTTCATGCCATGATAATAATACACCTAACAAAGCCATCTCATGCAGTTCGGGAACATCATCAACAAGATTAAGATAATCATACATAACTATCATATAAAATAATATTCTAGCTATATCACCTTTCACTTCATCCGGTGGTTCATATGTACTACCAGTATCAATATTATCGAAATACTCATTTCCACGTGATGAATTTTCACTTGGATTTGCAGGTTTTAAATTGTGCAAATCAGTACCTATACTAATAGTGGAGTTAGCCACATCAGTTCCTAAAAGAGATTGTGGCCACACATGTTCTCGATTCCAAGTTGAACCCTCATCCCAAGTACCATCTACAGATGTTTGACGGTAAACTAGTATAACATTTCCGGGGATATTCGGATCAGCATCTGTATCATCTAGTATATATCTAGAATCTCCATAATTTATCCCAATAAATCCTGTATTAACAATTGTTCTTAATGCTGATAATAACTGTTCTCCAGTTAAACCTTCAGCATCATCATAATATGTATCTAAATCCCAATTTAAAGGGTCTAATTCCTCTACAATGAAATACATTTTTTCTAATGTAGCTGTATTACCAGAAGAATCAGTAGCTGTATAAATAATTGGATATTCACCAAGTACATTAGAATCTACTGTTCCAGAGTAAGAGCAAGTTACAGTACCATCTACATTATCTGTAGCTGTACAACCTAAACTTACTGTATCCCCTATAGAATAAGTGTAAATTGGATTATTTACAGTTATCTCTGGTGGTGTTGAATCTACAGGGGTTATGCCTCCGGGATTCCAGTAATTTTTATTCCAGTAAAAGCTAAGCCACTATTCTTGCTAGAAGCATTTATACCAACCACAATCCTTATATAAGCCCCTGATGCTATATTTAATTCATCAAAAGTTATATCACTTAAAGTAGAACTAAGTGCGGTAGTATATGTATCCACTGTAG
>Ga0265294_10010343_pt1 | contig 10618 bp, 10 predicted proteins | sample MunlanPumphouse3_FD_192504 | JGI IMG/M metagenome (GOLD analysis project Ga0265294, IMG submission 192504) | Groundwater microbial communities from a municipal landfill in Southern Ontario, Canada - Pumphouse #3 | ecosystem: Environmental > Aquatic > Deep subsurface > Groundwater | place...
ACGGCGAGACACGTGAAATCTTGTCGGAATCCACGGGGACCATCCCGTAAGGCTAAATACTCTCTAGTGACCGATAGTGAACAAGTACCGTGAGGGAAAGGTGAAAAGAACCCCGGGAGGGGAGTGAAATAGAATCTGAAACCATGTGCTTACAAGAAGTCAAAGCCCGTTAATGGGTGATGGCGTGCCTTTTGCAGAATGAACCGGCGAGTTATTGTATCATGCAAGGTTAAGTTGAAGAAACGGAGCCGAAGCGAAAGCGAGTCTGAATAGGGCGATTTAGTATGGTGCAATAGACCCGAAACCGAGTGATCTAGCCTTGAGCAGGTTGAAGTTTGGGTGAAACCAAATGGAGGACCGAACCGACGTACCCGGAAACGTGCGCGGATGACTTGAGGCTAGCGGTGAAATTCCAATCGAACTCGGAGATAGCTGGTTCTCCCCGAAATAGGTTTAGGCCTAGCGTTGAATGAATCCCTTTGGAGGTAGAGCACTGAATACACAATGGCGGCATCTAGCCGTACTGAGTGTAATCAAACTCCGAATGCCAAAGTAAGTATGTTCAGCAGTCAGTGTATGGGTGATAACGTCCATACGCAAGAGGAAAAGAATCCAGATCGCCAACTAAGGTCCCAAAATATATACTAAGTGGGAAAGGATGTGGAGTTGTCAAAACAGCTAGGAGGTTGGCTTAGAAGCAGCCATCCTTTAAAGAGTGCGTAATAGCTCACTAGTCGAATGACACTGCGCCGAAGATGTACCGGGGCTAAGTATATTACCGAAGTTGCGAATTTGTACTTATGTACAAGTGGTAGGGGAGCGTTCTAATCAGCGGTGAAGGCAGATCGTGAGGACTGTTGGAGCGATTAGAAGTGAGAATGCCGGTATGAGTAGCGCAAGCTGGGTGAGAATCCCAGCCACCGTTTGCCCAAGGTTTCCTGGGGAAGGTTCGTCCTCCCAGGGTTAGTCAGGTCCTAAGACGAGGCTGAAAAGCGTAGCCGATGGACAACAGGTTTATATTCCTGTACCACCTATATAACAGATGGAATGACGAAGAAGGCTAGGAAGAGCCAATTATTGGATTTTGGTCCAAGCACAAAGACTTGTATATAGGGAAATCCGTATACTGATAGGTTGAAGTGTGATAGTGAAGGTAGTAGCGATACTACTGAAATCTTCTGACGCCATGCTTCCAAGAAAAGTTTCTATGGTTAATTATATAGGTGCCTGTACCGAGAACCGACACAGGTGGGCAAGGAGAGTATCCTAAGGTGAGCGAGAGAACTATGGTTAAGGAACTCGGCAAAATGACCCCGTAACTTCGGGAGAAGGGGTGATCAAGAGATTGATCCGCAGTGAATAGGCCCAAGCGACTGTTTACCAAAAACACAGGTCTCTGCTAAGTCGAAAGACGATGTATAGGGGCTGACGCCTGCCCAGTGCTGGAAGGTTAAGAGGATAGCTCAACTTTGACGTTAAGTCGATATTGTGAAGGCTTGAATTGAAGCCCCAGTGAACGGCGGCCGTAACTATAACGGTCCTAAGGTAGCGAAATTCCTTGTCAGGTAAGTTCTGACCCGCACGAAAGGCGTAACGATTTGGGCACTGTCTCAACCATAGACTCGGTGAAATTTTAATACCTGTGAAAATGCAGGTTACCCGCGACAGGACGGTAAGACCCCGTGGAGCTTTACTACAGCTTGATATTGGGATTCGGTTCATTATGTAGAGAATAGGTGGGAGACTTTGAAGCTAAGACGCTAGTCTTAGTGGAGTCACCTTTGGAATACCACCCTTAATGAATTGGATTTCTAACCTGGTACCGTGAATCCGGTATAGGGACAGTGTCTGGTGGGTAGTTTGACTGGGGCGGTCGCCTCCTAAAAAGTAACGGAGGCGCTCAAAGATTCCCTCAAAATGGTTGGAAATCATTTGTAGAGTGTAAAGGCATAAGGGAATTTGACTGCAAGACCTACAAGTCGAGCAGGTGCGAAAGCAGGACTTAGTGATCAGGCGATTCAGAATGGAATGGTCGTCGCTTAACGGATAAAAGTTACCCCGGGGATAACAGGCTGATACCACCCAATAGTTCACATAGACGGTGGTGTTTGGCACCTCGATGTCGGCTCGTCGTATCCTGGAGGTGTAGTCACTTCCAAGGGTTGGGCTGTTCGCCCATTAAAACGGCACGCGAGCTGGGTTCAGAACGTCGTGAGACAGTTCGGTCCCTATCCGTCGTGGGCGTAGGAAAATTGAGGAGAGCTGTTCCTAGTACGAGAGGACCGGAATGGACATACCTCTGGTGTATCTGCTGTCACGCCAGTGGCAGCGCAGAGTAGCTATGTATGGAATGGATAAACGCTGAAAGCATATAAGCGTGAAGCCAACTTCAAGATGAATTTTCCCATTTATTTATTAAAGTAAGTTCCCTTGTAGACTACAAGGTTGATAGGTTAGAGGTGGAAGCATGGCAACATGTTGAGCTGACTAATACTAATAGAACGAGGATTTAATCCCATTAAATCCTAATATTGATGAAATTAAACCACATTATCATGTTTTCAGAGAATTATTTTCTCTATATTAAATTGGTAACGATAGCAAAGTGGATACACCTGTTCCCATTTCGAACACAGCAGTTAAGCACTTTTACGCCGAAAATAGTGTAAGCGAAGATAGGTAGTTGCCAATTTTTTTTGTTTTCAAACACGTTAAGTGTTTTTTTTATGAAATAATTTATTTGATTTTAATTTAGTAATAGTGTAAAATATATTTATAGTAGGAGTTGGATATATGAATCAATTTTTTGTTGGACAAAAAGTGTGGAATAATTATGAAAATCAAGACCGTGTTTTTAAAATAGTCGAAATAAAAGGAAATGTTGCTTTGTTAGAAAGTGATAATCCAAGTGGACCTAAGTTAAAAGATGAAGTTTATCTTACTGATTTAAGACCACATATTCCTTGTACAAATATCAATGTTATAGGTAGAACAACATGTAGTATTAATACGCAAAAAAAGTAGAAAAAAATCGTAAAATATATGAAAAAATTCTAATATTTATATAATGTAAATGAAATTCAAAAAAGGTTGTCATAAATCTTTTTTTTTTGATATAATAATAATGGTGATAGATATGGAATATAAAATTACAACACGTAGTGATGAAGAAACAATTGAATTAGCGCAAAACTTTGAATCAGAAAAATTTCCAAATATGGTCATTTGCCTTAATGGTGAATTAGGCAGTGGAAAAACTGTATTCACTAAAGGTATAGCAAATGCTTTAGGAGTAAAAGAAGTAGTTACTTCTCCTACCTTTACTATTATTAAAGAATACCGTGGCGAACTTTCTTTATATCATATGGATGTATATCGTTTAAATGGTAATATTGATGGTATTGGAATAGAGGAATATTTTAACAAGAATGGTATTGTTGTTATCGAATGGGCAGATACCATAAAGGATATTTTACCTAAAGAGAGAATAGATATAAAATTTGTTATTCTAGATGAGAATAAAAGAGTATTGGTTTTGCAACCTCATGGTAAAAAATATGAAGAATTATGTGAGGCGGTACTATGAATTATTTATTCATAGATACTTCTTCAGCTAATGTCGTAGTCGCAATAGTAAAAGATACCAATATAGTATCTTGTTTTAATAAAAAGGTTGATTTGGATTTGTCAGTTAATATACTTCCAATAATATCTAAAATATTTGATGAGAGTAAAATGGTACCTAATGATATTGATACCATTTTTGTTGTTAATGGACCTGGATCATTTACGGGTATTAGAATAGGTGTGACGATTGCTAAAACATATGCTTGGTCTTTAAAAAAGAAAATAATACCGATATCTAGTTTAGAATTTATCGCAACTACTAGAGTCAATGAAGAATACATTATACCATTAATTGATGCTAGAAGAGGTTATGTCTATGCTGGAATATATGATTCAAAATTAAATATTAAAAATAATGATGAATATATTAGTTTAGAAGAATTAACTAAAAAAGCCCCTAAAAATAGTATTTATGTATCTTATGATGATGTTAATATTGATCATATTAAACCAAATGTTGATGTAGTGAGGTTAATTCAAAAACATATTAATGATAAAGATATAAATGCTCATATTCTAAATCCAAATTATTTAAAAATGACTGAAGCAGAAGAAAATTTATGTAAGGAAAAAGTATGATAAAAGAAATTGATGATATTAGTCTATTAGATAATATTGTAGATAATTATAAGATAACCATAACCCCTTATAATAAAATGATGGTATTTGAAGCAGATAATACAATTGTGGGGTTTATTGATTATTCTATTATTTATGACAAAATTGAATTAAATTATATTATTGTTATTCCAAGTTATCGTAATCAAGGAATTGCTTCGAAACTAATGGAATTTTTAATTGATGAAGCCAAAAGTAATAAATGTATAAATATTACTTTAGAAGTGAGAATTCATAATAATAATGCCATTAATTTATATAAAAAATATGGTTTTGATGAAGTAACAATTCGAAAGAATTATTATAATGATGAAGATGCAGTAATGATGATAAGGATGATGTAAAGTGATAGATAAATATATATTAGCGATTGAATCAAGTTGTGATGAAACAAGTGTTTCAATTATAAAAAATGGTATAACTGAGATTGCTACCGTTATATTATCACAGATGGATATACATGCTAATTATGGTGGAGTAGTCCCAGAAATAGCTAGTCGTAATCACATCCAAAATATTACACTAGTAATTGAGGAAGTACTTAATAAAGCTCAGATTAATATGGATGAGATAGATGCTATTGCGGTTACTTATGGTCCTGGACTTATTGGTTCATTACTAATAGGGTTAATGGCTGCTAAAACATTAGCTTTTATCTATAATAAGCCATTAGTACCTGTTCACCATATAGCAGGTCATATATACGCTAATAACTTAGTTAAACCAATGACCTTTCCGCTTATTGCTTTAGTAGTAAGTGGAGGACATACTGATTTAATTTATATGAAAGAAGATTATAGTTTTGAACGTATTGGTGGTACATTAGATGATGCTGTTGGTGAAGCATATGATAAAGTTGCAAGAGTAATGGGACTTAGTTATCCAGGAGGACCAGTAATAGATAAATTAGCACTCACTGGTACTGATACTTATACGTTACCAACGCCACTTGATGATGATAGCTATAACTTTAGTTTTAGTGGAATAAAAAGTGCTGTTATTAATTTGATACATAATATTAAGCAAAGAAATGAAGAATTAAATGTGGAAAACTTAGCTACTTCATTTCAAAATAGAGTAGTTGATATTTTAGTTAAAAAAACAATGAGATCTTTAGATGAATATCAAGTGGATAATTTAGTTGTAGCTGGTGGAGTAGCGGCTAATAATGGACTTCGTACTAAACTAACAAAAGCATGCCAAGAAAAGAACATAAATTTAACCATTCCGCCTATCAAGTACTGTACAGATAATGCAGCAATGATAGGGGTAGCAGGTTATTACGCTTACAAATTAGGTCGATTAGCAGAACTAAATATAAACGCTAAAGCAACTTCAGAGTTGCAATAAGGAGTGGTAAAGATGCGCTTTACAGGAACTGTCGCTAGAGGAATTAGAACACCTATTTTAAAGGAAAATGATAATTTAATTGATATTGTTGTAGATTCAGTAATGAAGGCTTCTCAAAATGAACAATTTGAGTTAAGAGATAAGGATATAGTTGCTATAACTGAAGCTGTTGTTTCAATTGTTCAAGGAAATTATGTCAGCGTTGACGATGTAGCGACTGATATTAAAAATAAGTTTCCTAATGGTCATATAGGAATCGTTTTTCCTATTTTAAGTCGTAATCGTTTTGCATTATGTTTAAAAGGTTTTGCTCGTGGTGCCAAGAAAATAACAATGCTACTTAGTTACCCTTCTGATGAAGTAGGAAATCCTATTTTACAAGAGAATAGACTAAGCGAATATAATATTAATCCATATAGTGATATAATAAGTGAAAACAAATATAAAGAGTTATTTGGCGATTTTGTGCATATGTTTACAGGAATTAATATGATTGATTTCTACAGAGACATAGCCAAAAGTGAGGGATGTGAAATAGATTTTGTCTTAAGTAATAATCCTACAACTATATTACAATATACTAAAGATGTTCTTTATTGCGATATCCACACCAGAGAAAAAACAAGGAAAAAACTTATTGAAAATGGTGCAGAAACTGTTTATGGTATGAGTGATATTATGAGAGAAAGTATTAATGGTAGTGGATCAAATAAAGAATATGGTTTATTAGGTTCAAATCGTTCTACTGAAGAGAGATTAAAATTATTTCCAACTAATGGACAAGCCTTAGTTAATGATATTCAAAGGAAATTTAAAGAAATAACTAATAAAAATATTGAAGTAATGATTTATGGAGATGGAGCATTTAAAGATCCTATTGGTGGTATTTGGGAATTAGCAGACCCTGTTGTTTCTCCATTTTATACTTCTGGATTATCAGGTACTCCAAATGAACTTAAGTTAAAATATATTTCAGATAATAAATTTGCTAGTTTACGTGGAGAAGAACTGAATAACGCTATTAGAGAAGAAATAAAAAACAAAGATAAAAACCTTGTAGGTAAAATTGAAACTCAAGGTACTACTCCTAGAAGAATTACTGATTTAGTAGGATCATTATGTGATTTAACTAGTGGATCAGGGGATAAGGGAACACCAGTTGTCCTAGTTCAAGGATATTTTGATAATTATGCAGATATGTAAAAAAAAGATTAATTTTTAGTTAATCTTTTTTCTATATATAAAACAAAATAATACATTAGTGTTGCTATCACACATAAGATAAATATTCCAGCAACAACTAAGTCCAAATTAAATACTTGTGAACCATACATTATTAGGTAACCAATACCTTGTTTTGATACTAAGAATTCCCCCATAATAACACCTATTAATGACATACTAACATTTATTTTCAAAGTGCTTATTATTTTAGTAAAACTACTGGGTAATAATAGTTTAAAGTATATTTGTCTTCGCGTAGCGCTAAACGATTTCATTAGTTTGATTTTTGTTGAATTAGTATCTTTAAACCCTTGATAAACATCGATAATTGTAATGATCACAGATATAAGTAAAGCCATTATAATTATTGAATTCATGGAAGCCCCTGCCCAAATAATAATAATTGGACCAAGAGCTACTTTAGGTAAACTATTTAAAATAGTTAAATAAGGATCTAGTACTTTAGCTATGAAGTCATTCCACCATAAAATAGTTGCGGTTATTACTCCTATAATAGTACCTAATAAAAAACTAATTAGTGTCTCAAGTACAGTAATTCCTATATGATTGTATAAATTATTTGTATTATGAAGACTAATAATTGTTTCGGCAACATCTTTAGGACTAGAAGTAATAAAGGTGTTAATAATTTTATAGTCTGCGAGTAACTGCCACAATATGAAAAATAAAACAATGATTATTATTTGAGTTAATCTTATAAGAAAACTATTTTTTCTTAATTTTTTTAAATAAGATTTATGTTCATCACTATACATGATAATCAATCTCTTTCCATATTAATTCATAGTAATATGCAAATTCTTTAGCTTTTCGATTGTTAATAGGTGTTGATTTATCAGTTAAATTAACGTCGTATACTTTTTTTATAGTAGCGGGCCTTTTAGATAAAATAATAATACGGTCAGCCATACTAATGGCTTCAGTCATTGGTTTAATTGATATGACTATTTTATAAACAAAAAACATAAGATTAATCAGACTGGAGAATGTTTATGAAGAAACCTAAAATAAAATTAACCAAAGAACAACAAACTAAAATAATGTATTTCTTTATGAAAACATCTATACCTCGTATGTTAAAAAACAATAATTCATCCAAAGGTAAAAATAATGATTGATACATATGTAGGTATCTATGTTAGAGTTTCTACTGAAGAACAAAAGGAACATGGTTATTCAATTCCTCAACAAATAGATATTTTAACTAAATTAGCTAATAATAATGAATGGAAAGTATATAAAATATATAATGATGCCGGGATAAGTGGAAAAAATACTGAAGATAGGCCAATGCTTAAAGAACTGATCAATGATATTACTAATAAAAAGATTAGTAAAGTTTTAATTACTAAAATGGATAGATTATCCCGAAATGTAATAGATACAGATACTTTATTAAATTTTTTTAATAATTTTAATTGTGAATTAATTGACAGTAGTGGTAGAAAGATAGAAACTAGTAATCCTAGTGATTGGTTATTTACCATTATTCAAAGTGCTTTTGGTCAATATGAACGAAAGGCAATTATCAATCGGGTAAAGGATGGTTTTGCAGGTAAAGTTAAACAAGGGAAATCGTTATGCAGTTCAACACCACCATATGGATATAACAGAGAAAAAGGAAGTGGTGTATTATCAATAGATGAAGAGGAAGCATTGGTTGTTAAAAGGATCTACCATATGTATTTAGATAATTATTCCTTTGCGGAAATTGCTAGAATGCTTAATATTGAAAAGGTTGCGACAAAAAGGTTTAATCAAATTGTTAAAAAAAAGAACACAACACTTATTACTAGTAGGTGGACACCTAAAACAATTCGTTTATTGTTGTCTAATCCTACATATATTGGAAAAGTAAGGTATCACCTTAATAAAGCAGATTACCAAGAATATGAAGGTCTTCATAAATCAATAATAGATTTAGAAACCTATAAACAAGTTCAAAGTAAAATAAAAAAATCCAAAAGAATTTCTAAAACAAACAAACCAAAGGAAGATGTGTATTATTGTGGAATTTTAGTCTGTGGATATTGTAATAAAAATTTAACAACGCAACGAACAAAAAAACAGAATAAGAAAGGTGAATTTAATACTTATTATGGTTATCGATGTAGTAATAAGGAACATGGGATATGTAATGCTAGAGGAATGAGTCATAAGAAAGTAGAAGAAGCCTTTATAAAATACATTAGTCAAATTGATCAATTAATGGAATTTAGTGGTTTGGATATTCGATTAAATGATAATAATGAAAGTAAAGAATTAAAAGATGTAAATAAAAGTATTACTAAATTTAAAAATAAAAGGGAAGAAATTTTGCGTTTATTTCTTGAAGATAAGATTGATGAAAAACAAATGCACTATATGATTAAAGATTTACATAAAAAAGAAAAAGTATTAAAGCAAAGAAAATATAAGTTAGAAAGTATTTTAAGTTGTAACAATACAGATTTAAAAAGTATTTCTAGAAGCGTTAAAGTACATTGGCAGTATTTAACAAATAGAGAGAAGTATGATTTTTTAAATCAATTTATTATGTCTATTGTTGTTATTAATGAAGATCATGATAAAGTTAAGGGGAAAATTAAAATATTATCAATTAACTTATATAACTAATAGTATAATTTTTTCTTTGGAACAATTTATGATATAATAATTGTAGTAAATATTAGAAGTGATGGTGATATAAGTTATGATAGTGGGTAATGAGTTTAATAAAATAAGAAAACACTATAATAAATTAGTAAAGATGATAAATAATCATTTTTTTGTGGGTATAGTTAATGAGTGGATAGTAGATAATTATTACTTATTAGTTGAAGAAAAGGAAACGATAAACCGTTTTGTCAAAAATAAAAAAACATATGGTTATACTACTAGAAACATAGATATGTATGAAATGTTTAGAAGTATTCTAGAAAAGTATAATTATAAAATTGATGAAAAAATCATCATTAAGGAAGTTATAAACTATCAACATAAAATAGGTTATAATTTAAAATACAAAGAGATATCAATAATACCTTTAGTTATTAAAATGTTACTATTAAAAAAAGTATCATTTATTTGTGAAAAAGAATCATTGAAATTAGCAGATAAAAAGATGATTAATAAATTAATTAACAAATTAAAGGTAAAATTAATAAATCAAGAAGATATATCTTTAAAAGAATTAATTAATTTAAATAAAATTTCGAACCATGCTATTGTTTATTTTAATGAACAACTTAAAGAATTAGGGGATTACTCTAATTTGATTTTTAAACAATTTAATAGTTTGTTAGAAGAACATAACATGGTTATGTGGACTATTATTAACGATGAACATTTAGAAAAAACAGAAACAAATATTTTAATTAATAATGCTTTTTATAGTTTAAAGAAAGTAAATCTTTTTGTTATAGAAAATATTTATGAAAAAGTTAATGATGTTGAAAAATTACTTCAAAAAGATAATTTTTATTCATTGATGACTTTAGATACTAAAATTTTAATTCGTAATCATTTGTTGAAAAAAGCTAAGAAGAAAAAAGTAACACTTGATGTTTTGGTAAAAGATATGATGGCAGATAATAACAATATATGTGAAGGTATTTTAGTTAATCAAAAATACAATTCATTTAAGTTTATTGTTTATTTAATGATGATTATTATTCTAACTACTACTTCAAGTTATTATTTATCTTCTTACCTTAGTAATTATCGTTGGTTAGGGTTTATTGTATTATTAATTCCAATTAGTGAAGTAATAATAGTTATTTTGCAAAAATTTTTTCTT
>Ga0265294_10010344_pt1 | contig 10618 bp, 9 predicted proteins | sample MunlanPumphouse3_FD_192504 | JGI IMG/M metagenome (GOLD analysis project Ga0265294, IMG submission 192504) | Groundwater microbial communities from a municipal landfill in Southern Ontario, Canada - Pumphouse #3 | ecosystem: Environmental > Aquatic > Deep subsurface > Groundwater | place...
ATAGTTTTTCTTGAATAATTATACTTTGGTAACACTTTTTAGTAATCTATTTATAATAAACCGCTTTATCAGTGATTGTCTTAAATATTTTGTCAAATTTAATACGATAGCATTACTTTTCAATAACAAATATCGTCTTTGATAAGATCTAAAATGCTTGAAATATTGATTTATATGTCTTAAGTTTGGAAATCTACGAATCTAATGGATGTAGAGGAGGAATTCAGATTAAAAAAAATCAGTGGTATTTGCTTTTAGGTTCAGGCCTTGTAATAATAGTAGCAGTGGGGCTTCTTTTTATGTCGGCCAATAATTCGGCAGCCCCGAATCCTCAGGCTTCGGAAGAATTAGTAGCAGCTGTAGGGACTCATGGGGGAGAGCCTGAAGCAGGCTTTAACCCTATTACCGGATGGGGATATAACCATGAGCCTTTGGTCCAAAGCACTCTTTTTAAAAAAGATAGTAATGCAAGTTTGATCAAGGATCTGGCTACAGATTATACTGTTAGTGAAGATGGATTAACGTGGACTGTAAAAATAAGAGATGACGTTAACTTCCATGATGGAGTGCAATTAACAGCTAAGGATATTGCATTTACCTTTAACACAGCTTCAAAGGCGAGTGGTCAGGTTGATTTATCCATGCTGGAAAAAGCTGCCGCACTCGATGAGCATACGGTTGAATTTTCTTTAAATGACCCCCAAGCTACTTTCATCAATAAACTTGCGGTGATCGGGATTGTGCCTGAACATGCTTATGAGGAAACTTATGGGCAAAACCCTATAGGATCAGGCCCGTACACCTTTGTTCAGTGGGACAAAGGCCAGCAAGTAATTTTTAAAGCAAATCCAGATTATTACGGGCAAAAACCTTTCTTTAAAAAATTAACTGTCCTTTTTATGGATTCTGACGCTGCTTTTGCTGCGGCAAAATCTGGACAAATTGATGTGGCTGAAATTCCGGCATCCTATGCCAATCAAAATGTAAAAGGAATGAAAATGGTATCTCTTGATTCTATTGATGCCAGAGGGGTTAATCTTCCTATACATGCCGATACAGGTCAAAAAACTGAAGATGGATATGCAATCGGAAACAACGTAACTTCCGATATTGCAATAAGAAAGGCACTAAACATTGGAATAGACAGACAGGCCTTAATCGATGGAGCTTTAAATGGCCAGGGTAATGAAGAATTTACGGGTGTAGATAAATTACCTTGGGGAAATAAGGAAGCTATTTTTGAGGATGGAAGAATTGAGGAAGCAAAGAAAATTCTAAATGATGCGGGCTGGAAAGATACTGATGGGGACGGTATTGTTGAGAAAAACGGCTTAAAAGCTGAATTTTCTTTGTTATATCCTTCTAATGCCCAGGAAAGACAGGCTTTAGCTGTCTCTGTTTCAGAAGAAGCTAAAAAATTAGGTATAAAGATTAAAGTCGAGGGCAAAAGCTGGGATAATATTGACGCTCTTATCCATTCAACTCCGGTTGTTTTTGGATTTGGTTCCTTGGATCCGACTGATTTGTACTTAAGATACTACAGCAAAAGCTACGATCCTTCAAACTACAACAACGTAATAAGATATAATAATTCTAAAGTGGACAATTATTTAAGAACCGCCATAACCAGTTTTGACCCAAACACTGCCAATAGAAACTGGCAGCTGGCTGCCTGGAATGGAAAGACTGGCTATTCCGAAAAAGGGGATGCTACATGGCTTTGGATGGCAACTGTTAATTATTTATTCATAATGGATGAAGATTTGGATATAGGAACTCCCAAAATACAGCCTCATGGGGCGGATATCTTTGGAAATATTCTGGAATGGAAACGCACGGAAAATCAAGCAAACAGCTAATATTTACAAAGAGGGTTCTTTGTAAAATCCCGTGGGTGAAGTGGTTTATTGTTTAATAATACTGAGGAGGAAAAACCTCAGTAATCTCTTTTTTTTGAAAGATAGCTGAGATTCTACTAAGGAAGGTAAGTGGCTGGAATGTATATGGGAGGATACGGAAATTGAAACACGCAAAATTAGGGTTTTTTCTTGGAAAAAAAACCATCAAATTGATTAGCCTTTTAGTTGTGGTCTGTTTTGCAAGTTTTTGGATCGTTGAACAGTCTCCGATAGACCCTGTTAGAGCTTATATAGGGGAAATGAGCATTCAATCAGAACAGAAGGCAAAATTAGATGAATATTGGGGTGTTAACACTCCTGCTCAGGAAAAATTCTTTAATTGGGCCGGAAAGCTCCTTAAAGGAGATTTTGGGGTTTCCTTAATCTATAGAGTTCCCGTAATCGATGTGATTAAAGAAAAATTCACAGCGTCTCTAATTCTAATGGCTTGCTCCTGGTTAATCTCAGGAGTTATAGGTTTTGTTTTGGGAATTATAGCTGGAATGAAAAACGGGACCTGGATTGATAAAGCAATAAAAACTTATTGTTATATTTTGACTGCTACCCCTACCTTCTGGCTAGCCTTACTTTTATTGATGGTTTTTTCAGTATATCTGGGGTTATTTCCTCTAGGTTTTAGTGTGCCTATAGGTGTTGCTGCAGCCAACGTGACTCTTTTTGATAAATTTCAGCATTTAATCCTTCCTGCACTAACTTTAAGTTTATTGGGAGTTGCCCAGATTGCAATGTTTACTCGTGAAAAATTAATAGAAGTTCTCTTAAGTGATTACGTCTTGTTTGCAAAGGCAAGAGGGGAAAAAGGCTTGGATTTAATCCTAAGACACGGAGTTAGAAATGTTGCCTTACCAGCCATTACTCTGCAATTTTTAGGGTTTAGTGAATTATTTGGAGGGGCAGCTCTTGTTGAACAGGTCTTTTCATATCCAGGAATTGGGCAGGCTACAGTAGCAGCAGGCTTAAGGTCGGATGTTCCTTTGCTTTTAGGAATTGTAATTTTTAGCGCTATATTTGTTTTTTTTGGGAATTTGATTGCCGATCTTATATACGAATTTATTGATCCTAGGCTAAAACAAAAGGAGGCAATGCTATGAGCTCTGCAATTGCTATGGGTAATAAAAGCTTATTCCAGGGCTTGAATTTAAGGCAAAAGACAATTTTAATAATAAGCTTCACCTCTATTTTGTTGTTTGCAATAGTGATTATCAGCCTTTTTTTAGCCGGAAATGCACTCCCTACAAACTTTGAGTCCAAAAACCTTGCCCCTTCTCTTGAGCATCCCTTTGGAACTGACTGGATGGGCAGAGATATGTTTGTAAGAACGCTTGAAGGATTGGGTTTAAGTATAATAATTGGAGCTTTTGCTTCTTTAATCAGTACCGTATTGACCCTTATTTTAGGTTTGTTTTCAAGTCTTGGAAAGACTGCGGATTCTTTTGTGTCTTGGCTTGTGGATTTGTTTCTTTCAGTTCCCCATCTTCTATTAATAATTCTAATATCTATAGGAATGGGAGGAGGAACAAAAGGCGTTATTATAGGAGTAGCATTAACGCACTGGCCAAGCTTAACAAGGGTTGTAAGAGCTGAGATCAAGCAACTAAAAACTCAGGAATACCTTCACATATCAAAAAATCTCGGAAAATCCAAATGGTGGATAGCTACAAAACATATTCTTCCTCATCTAAGCCCTCAAATTTTATTAGGTACGATTTTAATGTTTCCGCATGCTATTTTGCATGAAGCTTCGGTCACGTTCTTAGGTTTTGGACTTTCTCCACACGAACCGGCAATTGGAATTATTTTATCAGAGGCTATGGGCTACCTGTCAGCAGGGTACTGGTGGCTTGCGTTTTTCCCAGGTTTATCTTTATTAATCGTAGTTTTGGCTTTTGATATGATTGGGGAAAATTTTGGAAAATTAATGAATCCAAAAATGGCTCATGAATAAATTTTAGAAATAAAAGGTGTGCAAGATGGGAGAGAAAACTGAAATTTATTCTGGTATAAGGCAGAAAACAGAAGCGCTTTTAAAAATAAAAGATATGTCCCTTTCTTTCATTCAATATACTTCCGGCCTCCGACAAACCGAATTAAAGGTTATTTCTGGTTTGAGTATGGAAGCACATAAAGGCGAGATTTTGGCTGTTGTTGGCTCAAGCGGATCTGGAAAAAGTCTTTTAGCACATGCGATTTTAGGGATTTTACCTTCAAATGCCAAGCTTGAAGGTAAAATGGAATATTGCGCTTGTACTCTTACTCAGGAGAAAAAGGAAGAACTTAGAGGTAAAGAGCTTGCTTTGATTCCTCAGTCCACAACCTATTTGGATCCTTTAATGAGAATCTCTGATCAGGTGATAGGATCCGTTGAAGAGGAAAATGAAGGGTTGAGAAAAAAGCTGCAGAGAAAAATCTTTAGAAAATATGATTTAAAACCGGAGGTTGAAAGAATGTTTCCCCATGAATTATCAGGGGGTATGACCCGAAGAGTTCTGGTTTCTACTGCAGTTATAAGTTCTGCAAAGCTCATTATTGCAGACGAACCAACTCCGGGTTTGGATGATAAAACTTTGAAGGAAACCTTGAGTTATTTTCGAGATATGGCAAATAACGGATGTGCAGTAATCCTTATAACTCACGATATTGAAGCTGCACTTAAAATTTCTGATAAAATTGCAATTTTCTATGCGGGCACGATTTTAGAAGTAGCTAATGTTGAAGATTTCAAAAACGATGGAGAATATTTGAGGCATCCCTACACCCGAGCCCTTTGGAATGCCTTGCCCCAAAATAAATTTCAGGCAATAAAAGGGCATCAGCCTATGCAGGATGAAGTCACAGACGGATGTATTTTTTATGAAAGATGCTCAAAAAAGACTGAGTTTTGTTCCAAAGGGTTTCCTAACCTAAAAAGAGTAAATGGCGGGCTTGTGAGGTGTAATAATGTATCTTAAAGGGGAGAATATAAGTTTTGGGTACAAAAAAGATAATTTGATCTTAAAAGATGTGGATATAGCTTTGGAAAGTGGAGAGGTTCTGGGCTTGATGGGAGATAGCGGAAGTGGAAAATCCACATTATGTAAAATATTATCAGGGTATGTGCCTAATTATCAAGGAACTATAAGCATAGATGGAAAAAAAATTTCCTCAAAAGGATATAATCCGGTTCAGCTTATTTTCCAACACCCTGAAAAAGCTGTAAATCCTAAATGGAAAATGAAAGATATTCTTAATGAGGGATATCTTGTCCCACAGACTATTTTGGATTCTTTTGGAATCAAAAAAAGTTGGCTTAACCGGTGGCCCAATGAACTTTCCGGAGGAGAACTTCAAAGATTTGCCCTTGCACGGGCTTTAAGCCCTAACACTAAATTTTTAATAGCTGACGAAATTACCACAATGGTAGATGCGATAACTCAAGCTCAAATTTGGGATATTGTTTTAGATATAGTTGAAAAACTAAATATCGGAGTTTTGGTTGTGAGTCATGATAAAACATTAATTAATAAATTGTGTTATGATGTAATCTCCCTAGCTGATATTAATAAAGTTTGAGAATCCGTAATTCATTCTAATTTATTTGAATATGGGCACTCACATTAACTTAAGCCCAATTATTCCAAAAACAATTAGCATGATGCAGGCCAGCCGACCTATATTGGTAGCTTCTCCAAAAAGAAGGATTCCAAGTAGAGTTGTGCCTATAATTCCAATTCCAGTCCATATGGCATACCCCGTACCCACGGGAATTACTTTCAGGGCTTTTTCAAGGAGATACATACTTAAAAAAAGGCTAATCGCTGTGAAAAGAGTTGGGTAAAATTTTGTGAACCCTTCACTGTATTTCATAGCGATTGCCCAGCCCGTTTCAAAAATACCAGCAATTAAGAGATATAACCATTCCACTTGAATTCTCTCCTAATCCTCTCTCCAAAATAAGCCCAGGCGAAAGCCCCTATAAATTAGGGTTTAAATCCTTTTTAGCATAAGAGACATAATCCCACTTTTTGGATTTTTTTGAGCTTGCTCGGCTCTTTCCCCTTTTCCCGCAAATCCAGGGATTCCCATTCCGGCTCCTCCGAAGAGTTCCTTATTGAAGCGCTCGGTAATTTCATCATAAATTCGTTTGTAAGCTACACAATGGGGATCAAGACCCTTTATCTTTCCCTCGTTTGCAGTTATGGCATTGTAAGGGCAGCCTCCCCGGCAATAATTGATATGAGCACAGCTTTTGCATTCTTGATCCACAAAAGCCTTGTAGGCATGCATAAGCTTCCAAGCCCAAGATTTAGCTAAGGTTTCGAGACTTGGGGATTCATAGACGTTTCCCATAACGTACTCGGGCATTCCAACAAAACGGTAGCAGGGATAAATTGCTCCATCCGGCCCAACTGCAAAAGTATCTCCCATGCAGTCTACAAAAGTACATACCGTGCCTCGCCCCGTAAACACATTTTTGCAGAGGTGATCAATATTCATAACCTCAATTCGACCTCTATTTTCCAGATATTTGTCCAGAAGGTAGACTAAGAGTTCTCCATATTTCACAGGATCAAGCGCCCATTTTTCGGGTTCGTCTCCTCGGAGGGAAGGCAGGCAGGCGTGCAGCTTGAGCGTCCGGCCTTGTTCCAGATTAAAATTAAAGATTTCTTCTTTGTGGTTTATAGAATGCGAGGTAAAAGTTGTGATAAATCTCACATTGAGGCCGTGAGCTTTTGCAATTTCATAGCCTCTCATAGTCTTTTTATAATAGCCTTTTCCCCTCTGAAAATCGTTTAACTCTTCGGGACCGTCTAAACTTGAGCCTATGGGGATTTTGTATTCCGCAAAGATTTTTGCAATTTCCGGAGTCATTTTCCAAAGATTAGTCTGGATTGCAAAGGCTATTTTTCGATCCTTCAAGCCTTCGGAGAGCAAAGGCAAAGCCTGCCTGTAAAACTCCGCCCCTGCAAGAAGGGGCTCTCCTCCATGAAAAGTAAAGGTTACGGAATCGTCCCTGAAATTTCTAATCCATTCTACTACCGCTTTGATAGTTTCAATCCTCATTACAGGAGAGTTTTCTTCAGAACTCCAGCAATAATTACAATTAGATGGACAGCCTAATGTGGGAATCAGCATCACGTGAAATGGCATTTTTAAAGCACCCCTTTTTTTGACATATTCAATGTATTAATACATTTCTGGATATATTTATTTGTCAGGTAATTTAAGACTTTCCAGATTATTCATTTTTGGGTTAAGAGTTTTAGGCTTAGAAGGTTCTTGATAATCTGGAGCTGAATATTAGGTCATTTCTGGCTGCGGGAAAAAGAGTTCAGGAAAAATTAGGAAAATAAGAGTCAAGAAAGGAGTTTGTACTTGATTTAAACCTAAGTTTAGATCTTTGGGAGAGGAGCCTTCTTTTCCTTTGAAAGAGAAATTCTATAGAATTTTTTCCTTACCTCCTGTTAAACAGGAGTTTTACTCCTTACTAAAGAGGAGTAACATGTATATATGTCTTGTTCAGGAAACTATATATTATATTGCATAAATTTACAGTATAGGATTGAGACTTTTTTAAAAAAAAGCCTCGGTTTTTGGCTCAATAAAGTCTCAAAAGGCTTGTTGCGTTTTTTATGATTTGTGAAGGTATTCTGAGCTTTCATAAAGGCCTGTGGCTACCAGGCCTGCAACTACCCTGATTATATCTGCTATCGTGTCGACTTTTCAGGTCCAGTGGGTCTGAGGGGTAAGAACTATGCACATATCTGGGTCTTGTTTTTCGTGCAGCCTACTTAATTCTCACGATTTGCAACCCTTGTGTTTTTCAGCATAGTTTCTAACTATCAAAAAAAACTGGATATTAATTAGAATCTTCGGTTAACCCGAGGTCTTATTGTGAATAGAAAAGTAAAGCTTGAAGTAAAAAATATTACTAAGATTTTTGGAAAAAACCCCCAGAAAGTACTTTCTCTTCTTGATAAAGGCTTTTCAAAACAGGAAATATATGAAAAAACGAAACAAAACGTCGGGCTCAAGGATGTGAGTTTCGAAGTATATGAAGGAGAAATTTTTGTTATAATGGGGCTTTCCGGATCCGGAAAATCCACTCTTTTGCGTAGCATGAACCGTCTGATTGAACCAACTAAAGGAGAAATCCTAATTGACGGGCAGAATATTGCAAAAATGGACCGGAAGGAGCTTCGGGAAATTCGCAGGGCCAAACTGGGCATGGTCTTTCAGAATTTTGCTTTGCTTCCGCATAGAACAGTAATCGACAATGTTGCCTACGGCTTGGAAGTCCAGCATATTTCTAAAGAAATACGCTATCCAAAGGCTAAAAAAGCCATTAAATCCGTAGGGCTTGAAGGTTATGAACAAAGTAAAATCAATCAGCTCAGTGGGGGCATGAAACAAAGAGTCGGGCTTGCCCGAGCTCTTGCAAACGATCCTGATATTTTGCTCATGGATGAAGCTTTCAGTGCGCTTGATCCGCTTATTCGCTGCGAGATGCAGGATGAATTGCTCTTGCTTGAAGAGGAAATGCAAAAAACTATTATTTTCGTATCTCACGATCTTGATGAAGCCTTAAAGCTCGGAGACCGAATTGCGCTTATGAAAGATGGGAAAGTCGTGCAGATCGGAACTCCCGAAGAAATCCTTACCGAGCCTGCGGATTCCTATGTCTCAAAATTCGTTGCCGGAGTTGATAGATCCAAAGTCCTTACTGCAGAGACCGTAATGAAGCGGGCTGAACCTCTTGTTTCTTTAAATTCAGGGCCTGGGGTTGCTCTTCAGCGCATGAAGGATTATGGGCTTTCTTCGGTTTACGTGGTGGAAAAAAATAAGCGTTTAACGGGAATTCTGACGATTAATTCGGCTCTTGAGGCCCTAAAAGCTAAAAAAGGCCTTGAAGCTTATGTAAATCGAGATGTGCTTACGGTTGCTCCTGAGATTCCTTTAAATGAAGTTATCAATCTCATTGTGGATAGCGAGTATCCTCTTGCTGTTACCAATGAAAATGGAAAACTTTTGGGAATAATTGCCCGTGGAAGTGTGCTTGGAGCACTTGCAATATCTGGGGAATGCGAAATTGGAGAAGAGGCAGACGAAGCAGAAGAAGCAGTAAGAGAAGCAGCCGGAGAAAAAGTCAATGAGGGAGAAGGAATAGAAAAAGATAAAGCTGACTCTGAACATTCAGGAGATGTTCCGGATAAAATCTTTTCGGATTCAGACAGCGGTTCCGACCTAATCTCAGGTCCTCTTAAAAGTCCAGAGGTGAAATAATGTTTTCAAAAATGCCTAAGATTCCTATTGGAGACTTTGTGGAGTCTCTGGTGGACTGGATTCTTCTCCATTTTGGTTCAACCCTTTTAGATTTCGGGGAGATTCTTGATGATTCTGTTGATTATTTTAATGAGGAGATCCTACTTGCAATTCCTCCCGAATGGTTTATTTTGATTATTTCTTTTCTCGCTTATTTTGTGGGAAGAAAAAATATAAAAATGGCTTTTTGGACCGCAGCTGGTTTTCTGCTCATTCTGAATCAGGAGCTTTGGGAAATGGCCATGGAAACCCTCGCTCTTGTTATTTCTTCAGCAATTCTCGCTTTGTTTATAGGAATTCCAACCGGAATTTTAAGCGCAAAAAGCGAGTTTCTGGAAAGGCTTTTAAGACCTCTGCTTGATTTTATGCAGACTATGCCTTCTATGGTATATCTTGTTCCAGCTATCTTTTTCTTCAGTATCGGAAATGCTCCTGGGATTTTTGCAACAATTATTTTTGCGATGCCTCCAGCTATCCGTCTGACAAGTCTTGGAATTCGGCAAGTTCCTCTAGAATTAGATGAGGTTGCGGACGCCTTTGGTTCAAATGGTTTGCAAAAGCTTTTGAAAGTGGAGTTACCTGTTGCGCTTCCTACAATTCTTGCAGGCGTTAACCAGTGCATAATGCTCTCTCTTTCCATGGTGGTAATCTCTTCTATGATTGGAGTGAGAGGGCTTGGTTCTCAGGTTCTTTATGCCCTTCAGAGAACTGATATAGGGCTCAGTTTTGAAGCTGGGTTGGGAGTTGTCATTATTGCTATGTTCTTGGATAGGATTTCTCAGAGCTTGAGTCTTAAAAAGAAAGGATAAGCAAGAAATATACTTAGTAAATAAGATGTAAATTTAGGTTGTAGATATTTTGAAAAATAATTTTGGAAAAAAAATAGGCTCTATTTTAATAGTAAGTTTTGTACTTGGCATCTGCCTTTTTGGAGCAGGCTGTACCGACAAAAATGATTCTAAAGCCGGAGGTGGGCCTCCTGATGCAGGTCCTGGATCCGAATATGAGGACGAAATAACGATTGGTTATGTCCTTTGGGACGGAGAAATTGCAAGTACCAACGTTATTCAGCAGGTTCTTCAGCAGGCAGGCTATAAAAATGTAGAAATCATGCACGTCGATGCGGGCCCTCTTTACCATGGGCTTGCAAAAGGCGAATTTGATTTTACAACTTCGGCTTGGCTCCCCCAGACCCATGTCCACTACTGGGAGAAGTATGGGGACCAAATTGATCCAGTAGGAATAAACCTTAAAAATTGTCGTATTGGGCTTGTAGTTCCCCCCTATGTAGAGGTTTCCTCTATTGAAGAGCTCAATGCCAATAAAGAACTTTTTGAAGGGGAAATTATTGGGATTGATCCAGGAGCTGGAGTTATGGACCTTACTGAAACTGCAATAGA
>Ga0265294_10010347_pt1 | contig 10614 bp, 8 predicted proteins | sample MunlanPumphouse3_FD_192504 | JGI IMG/M metagenome (GOLD analysis project Ga0265294, IMG submission 192504) | Groundwater microbial communities from a municipal landfill in Southern Ontario, Canada - Pumphouse #3 | ecosystem: Environmental > Aquatic > Deep subsurface > Groundwater | place...
CTGCACATACTTAATGCCACCCTCCGTATCTTCTGCAAGAGCATGGAAAACTGCAGTTTCACCCGGAGCAAATAAACGCTTCTCCGGAGAAACCAGTTGGATAGATGGCGGCTGACGATCCTCACCGAAGCGGAACATAACTTCATCCTCCGCCTGATTAAAGTACTCGTCTTCCAGAATGACTTTGAGGACGTGCGTGCCTTCCTGCGGAACAGAACGGGGGACCCTGATGACGGCAGAGAATGGAGGACTTGACTCCAGACCTACGCGCCGACCATTAAGCTCGTAGCGCACTTCACGAACAGAAGAACCAACATCCCATTCGATCTGGGCAACGAACGCAGGATAAGGCGCCATACCACCGTCTAGCGGGAAACGCAGATGTACCTCGGGCGCAATGAGACGCCCCGGCGTCAGACTGGGATCACAAATCTCAGTTGGAGCCTTGGGGAGCGGAATAAGAGCACCAGAATGAGTATCTGTCGCATTCCATAGCTCCATCTGCGCATCCATCCACGCTTGCACACCTTGCTCCCACGTCGGCCATCGATCCGGCAAAATGGATTGTCCATGGAAGAAACGACCCTCCTCTTGAGCTTCCGCAGGACAAACCTCCGAAGCTAGCATGCCCGTTACCTTGTCCACGGCAAGCATCTGGCAGGCGGGATCCTGTTGCACGGGAACACGTTCAGAGAGAAAAATCTCCGTGCGACGATGACTCAGGGGAGTGCACTCAGTCGGGAGTTGCCCGGAAAGCGTAGAAATTTGCACCTGAACCAAACCACTAGGAGAAGTAAAAGAAGTAACGGGAGAAGAAAGTCTCTTATGAGCACGAATCATGAAATCACGCCAGAGCGGACTAGCGGTATTCAGACCACCGCCACGATCATAGAGCGCACTACTGTCGGCATTGCCCGCCCATACGCCCGCAACCAGATTAGGCGTATAACCAAGCAACCAGGCATTGTCAGGCTTCCGAAGTAAACAGGCGCCCGTCTCCTGGTTCCACTCCAGGCACTTATTACTCGTCCCTGTCTTGGCTGCCGTTTCGTACCCCGGAACGGTGAGCTGCGACCTCCAATATTCTTCGGGACGCGCAGATTCATCCCGAAGAATGGAAGTAATCTGATACGCAATACGTGCATCTAGCACGCTCTGCTCTACAGGTTCAGCATCGGACTGGAAGAGAATATTCCCATGCTTGTCTGTGATAGATTGAATACTAACAACCGGTTTTACAACACCGCCATCACCCAAAGAAGCATAGGCATTCACCATCTCTATGAGCGGTGTCTCTGCAGCACCGAGCGCCAAAGGCCATCCATACTCAAAAGAACCGCGCTGCTGTGAAAGCTCAGCACGACGGGTAAGCGGCGTGTTGGCGCCGAGCGCGGCGGCAAGCTGCAGAATTTTCATCTCGCCACCAGCAAGGAAAAAAGCTTTTGCAGCGGGAATATTGCGCGAAGCACCGAGCGCAGCGCGCACGGTGAGCGGCCCCCAGAATGTTCCATCAAAATTTTGAGGCTCATCGTCACCGATCTTGGTAGGCACATCAAAAAGCACCGTTCCTGGACCGTACCCCTGCTCAAACGCAGCGGCATACACGATAGGTTTGAAACTGGAACCTGGTTGGCGAGGCACATGAACCATGTCGATTTTGCCACCGTGTTCCTCATCGTGGAAATCAGCATTCCCCACATACGCCAGCACCTCGCGGGTTTTGGGATCAAGGGCGAGCAGAGCAAGATTGCGCGCTCCAAAGCGATTGAATATATCCTCCCTATGCAAAGCGACCGCGCTCTCTGCTGCCTCCTGCAAATCCCAGTCAAGCGTAGTAGTGATCGTCATACCTCCGCGCTGCAACAAATCCTGTTCGGACCCCGCAAACAACTCCTCCACCTGTTCGCGGATCCAGAGCACAAAGTGTGGCGCGCGAATATCTTCGCGCGCAGGCTGGAACAGCATGTGCTCAAGATCGCTGAGCGCAGCCAAACGTTCTGATTCTGTTATCATCTCCTGATCCTGCATGTTCTGGAGTACCTGGTCCGTCCTTCCACCTACATACACAACCGTTGCACCCGTACCAACGTACGCACCCAGTAAACCAATCGCGATATCTTCACTGGGAATATCGTGCGCACGCGTAATTTTGCCAGCAATAATCTGTTCCTCCACCGCACTGCTCACTGTCGTATGCCGATGCGCACCGTACGGACTCAAATACGAAGGCCGCTGCGGCAACGCCGCAAGCACCGCAGACTGTGCAAGAGTCAAATCAGTCACAGGAACACCGAAATACTGCATGCTGGCCTGTTGTGCGCCATACGCGTTCCGACCAAAAGGAATCCAGTTCAGGTAAAGATGCAGGAGTTCTTTTTTGTTGTTCTGCGACTCGAGCTGGCAACCCAAAATGATTTCTTTGACTTTGCGGTTGTACAAATTCTCTTGGTTTAAATCGAGTGCATTACGCGCAAGCTGACGCGTGATAGTAGAAGCACCTCCCGCCCGGCCAAAACCAAAAAATGCGCGCGCAATGGCACGAACATCCAAGCAACCTCTGGAGTAAAACCGCTCATCTTCGATGGCCACAATGGCATCTTTGAGAAACTGAGGTATGGCATCGGCATCCACAAACGTCCGATCTTCTTCCTGAAAGAACCGGTAGAGCTCAACGCCGTTGCGATCGAGAACAACCGTGCTCTGCGCAGCGAGAAAACTGCGCGGATCGCTGACATCGGGCAAGGTAAACCAGATATACGCACCGTAACCGAGCAGCAGAATGCAAAGAGCACCCAGTACCATAGGTACGGTACGCCTGAAAGAGAAACGGCGATGTGTAGTACGCCTACGAAGCACGAATGAAGAAAGAAATGAAGCCGCTACATGATAGCAGTTCCGAGTACAACAGGCGACCACTATGGCAGCGCAAAACAAAGGGCGCTATGCTGCGATCACATGAGGCGATATGCAGCGAAGGCGACATCGGCACTCCTGGGTCTGCTCATGCCTATGATCAGCAAAGCACAGGGGAGCATAGATACACTGGACACGTCACAGTGGGGTTTTGATGTCACAGCTGAGGATATTGTGAACAACGTAGCCAACACATTGCAGAGCACGGTCATCGCCGTTGCAACAGTGAGCTTCATTGTCGGTGCAACAATGTACATCTTCGGAGGCCAGAAAGAGGATGCAAAATCTTCGGGGCGAAAATACATGATGGCTGCCGTGATCGGAGTCGGCATCGTGATGGCAGCAAAGCAGATTTTAAATCTAGTCATGCGCCTCATATACGGATAAGAGAAAAACAGGCGGTATTGTTTGGTGTGCCACGCGACCACGATACAATACGTTCCCATGCCGCCGCCCCCGATACCAGAGGAAGCAACAGTCGAGCGACTGGAAAAAGCCGAACGCCTGAAAATGATGGGCAAGCACCGGGAAGCACTGGACATTTTGGAACAATTGCTCATCGAAGACCCCTCGAATGTAGCCGCACTGGAAGAAGTAGCAGATAACGAATTGAGTTTGGAACATTATGCACGCGCCAAAAAAGCAGCGCAGCAGGCAATAGAACTCGATGCAGGTAGCTACACCGCCCACTACCTTCTCGGTTGCCTCCATGCACAGAAACAACAGTGGAAACAGGCACTGGCATCCTTGCAAACAGCGAATCAAAAACGTCCTAATGATTCAGAAATCCTGCGATGCCTTGGATGGGCCCTTTTCCAGAACGGCAAACGCGTACAAGGTATTGTGACACTGGAACGAGCACTCAACATCGACAATGATAACCCGTTCATTCTCTGCGATCTGGGCGCCGCATACCTGCAGGCACGCAACGTCCGCAAAGCCAAACCTCTTCTGGAACGAGCACTGGAGATCGACCCGGAAAACCCGCGGGCGCAGCGCTGCGCAGAAATCGTGGCAAAAATATCAACGAGCACGGGGAGGGAAAGCAAAAACACCAAGCATAGTACCCGGCAGCGATAGGAATGCAGCTCGCATTCGCAGGCACGCAGCCGTATACTCATGACCATGCCAGAAGCATGGGTGCAGGCACGGCGAGTATGCCTGCGCAGCGTACAGCGCGGCGCAGTAAATTTTGCACGGGAAAAAGGATGGTTCGCGGCATTGGGAGCACTATGCGGTGTACTAGTGCTGGCACAACTTCTGGTACTGCTCATCTTTGGAATGCAGGCCACCAAAACAGTACTGGAATCCCGCGTAGATCTGCGGCTCGAGCTGCTGGAACAGGCGGATAACCAGGATGTACAGGTATTCCTAAGCACACTGGGGCAACAACCATTCGTTTCATCAATTTCGTACATCACCAAAGAACAGGCATATGCCCAAATGCAGGCACACGATCCCACACTGATCGCTTTTATCGAAGAATTCGATCTCACAAATCCGTTCCCCGAAACAGTTGCGATCGTTCTTCGCTCAATCGCAGACTACCGCACGCTGAGTGAATTCCTTGCTGAGCCACAATGGGGAAACATCGTTGACCCTACATTCCTGTCGGAAACAACAAACCAGGAAGCATACCTATACGAACTGCTGGATCTTACAGCCACCGGCTACACAATGGCATTTGTATTCCTGCTTATTACGGGAGGAATTATCCTCTTTGTCACAGTGGAACTCGTACGGAGCAGGGTCATGCAGCGCGCCGATGAAATCCTTATAGAGCATCTTTCAGGAGCATTCCCGATGGCTATTTTGATTCCATTTGCCGTAGAAGCCATGCTGCTACTCCTGTTGGCAACCATAGGAAGCCTGCTCATGATGGGAATTTTATTTTGGGCAATATCCAATGCACTCACCTCCATATCAACATCCGGCGCCCTAAGCCCTCTTATAAAACAATGCATGATTATGCTCCGCAAATACGGATTGGCAGTGCTGCTGCTAGAAGCAGCCATGATTCCCCTCATGGGATGGCTGGGAGCGTGGCTAGGGATACTCGCGAAAACCAATATGCGATCGCTGGCTCTGCACCGACATGACGTATGAGTTATTCCTGCACATACGACGCGATCGTTCTGCGAACACATGACATCGGCGAAGCGGACCGTTTTTGTATTCTGCTCACAAGAGAGCGCGGCCGCATCGCGGCCAGAGCGCGAGGTGTACGCAAACTGCAGAGCCACATGGGCGGTTCACTCCTGCCTCTCCAGAGAATGACTGTAGACATGCATGAAGGCAAAACCGGATTCACAGTCACCGGAGTGCATGGAACGCAGGTATGCAACCTTAAAAACATACATGCATTCACCATGGCCATGCAGGGAATAGCACTCGTGCTGCACTTGCTCCAGGACGAAGAACCTGTCCAAGGAATTTTTGACGCAACCTGGGCATTCATAAGCCAATGTGGTAAACAACAACCACTGCTACTCACCGGATTCGCCGTACGCGTCCTTCACGAAATGGGTTTGATGCCTGCGCCCGGCGAACGCGTATATGGAATGCAACCCTCTGCCGACGAAAAAATATTCCTAGCACAGTGCATGCAGAATGATTGGTACACATATCCCGAAATATCCGCACAAAGCGAACAGCGCATTGCCGGGTTATGCAGGCGCATCATCACAGAACAGGGATGGCCCCCTCAGAGCATCCCCATATGCATGTCGGAACACTATGCATGCGCCTGATGAAGATCTGCCAGCTTACGCAAGCGGTATCTTCCACTATGCACCTCGCCTACGGAGCTCACTCCGAATCAGGTAGATGCAACCAATCGGGCTCCTCGGGTTCTGTGCCAGGAATAATCTGACCTGGTTCAATGCCGATTTGCAGGTAATAAGGCCGGGCTTCGTAAATGGAATAGTAATTTTCTATCACAGGATCAACACCGGGACGGTAGACAATACGAAACCACGCCGCGCGCACGCCAGGAACAGCTTCGCCCGCTTTGCGCGTGGTGCCCGGCGGAATGCTGGTGGTGTACTCTATGCGCTCCGCAGGAGGCGGCACATTCCCCCATGTATATGGACCGATAAGATCCGCCGTGCGGGTATCGCGCAGACCATAATAGATGAAGTACGCCTTGCCATCCGCAATGTGCGTCTGCAAGAGGAGATCACTAGGACCATCATTCATAAAACGCATATCCGTGTTCGGAGGATAGATCGTGGCATCTGTGCCGGGAGGACTGTAGTAACGAACGACGAAGCTGTGATTACGACGAGCAACGATAGGGAACCCGTATTCCCACACGCCACGGTACGCAGTTGTACTGACCTGGCACAAGCCACCGCCGTACTCGGGAAGCGTCTTGTCCCCCAGAATCACAAGTTCGGGCTTATATCCCGTTTCGCGGTTCACAGGACCCATGACATCATTGAATGAAAATGTGGCACCTTGAGGAATAATATGCCCGTTAAAACGGGCTAGTCCTACAGTAATATTATGTATTCTATTGGCAGAAGAACCGGCAAAATCCGATTCGCCAACCGTAACCACCTCGGCAATACCACGATCCTGCAAATATGGATCGGTTACCGTAATAGCAGGCTGCAGAATATCCACTGGAAGAATAATGTCATCGATTCCCTCCTCCAAAGCTTGAATAGTCAATGTCACCGCCTCCTCTATTCGTACACGCCTGCCCGGAAGACCCACGCCATCGAATGTAACAGCTCCACCATCGGCACGTCCAATGACAACACTTCCCGGATCGCGGTTGAGCACAGTAGCAATGCGTAATTGAATAACCCGTGCAATTGCTTCACGATCCCATGCAATGCGAACACGACGCTCGACACCGAAGGGCAATGCAGGCACATGATCACCGTCTGTCCGCCATACATTCAAAGGCTGAACCGGCTCCCCACGATAGAACCACGTTTCTTCTGTAGTCTTCCATTCGTCGTAATCAGCCGGGCGCAGAGTGAACAAATGATATGCGTAACGATAGGTAAGCGTGCCGTATGCCGCATCCACATGCGGGATGCCAACAACGCTCACAAGAACGCAGGAACCCAAAAAAAGAAATGCGCAGCGAAAAAATAATGGGAATTGTAACATGTTACGCACGAGCAGGCGGTTCATAGTGAGGATCGGGGAGCTCATCGAGTGCACGGTTCACCAGCGCATCCGCACGATGATTGTCATCGCGAGGAATATGCACGAAAGATACATGGGGAAATTGTTCGCTCAATGCACGTATCTCCTGAACCAACGGTTCTAAGCTGTGCATTTTTACGCGGTATTCACCCGATAGCTGCTTGACAACGAGTTCTGAATCCAAAGAGCACAGAAGTGTATTGGGATGGTACGGGCGTGCAAGACGCAGCCCTTCGATGAGAGCGCGGTACTCGGCAATGTTGTTCGTTGTAATGCCGATACGTTCCATGTGTTCCCTGATAACTTTGCCTGTAGAAGGGTCTTCCAGAACACAACCAATAGCCGCCTGGCCGGGATTGCCGCGCGATCCCCCATCGGTGAACAGGTGCAACGTGCCACCCACGGACTCTTTACGTGCAACCTCACCTTCCGCCGTCACCTGCAATGAGCGTTCTATCACCTCCGCAACGAACTTTTCACGCTCACGAACACGAGGAAAAAGCTCCTGCAGACGGCGTTCCAGAGATGCGGGGAGACGAACCATACGTACATATCGTACAGTAATTCGTAGCAGAAACGGAATGCTATAGCCATATGTCACATCGAAACAGCATCAGACTCCCGTAAAAGGAAACAACCGTCACGGACATCGATCGTCGATCCGCCGATGCGCCACAAAACCAGAGGCGAAAGAAAAATGCGAATGGAACGATCATCACCGCAGAAAAGCACGATATCATCTATGGCAGGCGCATCGCAAAACTCCATGCAAAAGGAGCCCATGGCATCGCTGCGAACACCAAGACCGCTATCCGGCACGCCTTCGCGTTGCCCCAGCGTCTGAAGAGTATTGGACGCTTCCGGCGTGACATGGAGAAAAGCGGGACGAGATGGCTGAGCACGGATGGCATCGTTTAAATCTTCAATGAGCGCATCCACAGTTTCATCATCGAAACCGTGGATGGTGCAACCATCACGAAGTGACTCCGTACCGACAGCGGAACAAGAGAAGCAGTGCAAACCATATGCAGCGAGGATATCTGCGGCATCCTCGCAAGCAGCAACAATGTCCGCAATCGGAATATCCTTGTGAAGGCACGGAGGATGTGCCATATGAACAGACCGTTTGATGCCGGAATCGGATGCATACATGGGAAAATGATGCTACCCTCTCCACCCAAGATGGCAAATATCTGCATCACAATAACAACATGAAGCATCCGACCCGCCTTGTCACAATCGCACTCCTCCCCATCCTAACGCTTGCATTGGGTATGCATTTGGGATCCCGATACGAAATGCAGCGCTTACAGAGCAAAATAGAGGAATTAGAATTTCTATTCCACGGGAATACCGGCGACGGCCAGATCATGGGTGACCCCGCGGAAGAAGTGGACACTTCACTCCTGTGGGCTGTATGGCGCCTGCTGCTCAAACATCACATCCATCCCGAAAATCTTAAACCAACGGAAATGCTCTACGGCGCCGTCAGCGGTATGGTACGCGCAGTCGGAGATCCGTACAGCGTGTTCATGACACCAGCAGAGAACAAGCAATTCCAGCAATCACTCAATGGAACGCTTCAGGGCATCGGCGCGGAACTCACGCTGCGCGAAGGAAATATCATTGTCGTAGCACCTCTAAAAGGCTCTCCTGCAGCAAAAGCAGGCCTCCTACCGGAAGATGTGATCCTCGAAGTGAACGGGCAATCTCTGGAAGGCAAAACTCTGCAGGACGCAGTACAGCAAATACGCGGTCCAAAGGGAACGCAGGTCAAACTCACCATACGACGTAAAGACGACTGGAACACGCACATCATTACCATTACACGCCAGCAGATAGACATACCGAGCGTGGAGTACAAATACATGCAAACAGGAAGCGGAAGCTATGGATACATCGCAATCAACCAATTCGCAGACAATACGGCAGATGAAGTACGCAAAGCGTTGCAAGAATTAAAGAAAGAATCTTTGGACGGCATTATCCTCGACACACGTTACAATGGCGGTGGATATCTGGACCGTGCGGTGGACTTGGTATCCATGTTCCTCATGCAGGGCAAAGTCGTCAGTGTCGCCAGAAAAGACGGAGAACCAGAGGTACACTACGTGTACGGAAGACCTATAGACACAACAACACCACTCGCCGTGCTCATTAATGAGGGATCTGCGAGCGCGAGCGAAATCCTTGCCGGAGCGCTGCAAGATCACGAACGCGCGATCATAGTAGGCAAAAAGAGCTTCGGAAAAGGCACCGTACAGGAAATCTTCGAAATGCCGGGCGGCGCAAGTGTACGCATCACCGTTGCCAAATGGCTGACACCAAACGGGCGAGACCTCGGCCAGGAAGGCATAGATCCGGATATCGAAGCGGAACGCAGTATTGAAGACATAGAAAACGAACGTGATCCGCAACTCGATGCAGCCATCGAAGCACTCATGCCACAAGAGAACACCGAAGATTAAATATGCCCGGAAGCTACACTCAGACGCCTGATTGTCACATCTCTGCCAAGTGCAACAGCGACTTCAAATGCACCGGGGCTGAATGGCAAACCCGTCAGAACCGCACGTAGTGGCCAGAGCACCTGGCTATTCTTCCAACCTTTTGTCTTCGCCAACGCAAGAAGGACATCCTCAAGATTTTCCTGATTCCACTGCTGCACAGAAAGAGATGAAAGTGTATCAATAAGCGCCTCTAAAATCTCCGGCAACTGTTGCACGGTCACTTTCTGTTTTGCATTCACGAGCAGATCAGAGGACACATCGGGCTCTGCATAAAAATAACTGAGCATTGCAGGAGCCTCATGCAAAAACGTAATGCGATCCTGGATAAGCACTGCCTTTTGCAGGAAACCCGCATCATTCTGAGCAGCAGGATACTGCTCCACAACAATGGGAAGAATCCGTTTCACAAACGCTTCTGCATCCATGCGGCGCATCCACTGACCCTGCAACCAATCCAGTTTGTCAGTATCAAAAACCGCTCCTGCTTTCTGAACGCGCTCAAGTGAAAACGCCTCGACGAGTTCGGATAGAGGGAAAATTTCTTGTGTCGTCCCTGGATTCCACCCAAGGAAAGCCAGGAAATTGAGTATAGCTTCCGGCAAATAGCCGCGCGCGATGTAATGACCCACATCCACATCATTCTGGCGTTTGCTGAGTTTGGTTCTGTCTTTGTTAAGCAAAAGCGGTACATGTGCATAGCGCGGCGCCTGCCAGCCAAAGTACTGGAAGAGGAGTAAATGCTTGGGGAGCGAACTCAGCCATTCTTCACCACGGAGCACAAGACCGATATCCATCAGATGATCATCCACGACATGTGCCAGATGGTATGTGGGGAATCCGTCGCTCTTGAGAAGCACCTGGTCATCCACCTCATGCCCCTGGAAAACACAGTGCCCACGTATATCATCCTGAAATGCAATCGTTTGATCGGGATCAACCTGCATACGGATAACATATGGCGTACCCGCATCAAGTTCTGCACGCACTTCGGCATCACTCATAGTGAAAGCATTACGCATCTGCAAAC
>Ga0265294_10010348_pt1 | contig 10614 bp, 9 predicted proteins | sample MunlanPumphouse3_FD_192504 | JGI IMG/M metagenome (GOLD analysis project Ga0265294, IMG submission 192504) | Groundwater microbial communities from a municipal landfill in Southern Ontario, Canada - Pumphouse #3 | ecosystem: Environmental > Aquatic > Deep subsurface > Groundwater | place...
AGGACAAGGTGATGATAAAAATTATAATTCAAAAGCATTAGCTGAAAGAATTGACAATAAAAGAGCAAAAAGAATTGAACAAGCTTATTTAAAGCAAGAGCTTGAGGGAGCAGAAGTAGTTATAATGATGGGGGCAGGTAATATTTATGATTTAAGTGAGGAATTGAAAGATTGTATTAATTTTGAAAATAATTAATAATAAATAATAATAAAATGAACAAAACATACATAGAAGGAGATCGTCCATGGTTTAATCTTTATCCAGAATGGTCCCCTAAAAATATAGATTATCCCGAAGTCCCAGTTTTTTATTATATCGATAAAAATGCTTTAGAGTGTCCAGAAAATATCGCCTTAACTTTTTATGATAAAGATATCAATTATAAAGAGTTTAAAGTTTTAACTGATAAATTTGCTCGAGCCTTGCAAGAAAACGGAATCCATAAGGGTGATAGGGTGATGATTGTTGCTGCTAATTGTCCTCAAAACATAATAAGTTTTTATGGTTCAATTAAGGCCGGAGCAGTTCCAGTAATGCTTAATCCGCTTTATACACCCCAAGAATTAAAATATTTCTTGAAAGATGCTGAGCCAAGACTAGTAATTACCCCAGATATTTTCTTTGAAAATATTTCTAGTGCAGCTATTAGTACTCCTCAAATAGAAAAGATTATATCTTTTAATATGTCTGATTATTTTTCACCATTAAAAAAGATATTAGCTAGAGCGTTAAAAAAGGTTCAGATCATTAAATGTCCTGGATCTATTAATTTTAACGATTTTATAAATGTTTCTTCAGAATACAACAAGCAAAATATCGATGTTCTTAATGATCCTGCTTTAATGGTATATACTAGCGGAACTACTGGAGAGCCAAAGGGGGTGGTTTTAACTCATTATAATGTTATATCTAATGCATACGGAATTCATTATTGGTACAATGAGGCAGTGGGACCCAAATCAACCTTATTGGTTGTTCCAATTTTTCATATTTATGGGGTTGGTTTAATTATGAATTGGCCATTAATGAGAGGTGGGAGATTAGTAATTCTTCCAAAATTTCATACAAAAGAAGCTATAGGAATTATTAAAAAATATAAAATTGATGGATTATTTGGTGTCCCAGCTATTTTTTCTGCCTTTTTGAATTATTTTAAAGAAAATCCAAAAGAAAAACCATTTACTTTTGTGAAATTGGTTACTAGTGGAAGCGCTCCAATTTCAGCTTATTCGTGGCAAAAAGCTAAAGAAATTTTTCCTAACGCAAGTTTTATTGAGGGTTATGGTTTATCGGAAACTTGTTCAGTTTTTTTGGTTGATCCACTGTCAAAGAAATACACTAAAAAAGCAGGTTTGGTCGGTATTCCATTACTTAATATGGACGTTAAGATAGTAGATCCTCAAACAAAAAAAGAATTACCAATTAATCAAAGTGGAGAAATAGTTACTAGGGGGCCGATTATTTTTAAAGAATATTGGCGTAAACCAGAAAAAACAGTAGAAGCAATGGATCAAGGGTGGTTTCACACCAAAGATATAGGTCGAATTAATGAAGAGGGGGCTTTTAGTATAGAAGGTCGTTTAGATGATATGATCAATGTGAGAGGAGAAAAAGTATGGCCTAGAGAAATTGAAAAAGTTTTGGAAGAGAACCCTAAGGTTCAAGAGGTTGCAGTTGTGGGAGAAAAAGATGACTATTATGGAGAAAAAGTAAAAGCTTGTGTGGTTTTAAAGCCTAATTTTATAGCTACAGAAAAGGAATTAATAGAATTTTGTCAAAAAGACTTATCTCCCCATAAGGTTCCGAAGATGATTCAATTTTTTGAAGAGCTTCCAAAGTCTAATTTGGGAAAAGTGCTTTATTATAAATTAAGGTAAAAATTATTAATTTTATTTGAAAAAATAAAAAAAATCTTTTATAATTAAAAAATGGAAATACAAGAATTTGTAAAAAAATTTAATTTTGATGAATGCGTTTTTAATTTGCTTAAATCTATAGAGCAAGATAATAAAAGAATTAAGGATATTATTATTAATAAATATTTGGAAAATCCAATTTCCAGTAACGAAGAAGAATACCTTCTTAATTATTTTATTAATAACAGTGTTTTTAGTGCAGCAACCGTTGCTAATCCTGCTACTTCAGTAGTAACAGAATTTTTATATGCTCAGCCAGAACAAATACATTTTATCGATCAATATTTTTTTGAATCAAAGGGTGGAAAAGCTATAAACTCAAGACTTTTTTGCGTAGAAAAAAATATTCACGAATTAATAGAAACTCAACTTCAAAAAATTAAAAAAAGAAAAGTTTTAATTGCTAATTTGGGCGGTGGCTTAGGAAGAGATGTTTGCAATATTCTTTCAAAGTATTATCAAGACAATGAAAATATTGAAACTGTAGTTGTAGATAAAGATAAGGTGGCTCTTAAGAGAGGAAAAAGAATCGCAGAAGCAGGAGGAGTAAAAGATAAAATAGAGTTTATAGAAAATAGTTTTATGAGGTATAAACCATCAAAGAAATTTGATATTATTATTTTGGTTGGAGTTCTTTGTGGTTTACCTCAAGATGTTTGTGTCCGGATTTTAAAAAATACAAGAAAAATGTTAAATAATGGAGGATATATTATGACCAGTAACGCCTCTATTAAAATGCTTGAAGAGGATCCATTTACTTATTTTATTATGGAAAAGATTACAGGATGGAAAATAGTTTTTAAAACAGAAGAAGACCTTAAGGAAATTATAAAAAAGGCCGGTTTTAAATGGCAAAAAAGTTTTACGGATGATTTTGGTTTTCATATTATGCCAATAGGGTTAAAGTAGAAAGACATTTTTATGGATATTTATATAGTAATAAGTTTTATTAATGGGGTTGTTGCGATAATTTTTGGATTATTTATTTTTTTAAAGAACTGGAAAAACAAAATAAATTACACGTTTTTTCTTTTGAGTGCTAGTTTTGCTATCTGGAGTTTTTCTTATTGTCGATGGTTGTATGTGGCAACATCTTCAGAGGCTTTGTTTTGGTCAAAAATGCTTAATTTTGGTGCTACCTTTATTCCAATATTTTATCTTCATTGGATTTTAAGTATTTTAGGAAATACAAAAGAAAAGAAAGGTGTTTTAATATTTGGATATATCGTTACTTTTCTTTTTGCTTTTTTTAGTTTTACGCCAGCCTATATTTCTTCGGTAGCTCCAGTTGGAGGTTTTTCTTATTGGCCTCAGGCAGGTTTTTTATATGTTGTTTTTTTAATATTGGGATATTTTGGATTAGTTGGTTACGGTATGAGAGAACTTTTTAGGGCGAGAAAAGAAGCTGGTAGTATAGAGAAAATTCATCAAATAAATTATGTTATTTTAGGATCTCTTTTTGGTTTTGGTGGGGGAGCAACTAATTTTCCTTTAATGTTTGGTATTGGCATTATTCCTCCCGTTGGACAAACATTTGTTGTTTTGTTTGTTGTTATTTTTGCTTTGGCCACATTGAGATATCATTTGTTTGAAATTAAAATTATTTTAACAGAAACCCTAGTTTTTATAATGGCGTTTATTATTATTTTTTTATTTTTCTTAATGCCGACAACTTTTTTGAGATTATTAATTAGTATTATTTTTATTTTATTCTGTCTTTTTGGATATTATTTAGTTAGGGCTATTCATAAAGAAGTTTCTCAAAAAGAAGAGGTAGAAAGAATCAGTAAAATGAAAACAGAATTTATTTCTATTGTTTCTCATCAATTACGTACGCCATTAGCAGCAATTAGAGGTTACGCATCTATGCTTAAAAATGGTGATTACGGTTCTGTGCCTGAGTCAGCTCAAGTTCCAATTAATTATATTTACGAATCGAGTGTGGGGATGATTAAACTTGTAAATGGTTTATTATCAATTAGTCGTTTAGAAAGAGGAAAAATTGAATTAAAAATACAAGACGTTTCTGTTAATGATTTGCTTAAGAGCTGCATTGAAGATGTTCAATTATCAGCCAAGGAAAAGGGGTTGTTATTAAAATATAAAGTTTTAGAAAAAAATATTCCTCTGATTAAAGCAGATCCAGAAAAATTAAAGCAGTCTTTTAGTAATATTATAAATAACGCAATTTTATATACGTTTAAAGGTAAAGTTGAGGTTTCATTAGATAAAAAGTGGGGCGATATTATTGTTCAAATAAAAGATACAGGCGTAGGAATTGAAGCTGAAGATCAAAAGAAGGTATTTAAAAGTTTTTCTCGAGGTAAAAGTGGAACAGAATTGTATACCCAGGGGACAGGACTTGGACTTTATGTAGCTAAAAGTTTTATAGAAATGCATAATGGTGTAGTTAGTGTTTTTTCTAAAGGAAAAAATAAGGGTAGCACTTTTATCATTAAATTACCAATAAAGTCGATTATTAAAAAACAACAATCATTTAATATAGTAGAAAATTAACATGAAAAAAATACTTATTATTGAAGATGAAAAAGTTTTATCGGAAATGTATAAATTTAAATTTTCTAAAGAAGGATACGAAACTGTTAATGCTATTGATGTTGAAAGCGGTTTAAAATTAGTAGAATCTAATAAGCCAGATTTGGTGATATTGGATATTCTTTTACCAAAAGAGAGCGGTATTAATTTTTTAGAAAAATATAAGGGTGACGTTCCAGTAATTGTATTATCAAATTTTGATGACAATGAAACCAAAAATAAGGCTTTTTCTTTGGGTGCAAAGGACTATATAATTAAATCAAACCTTGACCCACAAGAAGTATTAGAAAAAATTAAGTCTTATTTAAAAGATTAATTGGCAAAATCATTAAAATATGATTTAATAATATAATATGATTGATACACCGCTTTCAATTTATGTTTTAATGCCTAGCAGTATTTTTATATTGTTAGTATCTTTAATTTTGTTTATTTTTAAAAAAGAAAGACCTTATTTTATATTCTTTATAATTGGAGTTTTTCAGTTTTTCTGGATGCTTGTAACCTATATTATGTGGAAATTTTATGGATTAGGAATTGAAATAAATCCAGTTAATGAAAAAGTTTTTGCTTTATGTATTTTTTTAATGCCTGTTTTTCTTTATCATTTTTCTGTTGAATTTTGTAAAATTACTAGCCAAAGAATACATCTTTTTGTCGCATATTTAGTTGCATTTGTTTTTGTATTTATTGCTGACGCTAATAAAATAGTTAATGGTTTATTTTTTTATGAATGGGGAAGTGGCTCAAGCACTATTTATCAGTTTTTTGTTTTATTTATGCTTGTTCTTTTGGGTACAACTCTTTATAATTTTTCAAGAAACATTTTAAACAAAAAACAAGGAGAAGAAAAAAAAGATATTTCTATGATTTTGCTTTTGGCTTTTGGTGTTTTTGGTTTAGTTTTTATTGAATTTTTACCTTTACAAGGAATTAATATTTACCCATTGTTTTATTTAAGTATTCCTGTTTATGCTTTAATAATGGCTTATATTTTAATTGAAAGAAATCCATTAGCCCTAGTTATTACAACTGATATTTTAGTAACAGTTGCCATTGCCTTTCCTGCTGCTTTAGTTGTTTTTCAAGAAGTAGAAATGGGAATTACAGAACGTTCAATTATTTTTGTTTTAATTTCAGTGGCGTCTTTTATGCTGTTAAGATATACTTTGAAAATGAAAAATATTAATAAGGAATTTGAAGAAAAGTTAAACGATAGAACAGCAGAATTAGAGGAAAATACTAATGAATTAATTAATATTAAGTGTCAATTAGAAAAAGCAAATAAAATACTTGAAGCAAAAATAAAAGAAAGAACAAAAGAATTACAGGAAGCAAATCAAAATCTAGAAAAACAGGTGAAAGAAAGAACCATTGAATTAAAAAGAAAAGCAGAAGAATTAGAAGAAAAGATGTTAGAATTAAAGAAGTTTAGCGAATTTTTTATTAATAGAGAAAATAAAATGGTTGAACTAAAAAATAAGATCAAAAAACTAGAGAAAAAATGAGAAAGAGTGACTGGTTGTTCATTATTTTATTTATTTTTATTTTTATAGCTTTCTTCAGTCCAGAAGAAAGTATTTTTGCTAAAGAATATAAAAATAATTTATTTATTTCTTTTAGTGAAAGTAATTTATTAAGACCGTTAGAAAAGTTAAATAAAAATATTAGTGGTATCAGTGCATCAAGTTATTATTCTGTTTTAATTGATAATAATGAAAAGGTTTTTTTTCAAAAAAATATTGATCAAAAAAATTCTATTGCTTCTTTAAGCAAATTAATGACAGCGGTAATTGTTTTGGAGAAATATAATTTAGAAGATAAAATTACGCTTTCCCAGAAAGCAGTAGATACTTTTGGAAGTGTGGGAAATTTAAAAGCAGGAGAAATCTTTTCAATTGATAGTTTATTAAAAATGATGCTTATTGAATCAAATAATGATGCAGCAGAAGCTTTGGCAGAAAAAACAGGAAGAAGCAATTTTATTTCTTTAATGAACAAAAAAGCCTTTGAGCTTAATATGAAAGATACTAATTTTGTTAATCCAACAGGCCTTGATTTTAATGAAAGCAACATCTCGACCATTAATGATTTAAAAAAGCTTATTCTTTATATAATTGAAGAACATCCTTTGATTAGCGAAATTCTTTCTATAAACGAAATAAACATTCATCATAAAATAGAAACAACTAATATTTTATTAAATGAAAATAATAGTTATGTTTGGGGTAAAACAGGATTTACTGATAAAGCAGGAGAATGTATTGTTTTAATAATGCAAAGACCCTTTTCAAATGATAAAAATAGTTATATTATAAACATAATCATTAATTCAAAAGATAGGTTTAGAGATGCAAGAATTATGGAACAATGGATTAAAGAATCATTTTATTGGTAATTATGTCAATATTTACATTTAATGCAATTAAAATATTATCCTTAGCTACTTTTTCTTCTATTGTATCAATTTTTATTGCTAAATTTTTGATTGATTTTTTATACAAGATAAAATTCTGGAAAAAAACAGCTAGAACTACAGCTATTGATGGTAAAAAAGCAGATGTTTTTCTTTCAATGCATAAAGAAAAAGAAACAACTGTTCCTCGGGGAGGAGGAGTTATTATTTGGTTGAGCATGTTGATTATTATTTTATTAATAATTATTTTAAATTACTTTCTTGATGTCTGGTGGCTAAAAGATTTAAACTTTTTATCTAGAGAACAAACATGGATTCCTATTTTTGCTTTAATCACAGCATCAATCATTGGATTAATTGATGATATTTTAGTTGTTTATGGAAAAGGTAAATATGTTGGCGGGGGATTAAAATTTAAAACAAGATTTCTCCTTGTCACTTTAATTGGTTTAATTGGTGGAATGTGGTTTTATTATAAGTTAGGATGGAGCTCTATTCATATTCCAGTATTGCTTAATTTTCCTTCTGGTTTTGATATTGAGCTTGGTATTTGGTATATTTTATTATTTATTATAGTTTGTTTGGCATCATGGGCAAGTGGAGTTGTTGACGGAATAGATGGTTTATCAGGTGGAGTTTTTAGTTCAATTTTTGGAGCTTTTGCTATTATTGCTTTTGCTCAAGGTCAAATTGAATTAGCTAGTTTTTGCGCAGTTATTTTAGGGGCAATATTTAGCTTTTTGTGGTTTAATATTCCGCCAGCTAAATTTTATATGGGAGAAACCGGTATTTTGGGTTTATCAATCACAATGGCTACCATTGCCTTTATAACTGACTCTGTAGTGGTTTTGCCTATTATTGGGGGAATATTAGTGATTGAAACAGGATCAGTCATTATACAGCTTTTATCAAAGAAATTTAGAGGTAAAAAAATATGGCTTTCAACACCAATCCATCATCATCTTGAAGCAATTGGTTGGACTGGTCCACAAATTACAATGCGTTTTTGGATAATTAGTGTTGTTTTAGCTTTATTGGGAGTTTCTATTAAGCTATTAACATGAATTTAAGAAAAAAATATCCAGTTTTCATATATGAAAGTTTTTCTTTTAAAAAAATCAATAAAGATCTTGAGGTTGGTTTTGTTTTTAAAACAGAAGATATTGTTTTCAATCCAAAAATAGTAATTAAAAACATTAAAGCAAAAAAAGACATTTCTAATCTTGTTTTTAATTTAGGCATGATTGAAATGTTTAGTTATTGGAAATCAGTTTGCTCTCCTAAGATTTTAGTTAAGTGTGGTAATTTAGATTCTTATCAAAAAAAATGGTGGGAAAAACTATTATTAAATGGAATGGGTCAATTTTTTTATGAGAATAAAATTAATTTTAAAGAAAAAGATTTTATTTGTTTTGAGTCAGAAGGAAAAAAGATTAATAAAAGAATAAAAGTAAAAGGAGACAAGGCAATGGTTTTGATTGGTGGAGGAAAAGATTCTGCTGTGGCTTTAGAGTTAACTAAAAAAGCAAAAAAGAATGTGTCTTGCTTAGTATTAAATCCAACCAAACAAATTGAAAAAATGACTAAAGACTGCGAATTAATTATAGTTAAAAGAGAAATAGATAAAAAACTTTTAAAAATGAATAGAAGTGGTTATTATAACGGACACACTCCTTTTGTTGCTTATCTTTCTTTTCTAAGTGTAATTATTGCTGCGTTATTTGATAAAAAGCATATTATTTTAGGAAATGAAGAAAGTTCCAACGAGGGAAACGTTAAATATTTAAATAAAAATATCAATCATCAATATTCAAAGAGTTTTGAGTTTGAAAATGATTTTAGAGAATATACAAAGAAATATTTAATTGATAATGTTGAGTATTTTAGTATATTGAGACCTTTTTATGAATTACAGATTGCTCAAATGTTTTCTAATATGCCAAAATATTTTAATGTTTTTTTAAGTTGTAATGAGGCTCAAAAAACATATTCAGGAACAAAAAAGAAAATAGGGAAGTGGTGCTGTAATTGCTCTAAATGTCTTTTTGTTTTTACTGCTCTTTATCCTTTTGTTGAAGAAAAAGAATTAATCAAAATATTTAAAGAGAATTTATTAGATAAAAAAGAATTATCAGGAATAATGATGGAATTATTAGGAGAAAAGAATATTAAACCCTTTGAGTGTGTTGGAACAAAAAAAGAAACACTGGTTGCTTTTTATCTTTCATGGAAAAAGAATAATAAACTAGTTTTATTAAAGCAATTCGAGAAAAAAGTTTTAAAAAAATATCCTCAAATTGAAAAGTATTCAAAAGAAATAATGGGGCACTGGGGTAAGAATAATTTACCTAAGGGCTTTGATGTTGGTATAATGGATTTAACTTGACATAATACTTGTTATATTATATAATTAATATACCTTGAAAATTGAAGGTGGTATGATTGAGTATTGTGTTAATAGCCCTTGAAGGCTGGACCGAGAGAGCAGAAGGATGGAATTTTTCTTTACTAAAAGAAGAATTAGAAAATTTATCAATCAAGATCGTTGTTCCAAGATATCTTGACACAAAAGGTAAATTTTCGAAAATTCGCTCTCATTGTACAGTAGAACAATATGCTGCTAAGGTAGAAGCAGCTATTCTGAGAGAAAAACAAAAAGATCCTAATGCCAAAATTTATGTCTTAGGGCATAGTCTTGGAGGGTTAATTGCAAGATATCTTTGCAATAGAAAGTTTTTTCCCGAAGAAAGAATGATTCTTGCTGGTACGCCAAACTTAGGAGTTGATTTTGGCCCCTTAAAGAATTTATTTTTTATGATTCTGGCAAAAATTTTCAATGTCCCTGTTTTTTTCCAGATAATAAAAGGAAGCAATTTCATTTATTCCATTAATTTGAATGGAATTCCTGAAAAAGCTATCTATATTTCTGGACAAGAAGACAAGGTTGTTTCCAGGGATTCAAGTGATCCCTTGAAAAAAGGAATTATTATTCCAAATTGTGGACACAAGTTATTTCCTCGGGAAAAAGAAAAGCTGGAAAACAGCGCAATTCCATATGTGAGGAAAATTCTCGAAAAAGACCTCGAGAATAAATAATGGTCTTTTTTTTGTTTCTATGATAAAATGCCATTATATGAAGATAAATCAACTAAAAGACAAAAGTATATTAATTCTTGGTTTTGGCCTAGAAGGAAAGAGCACTTTTGCTTTTTTAAGAAAGCATTTCCCTAAAAAAGAATTATTTATTGCTGATATTAATGATGTAAAAGATCCAAAACTAAAGAATGTGAATTGGATTATAGGTAAAGATTATTTGTCTTCCATTAAAAATTTTGATGTTGTTATTAGGTCTCCGGGAATTCCTTTAAATAAATTAAAAAAACATCCTTATGTCACAAGTCAAACAGAATTATTTTTAAATAATGCAAAAGCAACTGTTATTGGAGTTACTGGCACAAAAGGAAAAAGCACTACTTCATCATTAATTTATCATATTTTAAAGAAAAACAATCTTAATGCTTATTTAATAGGAAACATTGAAAACCCAGCTTTATCTTATTTAGATGTTAAAAAAGGAATTTTTGTATATGAAATGTCTTGTCATCAACTTGACGGTTTAAAAATTAGCCCTAATATTGCTGTGTTTTTAAATATTTATTCAGAGCACTTAGATTATTATCATAGCTTTAAAGCATATTTTAAGGCTAAAGCAAATATTGCCATTC
>Ga0265294_10010349_pt1 | contig 10612 bp, 7 predicted proteins | sample MunlanPumphouse3_FD_192504 | JGI IMG/M metagenome (GOLD analysis project Ga0265294, IMG submission 192504) | Groundwater microbial communities from a municipal landfill in Southern Ontario, Canada - Pumphouse #3 | ecosystem: Environmental > Aquatic > Deep subsurface > Groundwater | place...
CCTTTTTCTGTTGGGATGTCGTCTAATGGTAGGACAGCGGACTCTGGCTCCGTATGTGAGGGTTCAAATCCTTCCATCCCAGCCAATATAAAAAACCCGGCCTTGCGCCGGGTTTTTTGTTATATGACAAGATCAGGTTTGCTATTTCATCAGGGTCAGTTTGCGGATGCTGCTACCTGATTCACTTTTTACTTTCAACAGATAGATTCCATTTCCCTGGGGTGCCCCCTGCTGATCAACCCCGTGCCACACAAAGCTATGATCTCCCTCATTCAGGATGCCATTGTTCAAGGAATATACCAATTGTCCCTTCAGGTTGTAGATCGCCGCTTTAACCATCCCGGTTTGGGGTATGTTCAGCATAATCGTGGTGCTGGGATTGAAAGGATTAGGGTAGTTTTGCACGCTTAGAACTGCAGCAGGGAATTGCTCCTCACTAGATGTTGAGGGAGACAGCAGAATTACTCCATTGGGTGCGCTGGAAACGGCAGTTTCGTTGTAATAGAAATTGCTCATTGAAACCACGGTGGGAATATTGGTGCTCCCATTCCCAATGGCCAGAAAGCGGGGAATCACCAAAAGGTCGATGGATCCAGTTATCGGGCTTTGAGAATCAAAGGATATGCGCACAAGTCCCGGGCTCAGGATTTCACTCTGCAGATCACCCTCGATTTCGGAAAGAGTCCCTTCGGTGATGGCATCATGAAACTGCACTTTTTGTGGATCAAAACTGAGTTCAAACTCATAATGCTGAACGTTCCATGAGGGTAATAGATAACTGGTGTTGACCGGCAGGGAGGCCAGAGTGTTGTATCCAACGTGCATGGCATTTGTCATGGTGATCCGGCTATCCGCCATATTTTCAACAGCGGCATCGATGGAAACCATCAGGGGTTCAGTATTGCTAAGCATCTGTCCATTGTAGCTCATATCCACAGGCATGAAGAGAAACTCCCCGGGTTCGATACTCTGGAAATGCACATTCAGTAATCTTCCTCCACCAAAGAGTGGCGTGGAACGATCCCAAGTGATATGCAGATAGCCAGGTTGGGAGGCATCAACCGTGAGATTTCCGCCTTCGGCAATTGTCCCCGTTAGATCGGCACCAATGTATTCCAGGGTATTGTGTTCATAGAAAATGCTGAGGCTATAGTCTTGCACATTCCAGCTATTCAGCACAGGATATGTATTCACATATAACTCAAAGGGATCACCCGCCATGCAGTTCTGAGCTTCAAGCTGAATGCGGGGTTGAGTGATGGTATAATTTCCTGGTACAGCATTGGTAATTGCAGCCTGATAGTAGGTAAGAGTGTTGCCGCCGGCAACGATGGAGTTTAGATAGAAATATCCATTGTAGGAGCCGCCCCAGCCCAGGTTGAAGTGAAAATAGTTCGTGCCTTGATAGCCATCACAGTTCCAGGCATGACCAACCTCGGTGCCAGAGCCGCTGTAATACATTGGCACACCATTATCAAGCTGTTCTTTTAGCAGGTCTTCCCAGGCGGTAGAGCTATAGTCGGCTTTCTGCACGTACGTTGCATTGGGATATGAGAAATAGTTCACAAAAGCATTCTGGGCCCGCATACCGTTTGATCCTGATCCGTCCGGAGCAAAGTTCATCTCTACTCCCACGGCACAGTGGTAAAGCAGGGTGGCAACTGGGATGTTCAGAGATCCCACCGCATCCGGCATTTCATCCCAAAGATAAGTGGTTGCACCAAAATTAGCACTCTGATAGCCATATCCATAGGCATAATAGTTGTTGGATCCGGTGCCCTGAATGGGTTTGTTCCAATATTTCATCATCTGCGCCATAGCCGAGGCTACGCAGCCGGCATAAACGTGACCGCCAGGGCCTTCAGCATCTTCAGGACACAGCGCATTATAGGGATAATCCTGATTCCAGGTAGTGGAAAGCAGAGGGCTCACCTCGCCATCCCGATCAAAGGAGTTAAATGAATTGGCCGCTACTTCGCTCCACAACTCTTTGTTTTCAATTATATCCAGCTTGCTGTTACGGGCATAACGGACGTCACTGGCATAACTCTCCAGGATCATTTTGAAGGCTGGAGGCATGTCGGATTTTTCCTTAAGAGAAAGGGAAGAGTAAGCCAGAACCGGACGCAGATTGTCATCTGCAGGAACGACGGCATAAGAGCCATTGGCGAAATAGACAAGATAGAGTTCGGGTAGCTCTGTGTCGTCATGATCCAGACAGGTATCCAGACCCTTGATCTGCAAATCGTGATAACATTGGATTTCATCCAATTGCAGGGATCTTTGCGGTTGCCAGTATTGCAGCCAGTTTTGCGCCACTTCCAGGGCTTTTCCGGAATCCACGAAATCCGCTGAAAGTGAAAAGCATATCAAGAGCAGAATGCCCGATATTATTAAAGCTTTAGAGTTGTGGAAATACATCTTTCCTCCATAGTATTCAATTATCAGTCGCTTGATCTACAAACATGCAATATTCATACCATAACTCAGATTGATGCCACTGGAGTTCACATGATAGCCCATAGGATTTGACACGTCTCGTGTCCAACGAGGCCATAGGCCGAGAAAAACAAGCCTCTGCGATGCTTCAGCAACCGAGACTGGCAATCCTATCCCTCGACCTTCATTGTCAGTGGCGAAGGTTGGCTTACTATTAAGCTCATTTGGCCATCTCTAATCTCCTAAGAGTAAGTATTTATGAGGTCAAATGGATTTCCAGTTGCTGTCATGGATTGATCCCGGATGGTGTCCACCAACGACTGGTAGTAACGGTGATGGATGGGGTGGGCGGCTCAAACTCCGTGGTCATACAAAAAAAGGCGGGATTAACCGCCATTGAACATTATCTGTTTTGTTAGTATCTGCGATTAGATATCCTTGCAAGACAGATACAAATCTCGTGCCGCTTCAGCCGCTTTTGCTGCAAAGTCATTGCCTTTTCCGGCAAAGATGATGCCCCGGGAGCTATTGATCAGGATGCGGGGTTCGGCTTTGCTGTGAATGGCATGTTGTAATACGGCCTGAAGGTCACCTCCCTGTGCGCCCACTCCGGGAATCAGAAAGATGCGTCCGGGTAAGAGCTTGCGCATCTGTGCCAGATCAGAGCTTTGGGTGGCTCCAACTACTGCGCCGATCCTTTGGGGGTCAAAGCCATTGATCCAATCTGCCACCTGCTGTTTCATGTTCACTTTGTGAAAGAAATCTTCAGCACTGGGATTTGAGGTCAGAGCCAAAGCAAAAGCAAAGCTATGCTCCAGCTCGAGTAGAGGCTTCAGGACGTCAGAGCCCATCAGGGGATTGATGGTTATGGCATCCACCTTGAGATCTTTGAAGAATGCTGTGACATAACCTGCCATCGTGCTTCCGATATCGCCAACCTTACAATCCAGGATCACCGGGATCTCTGCCGGGATGTGCTGCACTGTCTGATACAACGCTTCCAGTCCCCGCACTCCATCGGCCAGATAAAAGGCGAGATTGGGTTTGTATGCAGTGGCATAATCCCGCGTGGCGTCGATTATTGCGCGATTGAACTCCCAAATGGGATTTCGGGCTGAGTCAAGGCAGGGAGGGAGCTTATCCAGTTGAGAATCCAGGCCGATGCAGACCTGGCTTCTCAACTGTTGATAGCGCTCGTAGTACTTAGACCAGAACGATTTTGACACTATCTTCTCCATCAATATCGACGAGGGATACTTTGATGATTTCTTCCTTGGAAGTAGGCACATTCTTGCCCACGTAATCGGCTTTGATGGGCAATTCCCGGTGTCCGCGATCAATTAGAACAGCCAGTTGTATTTGTTTGGGACGACCAAAATCCATCAGGGCGTCTATTGCCGCACGCACAGTTCTGCCCGTATAGAGCACGTCATCAACCAGAACCACAATGGCATCCTCAATTTCAAAATCCAATTGAGAGCCCTTGATCACCGGCTGATGCGAGATGGTGGATAGATCATCCCGATACAGGGTGATATCCAGAATCCCCACAGGAACTTCCTGATTGGAGATCAGCTTCAGATAGTCCGAAAGCCTTTCTGCAATTGGCACTCCGCGGGAGCGGATGCCAACCAGGCGGATCTTTTCCAGTCCCCGGTTTTGCTCAATGATTTCATGCGCCATGCGCTGAATACTGCGCTCCATCTGAGCGCTATCCATGATCTGGCTTTTCACCTGCATGATAAACTCCTATTCTGGTTTAAGGATAGCCAGCACATCGCCTTTGCTGACGTTTGCCCCGGCTGAAAGCGGAGCTGCAACCAAGATTCCGTCCACCGGGGAAGGAATATTATTATACATCTTCATAGCTTCAAGCACCAGGAGAGTTTCACCGTGTTTGATCTTGTCGCCGACCTGCTTTTCATATTTCACCAGCATTCCGGGCATGGGAGCGGTGATGCTTTCTCCAGCTTCAGTGCTGGCGGGACTGGGAGGTGCAGGGGAAGCTGCTACGGGAGTGCTTGGTTTGGGAGTGCTTGGTGCAGGAGTGCTTGGTGCGGGAGTGCTTGGTGCGGGAGTTGCCGGACGGCTGGAGATCACCCGGGGAGCTCCGCCCTTTTCTGCAACTTCCACCAGGTAATAGCTGCCATCTACAAACACATCAAATTGACGGGCATCTTCTGGTTTGGCAGGAGCTTCCGGCTTTTCAATCAGCTTGCCGGCTTTGGCTTTGGCGATCAATTCCTGCTGAGCTTTCACTTCTTCCAGACTGATGGCTTTCATATCATCAGGCATGGGATCCATGCCATATTTGATTTTGAGGAACTTCTTACCGGTCACATTGTACAGGGCAACGATCAATTGATCGTCAAGGTTTTTGGCCAGACCTTCGGTTTCTTTCTTGACCTGATCCATGGCGGGGGGGATTACATCGCCAGGACGCACGGTGATGGGAGTCTCGCCTTTGGGATATCCCTTCAGTGCTTTGGCTTGCACATCTTTATCGATGGGCAGTGTGGTCTTGCCATAGAGCCCATAGCAGAGATCCTTCACTTGTTCGGTGATACGGGCATATTCGCCGTCCTTGCTATCAAAGAGGGCGTTGTTTACGGCTTGAATACCCACAATCTGTGAGGTGGGCGTCACCAGAGGAATCTGTCCCAATTCTTTACGTACTTTTGGGATTTCGGCAAACACATCATCCAGTTTGTCCAGAGCATCCATTTGGCGCAGTTGATTCACCAGATTGGAAAGCATGCCGCCGGGAGTCTGATGAATGATCACGTCGGTATCGATGATGCTGAACTTTGTGTTGTCGGCAAATTGCAGATATTTGGGAATATCCTTTTCCATTTCCTTGCCGATCTTGTTCAGCAGTCTAATATCCATGCCGGTATCGCGGTTTGTGCCCAGAAGCGAGATCACCAAAGGTTCCACACCGGGGTGAGAGGTTCTGAAGGCATAGGGTCCCATGCAGGTATCGATGATATCCACACCGGCTTCAATGGCTTTGAACAGGGAGAGATCACCCATTCCGGAGGTGAAGTGGGTGTGCAGGTGAATGGGGACTCTGACTGCTTTCTTGAGCGCTTTGACAAGTTCATAGGCATCATAGGGAGCGATTAGTCCAGCCATATCTTTGATGCATACGCTATCGGCACCCATTTCTTCCAATTGTTTGGCTTTATTCACATAATAATCAATGTTATAGATATCTCCGCCCATACGTTGCTCGGTGAGCGAATAGCAAATGGTGCCCTGGAAGTGCTTTTTATTCTTCTTGATGATCTTCACGGCGGTCTGGAAATTGCGGAAATCGTTCAGAGCGTCAAAGACGCGGAAGATATCGATGCCATTATCGCAGGCACGCTGGGTAAATGCTTCCACCACGTCGTCGGCATAGTTCTGATATCCAACCAGGTTCTGTCCGCGCAGCAACATGGAAAACGGGGTTTTGGTGATGTGCTTTTTCAGAGTCCGGATCCGCTCCCAAGGGTCTTCGCCCAGATAGCGGTGCATGGTGTCAAAAGTGGCTCCACCCCACACTTCCATGGAGTAATAACCTACACTGTCCATGAGCTCTGCCACATGCAGAAGATCTTCCGTACGCCCACGGGTGGCAAATAGTGATTGATGACCATCTCTGAAACTGAGGTCCTGTATCTTTATCGGATTGGCGGCTTTGGGACGATCCGCTTCATAGCGCATCGTGGTCTGTTCGAGGATGCCGTGTTTATCCATGTTTGCTCCTTTTATCTGCTTCTTTTTATAATTCTGCGTTGAGTTATATCGCGATATTGCATTGTAAGACTGCGTCCATAGGCAGCCCAGGGATGGCTGGGATTGCCATAAACCGGACTGCGATAGAGAATCTGCGTATCTTCTGAATTGATCATTGCCAGCACAGCGGAAATTGCAGCTAGTTCACGTTTATCTTTCATATGTCAGATCCTTTAGGCAGGGATGTTGCCGTGCTTTTTGGGCGGCAGGCTTTCGCTTTTTGTGCTCAAGATTTCCAGTGCATCCACCAGGCGTTTTCTGGTTTCTGATGGCAGGATCACAGCATCCACATAGCCACGAGAGGCAGCTACGTAGGGATTATTGAATTGCTCTTCATAGATCCCGATCATTTCGGCACGTTTGGCAGCTTGATCTTCTGCTCCGGCAATTTCTTTGCGGAAGATGATATTGGCTGCACCCTGAGCGCCCATCACGGCGATCTCTGCAGTAGGCCAGGCAAATACCATATCTGCACCCAAATGCCGTGAGCTCATGGCGATGTAACTTCCACCATAATCCTTGCGGGTTACTACTGTGAGTTTGGGCACTGTGGCTTCCGAATAGCACCACAAGAGCTTGGCTCCATGCCGGATGATGCCGCTGTGTTCCTGATGCGTTCCGGGAAGATAGCCGGGAACATCCACAAAGGTGATCAGCGGAATATTGAAGGCATCGCAAAAGCGGATGAAGCGCGTGGCCTTATCCGAGGCATCGATATCCAGACAACCTGCCAGCACGGAGGGTTGATTGGCTACAATGCCAACACTGTGCCCATTGAGGCGGGCAAAACCCACAATCATGTTCTGAGCATAATAATAATGCGGTTCAAAGAATACACCATTATCCACAACACTCCTGATCACATCCCGCATATCATAACTCATCCGCGGGCTATCCGGTATGATGCTGTCCAATTCAGGGCAGATCCTCCAGGGATCATCGGTATTCTCGGTGCGGGGGGCATCTTCCATATTGTTCGAGGGTAAAAAGGAAAGCAGGATTTTGATCTGTTCAATGGCATCGGCATCACTTTCGCAGGCAAAATGGGCATTCCCGCTTTTGCTGTTGTGCGTCATTGCTCCACCCAGCTCTTCCTGAGTGGTCTGTTCTCCGGTTACAGCCTTGATCACATCTGGTCCGGTGATAAACATGAAGCTGGTGTTCTTTACCATAAATACAAAATCTGTCATCGCAGGAGAATAAACTGCTCCGCCGGCACAAGGACCCATGATGGCGGTAAGCTGAGGGATCACGCCGCTGGCGCGGGAATTACGGAAGAAGATATCTCCATAACCCTTCAGGGCATCCACACCTTCCTGAATCCGGGCTCCACCCGAATCATTGATGCCTACGCAGGGTACTCCAGCTTTGAGTGCCATATCCATCACCTTGCAGATCTTGGCGGCATGCATCTCGCCCAGAGAACCACCCCGGGCCGTAAAATCCTGTGAGAAAGCAAATACGGGGCGGCCATTGACCATACCGTGTCCGGTTACTACGCCATCGGAGGGAATCTCGATCTTCTCCATGCCAAAGTTATCGCAACGGTGGTTTACAAACATGTCCAGTTCGCGAAAGCTGCCTGGGTCAAAGAGCAAGTCCAGACGTTCACGAGCGGTTAACTTACCACTGGCTTTCTGTTTCTCCACGGCTTTTTCACCGCCTAACATGAGGGTCTTTTTTTCTTTATCCAGAAGTTTCTGGATATGCTCTTGAGTTGTGTGCATTTACACCTCTTTATCCTGGTTTTATTATAGTCAAGATATCTGCCCCGTAGCTGGATGGATGAGCCTGCACAGACTTCTGAGAAATTCAACTGTATTTGCATAGCTCATTGATATCACAGAAAATGGACATGATAGACACAATGGCTATGGGCTGTATTTTGTCAAATCAAAAATAGCTCGAATCTGGCAACAATCTGTATCAAGCGTCAGGATGACACTTCCACGCCCGATGCTTCACCACGGCTTCAGCACTACTTTACCCCATAATTCTCCCATGCCATGCGGAGATTATGGGGTGATATAGTGCTGAGATAAGGGTAAAGTATCGAGGATGATGAAAGCCTGGGGATAGGATTGCAGACGTCTCGTCTGCATAAGCAGCGAAGCTGCTTACAGTTACGGAACTCCGTTCCGTCGACACGAGACGTGTCGAATCCTATCCCGGCGTTTCCATAGGATTGCAGACGTCTCGTCTGCATAAGCAGCGAAGCTGCTTACAGTTACGGAACTCCGTTCCGTCGACACGAGACGTGTCGAATCCTATGGCCTGGCTATGACCGCATCTCATCTTTAGTCAATCTTGCCGTTCCGTCGACACGAGACGTGTCGAATCCTATGGCGTTCATGTAAAATGTCGTTCCACGGAGCTCTGGCTGGCTGATTGATAATCAGACCTGCTATCTTGAAACATCGCTGTGAATAACGGATTTTGCCACCCCAACACAACAATGTGGTGACAAGAGGTCTCCTCCCTGAGCCGGGTGGCTATGTTAGGACTTGACAAAAGCGGGCTGTGAGATTTTTGGTATATGTACTTGAACTCATTGAGAGGCAAGCTGATAATAAAGGACAAAGCATGGAGCAAAAATACATACGCAATTTCTGCATCATTGCCCATATCGATCATGGAAAATCCACTCTGGCAGACCGCTTTTTGGAAGAAACCAATGTCATCGGGAAGGGCAGTGAAGTAGCACAGCTATTGGATAGCATGGATCTGGAACGTGAGCGTGGAATCACCATCAAGTCTCACGCCATCCGCATGGTGCACAATTACCAGGGACAGGATTATGTTCTGAATCTGATCGATACTCCCGGGCATGTGGATTTTTCCTATGAAGTGTCGCGGGCATTAGCATCCTGTGAGGGTGCAATCTTACTGGTTGACGCCTCGCAAGGAATCGAAGCCCAGACCATGAGCAATCTATATCTGGCGCTGGATAATAATCTGGAGATATTGCCCTGTTTGAACAAGATTGATCTGCCCAAAGCCGATGTAGAAGGCACTCAGCATGATCTGCTGGACATTTTGGGCTGCGACGAAAGCGATATCCAGAAGGTAAGCGCGAAGACCGGCACTGGCATATCTGAATTGCTGGATGCAGTTGTGCAAAAGCTCCCTGCCCCCAAAGGCGATACCGAAGCTCCCACTCAGGCTTTGATCTTTGATTCCTATTTTGATATGTACCGCGGAGTAGTGGTATTGGTTCGCCTCTTTCATGGTAAGCTGCAAAAGGGAGACCGCATCAAATTGTTCAGTACTGCCCGGGAATATGAGATCGAGGAAATCGGGTATCTGGGTTTGAAGTTCCAGCCTCAGAAGGAGCTTACTACAGGAGAAGCCGGATACATAATTGCTGGGATCAAAGAGGTTGCAGATGCCAGGGTTGGTGATACGATCACACTTTCCAAAAAGCCTTGTCCACATCCACTGCCTGGCTTTATGGAACCAAAGCCAATGGTCTATAGCGGGATATTCCCGATCAATGGAGAAGATTATGAGGGCTTGGTGGAATCCATTGCCAAGCTAAAGCTGAATGATGCTTCTCTGATCTATGAAAAGGAGAGCTCCGCAGCTCTTGGTTATGGTTTCCGCTGTGGATTTTTGGGGATGTTGCATCTCGAAATCGTCAAAGAACGCATGATGCGCGAATATAACATTCCGATTATTGCCACAACGCCCAGTGTGCGGTTCCTGATTGAGCTGAAGAATGGCACAGAGATTGAAGTGCACAATCCGATTGACTTTCCTGATCCATCCAATATTGAAAGCATCAAAGAGCCATATATGGATACAGAAATCATTGTACCCACGGATTACATTGGCAATATCATGCGTCTGGCTCAAGAGCGCCGCGGGATTCAAAAGAACATGCAGTACATCGATGAAAAGCGGGTGGCATTGCATTATGAAATGCCTTTGATCGAGATCATCTTTGATTTTTATGACAAACTAAAAACTGTTTCCCGGGGCTATGCTTCATTGGACTATGTATTCAAGGACTTTCGGGTATCCCAGGTTGTGAAGGTGGATATCCTGATCAATGGCGAAAAGGTGGATGCCATGAGCTTCATTTGCCATCAGGATAAAGCGCACAATTGGGGGAAAAGCGTTACTGATACTCTTTCGGATGTGATTCCCCGCCATATGTTCAAAATAGCCCTGCAAGCCAGCATAGGTGCCAAAATCATTGCTCGCAGCACAATCAACGCCATGCGCAAAGATGTATTGGCAAAATGCTATGGCGGCGATGTTTCCCGTAAACGGAAGCTTCTGGAAAAACAGAAGGAAGGCAAAAAGAAAATGAAGGAGATCGGTAACGTAACCGTGCCTCAGGAAGCCTTCCTGGCAGTTTTGAAAGCAGATCGGGATTGAAATGAAGCGC
>Ga0265294_10010351_pt1 | contig 10611 bp, 9 predicted proteins | sample MunlanPumphouse3_FD_192504 | JGI IMG/M metagenome (GOLD analysis project Ga0265294, IMG submission 192504) | Groundwater microbial communities from a municipal landfill in Southern Ontario, Canada - Pumphouse #3 | ecosystem: Environmental > Aquatic > Deep subsurface > Groundwater | place...
CATATCGGCACCTCATTTGAATATAGACAGCGTAGCCAATGTTTGCCTAATCTCCTTTTCACTATTTATTTTTTACAGAGCTATTTCTTCAATAACCAATACATTAAGCAATCTTAAAAGCATAAAAGCAAATGCTTTAATAAGATTCATTATAACAGCACTAGCTCTTGCAGCAATAATGTTATTAAACAGAGATATACAAGGAGAGTTTATGACTCTTCTTGCAATACCTATCTCCTATATATTAAATGAATATCTAGCCAGCAAAAATACTGACAAAAATAAAAGGGGTGAATTTTTAGTTCTTCTAATAATTCTAGCATTAACTAGAATAACCGAATTTATGTAGAATCAACCTTTTTACTTTAAAGCTTAACAACTTTGCTACTTAGTAACTAATGATCCTGTAAATTTATCTACCATTTTCTTTGCATATGGCAGTTTTACTGTAAGAGTTTTTTTAGTCTGAGAAGGGGTATTATACATAGCATCTACCATAATAGCTTCACATATAGACCTTAGACCACGAGCACCAAGCTTATACTCAATGGATGTATTTACTATAAAATCCAGCACCTCTTTATCTATAGTAAGCTTTACTCCATCCAACTCAAAAAGCCTCTCATACTGCTTAATTAAAGCATTCTTAGGTTTAGTCAAAATATTTCTTAGAGCTTTTTTATCTAGTGGCTCAAGATATGTGAGCACAGGCAAACGACCAATAATTTCAGGAATAAGCCCATAGGCACGTAAATCTTGTGGAGTTACATATTTAAGTAAATTATCCCTATCTATACTCTCTTTTTGAAGAGTAGTACCATAGCCAACAATCTGAGTATTCAACCTTTGCGATATTTTTCTATTGATACCCTCGAATGCCCCTCCACAAATAAATAATATATTTTTGGTATTTACTGCTATCATCCTCTGCTCAGGATGTTTCCGGCCACCTTGTGGCGGTACATTAACCACACTACCTTCTAACAACTTGAGCATTGCCTGCTGCACACCCTCTCCAGAAACATCTCGTGTAATTGAAGGATTATCACTTTTACGAGCAATTTTATCAATTTCATCTATAAAGACTATTCCTCTTTGAGCTTTTTCTACATCATAATCTGCTTCCTGGAGTAACCGAGTTAAGATACTCTCTACATCTTCTCCTACATATCCAGCTTCGGTAAGAACCGTTGCATCAACAATAGTGAAAGGTACATCCAACATTTTGGCAATACTTCTAGCCATAAGCGTTTTTCCCGTTCCTGTTTGTCCAACTAATAATATGTTAGACTTTTCAAGATCAAGATCATCATCAGAAGATTGATTGATTCTTTTATAGTGATTATATACAGCAACAGCCAAGTACCTTTTTGCTTGGTCTTGACCAATAACATATTGATCTAGAAACTCAGTAATCTCTTTTGGTTTAAGGATTTTACGCTCTCCCTCAGCAGGTTTAGGCTTCTTTGAATTCGCTAAATCTTTCGAAAAGTCTACAGCTTGTTGGGCACATTCACCACATATTGCAGCAATATCTCCTACAATAAGAACATCTACCTCATCTTTACCTCTTCCGCAGAAAGCACAAAAATCATTATATTTAGAAGGCATCTATTTCTTTTTATTTGGATTGGTTAAAATTTCATCAATCATTCCGTACTCTTTGGCCTCATTTGCACGCATCCAGTAATCTCTATCGGCGTCTTTCTCAATAAGTTTAATAGAGTGACCCGTATGCAAAGCAATAATTTCATATAGTTCTTTCTTGAGTGTCCCAATTTGCTTGGCAGTAATTTCAATATCACTTGCCTGCCCTTCGGCACCGCCCATAGGTTGGTGAATCATTACTCTTGAATGAGGCAATACAGATCTCTTTCCATGAGCCCCAGAGGTAAGCAAAATCGCAGCCATAGATGCAGCCATACCAGTACAAATTGTTGCAACTTCCGATGAAACCAATTGCATTGTATCATAAATACCTAGCCCTGCATACACCCCGCCTCCAGGAGAATTAATATAAAGTTGGATATCTGATTTACTTTCAGTAGAATCTAAATATAGCAACTGTGCCTGAATAATGTTGGCAACATCGTCATTAATAGGAACTCCCAAGAAAATTATCCTATCCATCATTAGACGAGAAAACACGTCCATTGCAGCAACATTGAGCTGTCTCTCTTCAATAATAGTAGGATTAATATAAGCTCCGTAGAGAGAGTTAACCCTATGAAGAGTCAGACTGCTTATACCTTTATGCTTAATAGCATATTTTTCAAAATCAGTAGCCATAACTCGTTATTTTATAGATTTATAAATTAATTTGTAAGTTCTCTAAGTTTCTCTATAGAGATACTCTTTTTGTCCAAAGTAACAACAGTCCTAACATAATCAAGAACCAAATCTTCCTCTACTTTCTCATATATTTTCTTAGCCTCTTTTTCATTAGAAAGGATAGATTCTGCATAATGGTCTAACTGCTCTTGTGGTGCACTATTCATTCCATACATAGCAAACTGATATGCTGCAATTTTACGTGCATGATCTAAAAGATTGTCCCGAGTCATTTTTATATCCTGCTCACGAGTAATATATTGACGAATCATTTGCCAACGGAAATCTTTAAGGAATAAAGCAAAATCCTTCTCTATCTCTTCCATTGTAAATTTACCTTCGTTTGCAGTAAATAGCCATCTTTTTAAAAACTCTTCGGGCAAAGCAATTGCAGCCTTCTCTATAAGAGCTTCACGAGCATCTATCATAAACCTATAGTCACTCTCTTGTAAATACTCAGCCTTTAATTTCTCCTCTACTTTTGCATCAAACTCCTCTTTGTTGTTAACAACTCCGGCTCCAAACACCTTATCAAAAAGATCTTGATCTACAGTAGCATCTACAAATTTCTTAACCTCCTTAACTACAACAGTATAAATTGGCTCCATAGTTGCAAGCTCCTCTTTTTTAACTTTAAGCATAGCTGCCCTATCTGTTTCATTTTCGAAAGCCTTATTTACATCTATATCAAAACTATCTTCACTTTTCTTACCAATAAACTCTTTTTTAATCTCTTCGCTGGTAATTGAACGAAGTGCAATATAAGTTCCCTCAATTTTGTTATCTCCCTGGATAAGATCGGCAATAATAAAATCGTCATCTTCTACACTCTCGGTATTTTCAAGAGAGCCATACTGTTTTAGTAAATTAGAGATATATTTATCCTTCTCCTCGGCAGTTATTTGAACATCATAAAAAGTAATTTTGTCTTGAGCAGTGAGGTCTAACTCAACTTTAGGTGCTACTGCGATATCAAATGAGACAGAAAAATCATTGTCATTTTCCCAATCTACAGGTTTTTGTTCTGTTTCGTTAGGCAGAGGTTCTCCTATTATATTTAGATTGTTCTCTGTTATATAATTATTTAAGCCTTCAGAAATAACCCCATTTACAGCATCTAGCTGGGCCGAGCGGCCATGCATCTTTTCTATAAGAGACATAGGTGCCATTCCTTTGCGAAAGCCTTTAATATCTGCATTACGGCGGAAATCGCTAAGAATCTTTTTCCTTTTATCTGTATAGTCTTCCTTTTCAATGTTAAGAGTGACTATAAGCGTCAATTCATCTACATTCTTTTGTGTGATCTTCATAAAGATATAATTTTTTCAAAACATACTTAATAAACAGAAAAGCAGATATCCCAAAGGGAATCTGCCTTTCTTTGTACGGGCAAAGGGACTCGAACCCCCACGCCTCTCGGCACCAGATCCTAAGTCTGGCGCGGCTACCAATTACGCCATGCCCGCTTTCTTTGAGGAGTGCAAAGGTAAAACATTTTTCTATTCTTACAATAGCCTTGAAAAAAAAAATTAATTTTTTATAAGTTTTAATAGAGCCCAATTATCCTTAATTTTTTGAGACACAAACTCTAATCCACACTTTTTACCTGCTTCCAATATTAGTGATAAATCTTGGAAATAAAAGCCACTCAATAAAATAACCCCATTTGTTTTCAAAGCTCCAGCATAAATCTCAATATCGGAAAGAATAATATTTCTGTTAATATTAGCTAGAATAACATTATATCGCTCTTTTTGAATAAGAGAAGAATCGCCTGTTAAAACCTCTATTTTATTACCTACTCCATTTTTTACGCTGTTTTCACAAGCCGAAAGTGTAGCTATTGGGTCTATATCTATTGCAAAAACAGGGACATTAGCCCCACGCATTACAGCAAGTATAGCCAAGATACCTGTTCCACAACCCATATCAAGCACCACTTTACCTTTAAAATCATTTTCTAAAATAGAGTCAATCATCAAATATGTAGTTTGGTGATGGCCAGTCCCAAAAGCCATTTTAGGATCAATTACTATATTATATTCGGTATTTGGCAAATCTTTATGGAACCCTGCTTTTACTGTACATCTTTGGGCCACAACAATAGGCCTAAAATTACTCTCCCACACTTCGTTCCAATTCTTATGCTCAATAAATTTATTAGATACTTTTAAAGTAAAACTATCTAATCCATCAAATGCAGAGAGTAAGGTTTTCAAATCCTGAGCTTTAAAAGAGTCCTGTGGAATATAAGCTTTGAGGAAAGGCTCTTCATTAACAAAGCTTTCGAATGGTAACTCTTCTATAGCCGAAATAACAATATCTGAAAACTCTTCGGAAAAAGGAGTAATTTCAATATTAACCTCAATATAGTTCATTAAAAAGATTTAATAATTGCAGCAAAATCTTGTGCTACTAAAGATGCACCCCCAATGAGCCCACCATCTACATCTTCTTTCGAAAATAGCTCTTGGGCATTTGAAGGTTTACAACTTCCACCATACAAAATTGGTGTTTCATCGGCATATGCAGCAAATTTATCGGCAATTACTCTTCTTATAAATGCGTGCATCTCTTCTGCTTGATCTGATGTTGCTGTTTTGCCTGTACCAATAGCCCAAATAGGTTCGTAAGCTACTATAACATTTGCAAATTCAACTCCACGAAGTTTATATAAAACCTCCTTTAATTGTGCGGCTACAACTTCGAAGTGTTGTTTAGACTCGCGCTCTTCTAATTTCTCTCCAACACAAAAAATAGGAGTCATGCCTGCTCCTAAAACAAGATTTATCTTTTTAAGTAAAATTTCACTACTCTCCCCAAAATATTCTCTTCTTTCTGAATGTCCCAATATTACATATTTACAAGAAAGATCTTTTAACATATTTACCGATACTTCACCAGTATATGCACCAGACTCCATAAAAGCACAATTTTGTGCAGCAAGAGCTATTTTACTTTTCTCACTCTTTAAGATAGTAGAAACATGCGATAGATGAGTAAATGGGGGTGCTACTATTACATCTACATCCACGTCAAAACCCTTAGATAAAAAAATTAACTGTTTTACTAGAAGTTCCCCTTCTGCAACCGAAGTATTCATCTTCCAATTGCCTGCAACTATTTTTCTTCTCATAACATATGATATTTTAATTATTTCTGATTTTTGTACAAAAATACAAAAATTAAATCAAAGAGATTTATCTTTTTTTGCACTATCTTAGTGGCCAAAAAGATAACCAACCTATTGAATATTAAAAAATCATATATTACTTGGTATTTTGCCATAATAATCTCATTGTCAATCCTTATACTTCTAAATCTTTTGCTAGGATCGGTTTTAGTGCCAATTAAAGATATTATTGCTGCAATCACTGGAGACCAAGCACCGAGTTGGGTATCTAATATTCTCTTTTCCTATCGTATACCAAAGGCTATTACCGCATTGATGGCGGGTGCAGCACTCTCTATATGCGGCCTACAAATGCAAACTCTTTTTAAAAACCCTTTGGCCGATCCTTTTATTTTAGGCATAAGCTCGGGAGCAGGACTTGGAGTAGCTATTTTTATAATGGGATTTTCGGCATTCGGAATATCTGTATCGGGCTCCTTACTTGCAAATATTGGTATTGTAACAGCTGCCTGGCTGGGTGCATCCGCAATAACTCTGCTTATATTATTAGTTTCAAAAAAGCTACAAGATAACATATCACTCCTTATTTTTGGAATAATGATTGGCAGTGTTACAGGAGCTATTATATCACTAATACAATACTTCTCTTCATCTACAGATTTAAAAGTATTTGTAATGTGGACTATGGGCAGTTTTTCAGGACTATCAACTTCGCAAATTTGGATATTATTTCTATTGGTTTTCATTGGTTTTGCCCTCTCTATTTACAATATTAAAGATTTAAACGCCCTACTTCTTGGAGAAGCATATGCAAAAAGTCTTGGAGTTAATCTAGAAAATACCCGCAAAAGAATACTAATTGCTACAACCCTATTAGCCGGAAGCGTAACCGCTTTTTGTGGTCCCATAGGTTTTATTGGAATAGCAGTGCCCCATATTGCAAGAATGATCTTTAAAAATGCCAATCACAAAATATTACTACCAGCTACTGCACTTTTGGGAGCTGCGCTTATGATTTTTGCCGATACTGTATCTCAACTTCCTGGACAAGCCCAAGTTTTGCCCATTAACACAGTGAGCGCATTAATTGGAGTACCTGTAATAATGTACATTATCTTAAAGAGTAAAATTGTATAACTATGAAAGAGACAACAAAAGAGAGAGAGATTGTACTTAAACTCAATAATGTATCTCTGGGATATAACAAAACAATTTACAGTAATATTAATGCTTCTGCCAGCAAAGGAGAGATAATCGCAGTTATAGGAGCCAATGGAACAGGTAAAAGTACTCTGCTTAAATCTATATCGGGAGTTCTGCCATACAGAAACGGAGAAATAACCGTTTTTGGACAAAATACTAAGAAACAAAAACCTAACCAACTTGCCCAAAGAGTCTCCTTTGTTCCTACACAAAGCCCCAGAGCAAAAAACTTCTCACTCTTTGATATGCTCGCAACTGGTTGTTACAACAGAAGCAACTGGATAGGCAATATCTCTAATGAAGACCAAATTCTAATTGGCAATACTTTACAGAAAGTTGGTCTAAGCTCATTTGAAGATAGAGATATAAGTACTTTAAGTGACGGCGAGTTCCAAAGAGCTGCTATAGCTAGAAGTCTAGTACAAAACAGTCAAATAATTCTACTAGATGAACCAACTGCATTCCTAGATATTGCAAACAAAATTATTGTAATAAAACTTCTTCAAGATATAGCACACAACCAGAATAAAACTATAATATTCTCTACCCACGATCTTCTACAAGCAATAAAAACATGTGATAAAATATGGATTCTTGGACATAGTAACTTCATGGAAGGAACCCCAAACTCATTAATAGAAAAAGGAGCCTTTGATAAAATATTCAAAGACTCCTCTTTAAAATTTGACTCAACACTACTTACCTTCGTTTAGCATTCTGTAAATAGCTTTTGCTAACCTTTTAACACCCTCTTCGGTTCTCTCTTCGTCCATAAAAGAGAAGTTTATCCTCAAAGTGTTTTTACCAGAACCATCACAGTGAAATGCTTCACCTATAACAAATGCCACATTTTCTTTAATCGCTACTTCGAAAAGCTTTGTCGCATCATTTCCTTCTGGTAAAGTAACAAACAAAAACAGACCGCCTTCGGGTTTTGTCCAAGTAACTCCCTTAGGCATATACTTATCAAAACATGCAAGCATATGGTTACGTTTGTTTTTATAAAGCTCAATTGTCTTGCCTAGATTTTTATCAAACAACCCTTTTTCAAAATAGCTAGTAATTACAGCTTGATCAAAAACAGGTGCACACAAATCTGTAGATTGCTTAGCCACAACTAATTTATCAATGATCTGCTCAGGAGCAATTATCCATCCTAGACGAAATCCCGGAAGAACTGTTTTCGATAATGTACCAAAAAGTAATACTCTCTCGTTATTCATTGAATATAAAAGTGGTTGAGACTCTCCTTCAAAACGAATCTCTCTATAAGGACTATCTTCAATTACAAGTAAATCATATTTTTCTGCCACATCAAGAACCATTTTTCTTTGCTTAAGATCCATGGTAATTCCTGAAGGATTTTGAAAATCAGGGATAGTATATATGAACTTAGGTTTTTTACCACTGGCAATAAGAGTTTTTACAACAACCTCAAGTTCTTCATCTTTAGGTACTCCAATTGGATTTGCCTGATAAGACCAAAAAGCTTGAAGTGCGCCAAGGTATGAAGGAAGGCCACAAACAATAGTATCGCCAGGACTAATAAAAATTTTCGAAGTTAAATCAATTGCTTGTTGTGAAGAGGTAGTAATAAGAATATTATCCTTTGTAATTTTAAGCCCTTGGGCTATATATCTTTGAGCAAGAATTTCACGAAGTTTCTCGTTTCCTTCTGTAGGGCCATATTGTAATGCCTTTGTACTATCATGCTCCAAAACCTCTTGCATGATCACTTTAAGATCTTCAACAGGAAAAGTAGATGGATTTGGGAAGCCACCTGCAAACGATATCACTTCCGGCCTGTTTGCAACACTTAACAGATCGCGAATAGCCGATCTCCTCATACTTTTTGCATTGTCCGATAAAATGTTTTGAATGTTTAATGCCATTATTCTAGTATTTATTTTGTACAAAAATACTAATTTGTAATTAAAAGTCAAATAATTCTTTCTATTATCAATAATATTAATTATTAAATCTAAACATATTACTATTTTTGTAGCTTTATCATTGAAATTAGTAATGTAAGTATCCCCTTCTACTCCAAAATTATTAATACTTTTGTAAAAAAAATTATGTCAATTATAAGAGTCACAAAAGAATTCCGTTTTGAAGGAGCTCATGCACTAGTTAATTACGATGGCAAATGCCGTTTTATTCATGGTCACTCTTACAGGCTATTCGTCACTCTTAAAGGAATTCCTAAAGAAGATAATAAAGACCCTAAATCTGGAATGTTAATAGATTTTTCTGAATTAAAAGCTATTATAAACAAAATCATAATAGACCGTTTCGATCATGCTCTTATTTTAAGAGAAGATGCCAAACTAGCAAAAGAGATATACAACCAATACGGTAATGTTATAGTCACTCCATTCCAACCAACATGCGAAAATTTAGCAATTCATTTTGCTCATATTATCACTGCCGAACTACCCAGTTCCCTACACTTATACGGCCTTAAACTATATGAAACGCCAACTTCTTTTGTAGAGTGGCTAGCCCAAGACAATCTTTAAATGAAAAAACTTATACTAATAGACGGACACGCTCTCATTTTCAAAATGTATTATGCATTCCTAAGACGTCCTATGATAAACTCAAAAGGAGAAGACACATCTATTCTTTTTGGATTTACCAAGACTCTTCTGGAGCTTCTTATAAAAGAGAAACCAACACACTTTGCAGTTGCGTTTGACCCACCGGCAAAAACATTCAGACATGAGATGTTTCCTGAATACAAGGCCAATCGCAATGCAACACCCGAACTAATAAAAGCATCACTCGAGCCACTTTGCGAACTAATGAAAGCGGTATCTGTACCAGTTCTTATGAAAAATGGATTCGAGGCCGACGATGTTATTGGTACTTTTGCCAAAATAGCAGAAAAAGAGGGCCATATTGTATATATGGTAACTCCCGACAAAGATTATGGACAACTAGTTTCAGATAAAATATTCCAATACAAACCAGGAAAAAACGGTAGTGAAAATGAAATCATTGGAAAGGCTCAAATATGTGAACATTATGGTGTTGACGAACCTTCCCAAGTTATTGACATTCTCACTATATGGGGTGACTCGGCAGACAACATTCCAGGAGTAAGAGGTATAGGCGCAGTAAGTTCTAAGAAACTTATTACCAAATATAAATCGGTAGAAAATATTTATAAAAACATTTCCGATTTACCTATTAAGCAACAAGAAGCTTTCAAAGAGGCACTCTCCTATATAGAACTCAGTAAAAAACTCGTTACAATAGACACTAACGTGCAACTAGATTGGAAAGAAGACGACCTCGAGCTCTCTACTCCCAATTTCGCAAAAATCAAAGAACTTTTCGATAATTATGAGTTCCCTTCCCTTATAAAAATGCTTCCTCAGTTAGAACAAGTTTTCTCATTAGATGTACCTACTACATTTCTTGAGAACAAAATTATAACAGAGAAACCAAAAGAAGTTGGCAATGCTCCAATTAAATGGGCTCTTTCCAATGACAAAGAGGTATGTACAAAAGCCTTAGAGCACAAATACCTCTCTTTTAAAATTTTTCCTGAAGGATTAATGGTTGGTTCTGATAAAGTAGCCTGCATTATTCCAATAACAGATAGCTTGCCATTTACTATTAAAGATTTAATGGTAAACCAAGAGATCATTAAAACAGGATATAATATAAAGTCACTAGCCTCTTATTTACGAGAACAAAATTGTGAGTTGAAAGGATATCTTGCCGATATTGAACTTATGCATTACCTTATTACTCCCGAAAGATCTCACAAACTAGATATTTTAGCCAATAGTTACCTTAACGTACAACTTGGAGCCATACAAGAACCTAAAGATCTTTTTTCTGCAATTAGTACAGAAGACCCAAACACATCAATGTTAAAAGAGCTTCCTCTTTTATACCCTCTTTATGAAAAATTATCTACAGAACTAGTA
>Ga0265294_10010352_pt1 | contig 10610 bp, 9 predicted proteins | sample MunlanPumphouse3_FD_192504 | JGI IMG/M metagenome (GOLD analysis project Ga0265294, IMG submission 192504) | Groundwater microbial communities from a municipal landfill in Southern Ontario, Canada - Pumphouse #3 | ecosystem: Environmental > Aquatic > Deep subsurface > Groundwater | place...
TGTAACCCTTACTACTTCACAATCCTTAGTTGCTTTTTTACTAAATCTATCACTAACTAAATGAGGAATGTAACTTTCAAAACCAGTTTGAACCAATGGAACATCTGGATTTTTTAATTGAGTAAATTGAGCAGTTTGTTGATTACCCATAACTCTACGAGTAGTATCATCATATTCAAAAAAAGGTGAAAGTGATTCTATAGGACTAAGATTTCCAAAACTATTAGATATATTAGTAAAAGGTTTCTTACTAAGATTTCCATATTTGTCATCAATCATAACACTATTGGTTAATGTTTGATTAACACCAATTCCACCATACTCATTAGTAGCAGTTGGACTAATAATTCCAAAATAAGACGGATTTAAATCTCTCCTATTTAAAGTTAATTGATTTTTTAAAACATTTCCTAGTCCAGTTTTAACAACTTTCATACTAAGCATCAATTCTTCCATAGGATTCAATGTTTTAGTATATTGTAGGATACCAGCATTTAAAAGATTTTTAATAATATAATCACTTTGAATAGTTAATTTTTCTTTACTTAATGTTTGATTTTTCTTTAATTTAGACATAGCTTGATGAACCTGATTATAAGCAAGAGCAGTAATAGTCTCGGACATTCTTAAACGGTAATTATCTAAATCTAGAGCATTTTTAGTTTCTCTTTGATTCAACATATCAACCATATCTATTCCAAGAATCTCACCTAACTTTGTATGAAATCCTCCATCTTTTAAAATATTTAATGTACTTGAATCTATAAATTTATCTTTAACATTTGATAGAATATCAAATCCTACTGATCCATATCGATTAAGGATAAAATCCCCAATATCATCTAAATAAGAAGCTAGTGTATCTCCACTTCTTTTCAATTTATTAAATTTAAGAATTCCATTTATGAAGTATTTTTCTTGATTACTAGTTATACTATTTTCATTAATATACAAGCATAAATATTTACTATTTAAATTAATACATCCATATGCATTCGGATCTTTTTTATCTTTTATTAAATAATTAATATTCATTATATTAAAAGCTGGTTTACCATAAGCAAAAATAAGAAATAAACTAAGTGGAATCTTTCTCCCTGCTATTTTTAATTCATAATAAGGTTTACTTGATATAGACTTGTGAAGAGTTGTTTGATTGATTTTATTATAAACATTAAAAATAAAAGTATTTAAATGTTTTTTATCAATATGATTTACATCTCCTTCGCTTGTAACATAAACTATATCATTATTTTGTCCAGGTAGAATATAGGCATACTCTACCATTTTATTTTGCTCATAACGTTCGTAGAATTGTAACACTTGGATTGATTTTCCACTTACCATTTTATCTACTTCGTTTTCAAAATTAATACGTATCATTTAATCTCCATATTAAATCTAACATTTGATAAATCTATACTATATTTATCACTAAGTTGTTGCTTTTTATCATTTTCTAAAATATCAAATTTTATACGCTTAGAACCTTGAAGAATATTAATTATTCCATCTTCTATTTCATTATAGCTTACATCTGAATTCAATTTAGTATTTTTTAACGTAACACTACACACAGAATAATGTGTATAAAATCTTACCAGGTTAGGTGCAATTTTTTGTATAGGCTTTGGAAATAATTGATTAATCATAATATAATTATTTCCACCAATTTTAACATATTTATCTTGTACAACATAAGGTACTCGAAAGGTAATGTTATATGGCTTTTGTGTTGTATTTCCTAAATCTTTATGCTGAATACGTACAGTGTATTCTTTGTATCTATCTGTATTATTATCGATTATTTTACTACTAATTTTTAACACTTTTATATTTAATTCTTTGTCACTCGTTAAAGTTCCCTCAATTAATTCTTTAATTAATGAATCTGTATTTTCAGTAAGTTCTGAATATTGTTTATTATATCCACCTAGCTCGTCTAATCCAACTATTTTTTGATAATCAAATGATCCTTTTGGGATATTAACTTCAACACTTCCGTTATATTTTTTATTAATCATTTGATTGGTTTTAGTTAGATTTTCAACACCTTTGCTAGGAGTTTCTTTGAATAATTGATTCAATTTCTCTTCTAATGTTCCCTTGATTGGAACATTAGCTAATTCATCTTTCACTTGTTGAATGAATTCTTTATCATCAAATATCAAATCAGGTTTTTTTTTAGATTCTTCCATTTGATCTACTAGTTTTTGAATCTTTAATTTAGTTTGATTAAGTTTTTCCTCTACAAATTCTTTATCTTTAATTTGAATATTTCTTTCTTTCATAACCATTCCAAGAATATTTCTTTGGAATATTAATTTATCTTCGTTCTTGATCGCTAAAGGATAATATCTATTTTCACCTTTTGTAACATAAACAATTCCATCAAGAGTTGATTCAATCTTTCCACCATAAAGTCTATTAATATAAATTATTAAATTTAATAAATCACTTTCATTTCCATCCAGTTCAGGATCTCCATAGATAAACATATAGTTTTTACCAGTTGGGTAATCCTTAACTGCTTTTTGAATTAAATCATGTAATGCATCGAATAATAATTTAGGACTCCTAGTCTTTAAAATACTTAATATATCACTCATGATCCCTGTAAAGTCAAAAACATTAGTTTGTTGAGTACTTTTCTTATTAGGTAATCTATTATATGTAAAATTTGGTAACTGTTTTTTGATGCTTAAGAAATATTTTTGATTAGCAATTCGCTTCCCTAAAAAGCTAGGAATGATAGGAGGAATAGTAATCTGTCTAAAAAACCCTTTAGTTTGAGTATTTATAAATTCATATAAACCATTCTCCATTTCAGGTAGAAAAAATATATTATCTCCAACTTCTCCATCCCACATTCTGACATTATTTACTGGTTGTTTATTTTTAAATAATAATGTACTCTTGACCATATTGTTCCTTTATAAAATTAATTTTTTACATAATACATCAACACTAGGATAATTAGCACTTTTGTTAAATCCATCTCTATGTATAAATATTAGATTACTTATTTGTTTGATTTCACCTGGTTCATAGTGTTTGAGAATTACTCGTTGCAAGTTATTAATATTCTTAGCTATTTTACTTCTATTTTTAGAGTATTTTAAAAACATCATTAATTCATGCGACCACAAATACTCAAACATTCCTAAAGGATTTTGTAACACTTTATGATACTGAATAGTTGATAATGAATTTGAAACACTTGAATAAACCATGATTCCAACATCATCTAATTCACGAGCAATTTGCAATTTAATTATATTTTTTAAATGTTTTTTATCAACGACAACAAGCACTATATCACTATATAGTTTATATTCATTTACTTGATTAATTAATCGTTTTAATGTATCTCTATCGCTTTTAATTTCTACACTTATAATTAAATTATATTGCTCGCTAATGCCCATGACATCATTTCTAGTATTTAAACTAAAATGTGTAAACTCTTCAAATATTTGAGAATTGTATTGTTCAATTAAATATTGTTTAATTAGATCTCTTATTATTTTTTCATTACTGTCATTATGTATAATCGGCTCCTGCATCGTACCGCCCCTCCCCTATAATGGTTATTATATTAAATACTTTTTTTATATATCCTATAAATAAAGTATTATATTTATTATAAGGAGTACAATATATATTACATAGATTATATTGTTTAAAACATTTATACATTTCATCAGTATCTTGTTTGAATATTTGATATGCTTTAGATAACCCAAGCTTTAATAATTCATCTATATCTAAATGATTGTGTCCATGTAACCCGACCTGCACAAATATTTGCAAATGTTTAATTTGATCAAGAGTTATATAATTATTATAAACCCCTTGTTTAGATAATAAATGAGCTTGTTTACAAGTATTCCAATATTGATTAGTTGAGTTACTTATTATATTAGTACTTACAAAAACAATACATTTTTCAAGCAAATAAGGATAATACTTTTGTAAATACAATATATATAAATATTGAGAATATAATGCATCATCAAATGTTAAATATCTATACGAATTCAATGAATCTATAAATTCTTTTTTATAGTGTTTAGGATATATTTCGTGAAACATAATGTCCATAATAAACCTTTCTTTAAATTTTGCCACAAGAAAAAAAGAGACTTAGTCTCTTTTTTATAATACATAATAATTGATTTAATATTTGTTATTTATAATTTTTTGCTCTAATTTGGAATATTTATAAAGTGAGTCATGCATTTATCCGATTCAATTCTCTTGAAGTTTTTTATAATAGATAAATCCTTTTTTTGAATGGTTTCTAAGTAACGCTTTATAATCAGCAATATTGTGTAATTCATTGACAAGATTTTTTCCTATTTTAAATGGTTGAAAACCCTTTAAAACTGCAAGTGAATAGAGCCGGACGCCGCGTTTTGAGACTATAAAACACGCTACTCCGACTATTTCATTAAAATTTGTTTTAGCTACAAAAAATTTATGACTATTTTTTCTTAAGGCTCTTTTATAAAAATCAATGGTTGATTGAAAATATTTACCATTTTTAAACATAGCTTTCTCGACATTAAATATCTGTTCTAAGTCTTTTTCATTGGTTGCGTACTCATATTTTATCGTGGTTTGAGATATGGTATATTCCTTGCATTCTGTAAGTAGTTTTATTTCATTAAAAGGAATATAAGGAGTTTTATCTAAATCTAATGGAATAATTACCTTTTTAGAATGAAATTTTTTCAAAAGAGGAGTTTCTATCTTATCAATTGTTTTTTGAATGAAATCCTCTTCATCTTTGTTATAGAAAGCATATTCAATTTGTTGCGCAATTTGATGCGCATGAGCATAATCAAAATCTTTTAAAAATTTGAGTAGATTTTTTTCAATATATTCATGAATAACTATAAGTTTAAATTGAAATTCATTAAAACTAGATAAACTATCTTTATCCACATATAAAATATTACAAGAATCAGAATATCCACCTATGTAGGGGACTGTCTTTGTACAGTCGATATAGTAACATGAAATAATATTGTTATAAATACTTTCAACATCTTCAATTTTTTTGTGTTTATATCCATAATCGATTGTTTTTTTAAAAAGAATATTTATAAGAATATCAGCTATGTTACTATTTATATCAGAAAAAACTTTCCTAAAAAAATCTTTGTTAAACCTTTTTTTAAGTAAGTCAATACTTTGTGTAAATATTTTTTTATCATTATGTGTGACGCGTGATTTTTTTATCATTATGATTATCCATTATTTGATTATTCAATATTTGTTTGAAAAATCAAATAATAAGAGTTAAAAGTACAAATACATGAAAAAGCTATTTGAAGATATTAATAAACTTATTAACTTTAGAGATTTTTAGGTCTTTTTAAAATATTTTTCAAATACTTTAAAGAAAACTATGGCTCTGGATATAGGGTTCGAACCTATGACCATTCGGTTAACAGCCGAGTGCTCTACCAACTGAGCTAATCCAGAATAAAATTTATTATATTATCCATAAATACTTTAATGGTGCGAATGGACGGACTTGAACCGTCACGCTTAAAAAGCGAGGGATTTTAAGTCCCTTGTGTCTACCGATTTCACCACACTCGCATATTGTTTCAAAATTAGACGTGTTGTTACACCAAATCGTCGGGTTAGTTTTTTAAAAACTATGTCATGCCCAAGTTATTTCTCAGGTTCTTACTGACTCAATCTATCGATTACCCATCCCAAATAACAATAGATATCGATTATCTTTTATCGTTATAAGTCTACTTCGTAGCATTAGATGGATAGATGAACGAACTCTTTAAAAGATGGCTACTTCTAAGCCTACTTACTAATTTTGTTTTAAAACTATTAGGAGACTACCATGGCTCCAGATACTGGGCTCGAACCAGTGACCCAATGATTAACAGTCATTTGCTCTACCAACTGAGCTAATCCGGAATAAATGGTGACTCTGAGGAGAATCGAACTCCTGTACTACGGATGAAAACCGTATATCCTGACCGCTAGACGACAGAGCCTTATTTTAATATGGTGGACAAGGAGGGATTCGAACCCTCGGAACCCTTACGAATTCGCATCCTTAGCAGGGATGTGATTTAAACCACTCATCCACTTGTCCATACACCCATGGTGTATGGGTGTATGATGAAGAATTGAACTTCCGAACATTTCGTTATCATCAAACGAAAAGATCAAATAAATTGATACGATTACTAAACAGCTATTTAGTACTCTTGTTATCATGTTTTTTGAAACATGATAACAACTACAAAGAGGCTCGTTCAACTGCATATCATCCTAATAAGTCATATGAACTTATTAAAAACCATAGGAAATTTAAAGATTCCAATCTTCGACGCTACTCGGACTTCAGCTACCACCTGAAGCAAATTACACACTAAAAACAACTTTAACTTTAAGGAGCCGCAACTATTGTCACATGAACTCGGATACTGGATTCGAACCAGTGACCTCCTGATTAAAAATCAAGTGTTCTTCCATCTGACTGAGCTAATCCGAGATATTTGGTGGGTTGAGCAGGGTTTGAACCTACGACCACTCCGTTATGAGCGGAGGGCTCTACCAGCTGAGCTATCAACCCATATATTGGAACATATATGCTCCAATATATCTTTCTATGACCGATCAAAGTAATAGATATAATAATATATATTTCAATTTATTCAGCTAGGGCTATTCTCCCTAAGACGATTAGCATTTTTACAGAAGGGGGAATTAAATAATTTATTATTTAATTTGGATTATCGAAAATCCTCCTCGACTAAGCCTATTAGACTGTCGTTTGTTACACTCTGTTAATTCAGATCCCAAAACCTATCTAATCATATCATTACGCGTCTCTCTTCCGCCACTGAATATAATTTAATTAAGCACCAATTGTTTTACCAGATTTGCTTAATGTGAATTTTAATTTTTTACGTTCTGGCTTAGCTGGAATATCATATGTTCCTCCAGTTAACGGATTTTTTACACCTGTGCGAGCTGGAGTTGCTTTAACTTTAGCCATTTCAAATGTACCAATTTTACCAATAACTACTTTATCATTAGTTGTAATAATTTCTACAAGTGCCTCAATAATTTCTCTAGATTTATCTTGTGTAATTTCAACTTTACCTGCTAATGCAGTATATAACTCTTTTTCAGTCATATTATTCCTTTAATTTAATTTTCTATCTTTGTATTTGGAATATGTTCAACCGTTATCTTTTTTAATACTCCAATTGATACTCCATCTCGTAAATAAGGTGGATTCTTCTTCCATAGCCTAGCTGGCTATTTGTAGAGAAGCATTAGAGCCGTGTATCCCACGGTCTCGTATGTTTTTAGAGGCATTGATATCAGCGTTATCTCTATGCCCACAAGCCGTACATACAAACTTACTTTGCGATTGTCTATTCTCTTTAGAAGTATGACCACATTCATTACAAATTTGAGAAGTGAATTGTGGATTAACTTTAATGAGTTCTCCACCGTTCTCTTTGAGTTTGTGTTCCAGCAACATAAAGAACATTCCCCAACTTTGTTGAGTGATGGAACGATTTAAGCCTCGTTTTTGAGCAACATTTTTACCAGGTTTTTCTTCTGTTCCTTTTGCAGATTTTGTCATATTCTTAATTTTCAAATCTTCCACTACAACAGCTTGGTTCTCACTGTATTGCTTTGAAAGTTTGTGTAAAAAATCTTTTCTCATATTTGCAATACGAAGATTTTGTTTAGCTATTTTGACTTTCGCCTTAGCACGATTATTTGAGCCTTTTTTCTTTCGGCTTAACTGTTGAGCATATTTTCTAAGTTTTGATAGCTCATGGAGCAATTCAAGAGGTTTTACACTATTGCCATTACTATCAGCAACAATAAGTGAAACACCTACGTCAATGCCAACGAATTTGCCATTCAAATTCGGCTCTATTGTTTTTACACCACTATCAAACAAGATACTTGCGTGGTATTGATAAGCTTTAAAACTTACAGTAACCGTTTTAATTTTCCCTCTTATATCAGTTCTAAGACCTTTACATTTTACCCAACCAACTTTTGGTAGGTAAACCTTATTATTTTCAATTTTAACCCTTTGTGGGTATTGAAATGATTGTCTTGAATGATGTCTGCTTTTAAATTTTGGAAATCCTGCACCTTTAAAAAAGTGTTGATATGCCTTATCCATATTTGCAACTGCTTGTTGCAAAGCTTGACTATCTGCATTTTTCAACCATGATGTATTATCACGATTTCTTAACTTAGTAATATGCTTTATTAAGTCAAACTTACTAACATTCTTACCAAACTTTTTATAAGCAAAAATTCGTAAAGCAAGAGCCCTATTATAAACATATCGTACAGCACCTATTTGAGATGCAATGATTTGTCTTTGCACTGCATTTGGATATAAACGAACTTTTATAGCTTTCAAAGCATCTCCTTTAAAATATGGTATATCTTGTTATTATACATATTTTATGTTAATATGTCATGATTAAATTAATATGACACAAAAGTTATTTTGTGGGAAGTGTTGGAGATGCTCCTCTTGAAATTATCAAACAATATATTTAGCAGCAAGACACTCCACATTAAAAAGAGAACACTTATAATCACCCTTTAAAAGAGGTGGTTTTTCGCTAAGTTTTGATAATTTTAAACCCTTTTCGTCATTAATTTCTTTACATAGCATTATTAAACAATTTTGATACTCCACCCCATAAATGAGGTGGATTCTTCTTCCATAGCTTAACTAGCTATTTGATGAGAAGCATTATTGCCGTGTATCCCACGGTCAAGTATGTTTAAGGCTCCCACAACATCTGCATTGTTTGTGTATGAGCATTTTTTACATACGAATTTAGATTGAGTTAATCTATTCTCTTTAGATACATATTTGCATATAGGGCAAGTTTGTGATGTGTGTTGTGGATTAACTTTTATGAGTTCTCCACCTCTTTGTTTTAGCTTGTAATCAAGCATATCAAAGAACATACCCCAGCTTGATTGAGTTATTACACGATTTAAACCTGATTTTGCTTTAACATTCTTACCATGTTTTTCAATAGTACCTTTTGCACTTTTTGACATATTCTTGATTTTTAAATCTTCAATTACGATAGTTTGGTTTTCACTGTACTTAGTTGAGAGTTTATGTAAAAAGTCTTTTCGTTTATTAGCAATTAGAAGATGAATCTTTGCTAGTTTCTCTTTAGCTTTGATTCTGTTTTTACTACCTTTTTTCTTGTTGCTTAACTGTTTAGCTCTTAGTTCCAGCTTATGAAGTTCTCTTTTTAGCTCAAGAGGTTTAACTTTGTTTCCGTTGCTATCAGCTACTATAAGCTTAACCCCAACATCTAAAGCTAAAGATTGTCCGTTGTGGTTATTTGCAATAGTTGATACACCATCATCAATAAGTAAACTAGCATGGTGCTGATATGCCTCAACTGATACAGTTACAGTTTTTATCTTACCTTTAAATTCATCTCTAAACCCCTTACACTTAACCCAGCCAACTTTAGGTAAAAATACCTTTTTATTATCCTCGCTAAGTTTAACTCTTTGAGGATATTGATATGATTGTCTTGGTTGGTGTTTAGATTTGAATTTTGGAAAACCAACTGCACTTCCCTCTTTAACTCTTCTAAAGAAGTTCTTATAAGCTAAATCCATGTTAGATATTGACTGTTGCAGAGCTTGTGAATCAACATCTTTAAGCCATGAGGTCTTATTTCTTTGTTTTAGCTTGGTAGCGTGTTTGATTAAATCAAATTTACCAAAACTTTTACCAAACTTCTTATAAGCATTTATCCTAAGTGCCAACATACGATTATATATGTATCTACAACTACCTATTTGAGTAGCTATGATATGTTTTTGCTGTTCGTTTGGATATAAGCGTATCTTACAAGCTTTTAACATTTAGCTACTCCTTTAAATATGGTGTGTATCTTGTTATTATACTTATTATATGGTAATATGTCAATATATTGTTAAAAGGTATGTATATCTATGGAGATACAAAAAAATCGACACGCAACTCATTTACTCTATGCTCATTTGGTATTTGTAACAAAGTACAGATACAACACTTTAACTAAAGAACATATAGATTATTTAAGGGTTTTATTTAAAGAAACTATTGAAGAGATGGGAGGAACATTAGAAGAGTTTGATGGAGAGAGAAACCATGTCCACTTACTTATACAATATCCGCCAAAACACTCTATATCTGTAATTGTAAACAACCTAAAAGGTAGAAGCAGTCGTTTGCTTAGAAAAAAGTACCCTGATGTTAAAGAGAGGTATTGGGGCAATGGTTCTGCATTATGGCATAGAAGCTACTTTGCAGGCTCAGTTGGTGGTGCTCCGCTTGAAATTGTGAAACAGTATATCCAACAACAAGATACACCACATTAAAAGCTAAAGCTTTTCAACCTTATATCCACTCCCTAAAGAGAAGTGGTTTTACGGTTGAGTTTAATAATTCAATCAATTTATCCATTAATTCTCCTTTTGTACTAATTAGTTAATTATTATTAATATATTAAGGTGATTAATGAATAATGTTTATTTCTATATTAATTAAAACTATC